>Ga0181519_10002285_pt1 | contig 16405 bp, 19 predicted proteins | sample PEATcosm2014_Bin_26_FD_121102 | JGI IMG/M metagenome (GOLD analysis project Ga0181519, IMG submission 121102) | Peatland microbial communities from MTU Mesocosm Facility, Houghton, MI, USA - PEATcosm2014_Bin02_10_metaG | ecosystem: Environmental > Terrestrial > Soil > Wetlands > Peat | place...
GAAGGCATTGGCTTGTGCCGCACCGAGCACATGTTCTTTGCCGAAGACCGCCTGCCGCACATGCGCGCCATGATTATGGCCGGCACGGAGAAGGAACGCCGCGCCGCCCTGAAGAAGCTGCTGCCCATGCAGCGCAGTGACTTCGCGGGGCTGTTCAAGGCGATGAAGGGCTTCCCGGTCACCATTCGCACACTGGATCCTCCTCTGCACGAGTTCCTGCCCAAGCGCGAGGATCTGCTGGTGGAGATCAAGGAGCTGGAGCTGACCAAGCCGCGCTCTCCGAAGTTGAAGGAACTGCGCATCATTCTCGCCCGTGTGGAAGAGCTGCACGAGCAGAATCCGATGCTCGGACACCGCGGCTGCCGCCTCGGCATCACCTATCCGGAGATCACCGAGATGCAGGCGCGGGCCATCATCGAGGCCGCGTTGCAGCTCAAGAAGCAGGGCCAGACCGTGGTACCGGAAATCATGATCCCGCTCACCAGCGGCATCAAGGAGATGAAGAACCAGGCTGACATCGTCCGCCGCGTGGCGGAAGAGGTCTTCGCGGAAAAGAAAGACCGCGTCGAGTACCTGGTGGGAACCATGATTGAGCTGCCGCGTGCAGCCCTGGTGGCGGACAAGATCGCCGAGGAGGCCGAGTTCTTCAGCTTCGGCACCAACGATCTGACGCAGACCACCTTCGGCTTCTCGCGCGACGACATCAACCACTTCCTGCCTGAGTACACAAAACTCGGCATCCTCAAGCAGGATCCCTTCGCCACTCTCGATCAGGAAGGCGTTGGCCAGCTCATTGAGATGGCCACCCTGAAGGGCCGCAAGACGCGTCCGAACCTGAAGGTGGGCATCTGCGGCGAGCATGGCGGCGATCCGGAGTCGGTGAAGTTCTGCCACCGCACAGGCCTCAACTATGTCTCCTGCTCGCCCTTCCGCGTGTTGACCGCGCGGCTGGCGGCGGCGCAGGCGGCACTGGAGGAAAAGGGAGGCGTCGGCGGCGCCACCAAGTAACTTCTCTTAGGGGAAATAACGCGGCGGGGATGCTCAAGCATCCCCGTTTGCTGTTGGAGCAGAAATGGTGGTGTTGCGAGAGGCGGCGGGCGCCGGGGACACCTCACCGGACGCCGCTCCATGGTGGAGGCTGGTTATTCCGTTACTGCTTCAAAGTCCGGTTGATCGAGGCCGGCAAGCTGGAGGGCATCCTGAAAGTTGCGAACGATATCCAGTCGGTTTCCCATGGCGGAACCCTGCATCTCAAACATGCGGGCCATGCCGTAAACGTCGTCGCGCGGAGCGACGATAATGCGCACCAGGCCTTCCGGAACCAGCGGCGTGTTGGAGGCCAGGAAGCGGATGGAGCGGGCGCTGACTGCAAAATCCGTTACGCCCGTGAAGTCCGAGATGTTGCCACAGCGGCCGTGCGTGTCGTACCAGCGGCGGACTCGCTGGTATCCCTCCAGCAGAATCTCGTCGGTGACCACGCCCTCAAAGCGGATCAGAAGAATCTGGTGGCGCCGCTCGTATTGGAGCAGGACTGGCAAGGGCTACCTCTGTGTCGGAGTGCAAATTGTGCAGGGATCGCTTCGCATTTGCAAATGAATCTTGCGTGGGGAGCAACATTCTGTCCCGTATTGCGCCGACGACGATGCAATGATGGGGCCAGAAGCTGATACGATGTCCGAAGCTTTTGTGAGGAGCTTTCGCCCAAAGTGCCAGACAGCCCGTTGCTAACCCGCCTGCCGCACGAGCGCTTTTACCATCCAGAGCTCGACATGCTGCGTTTCGCCTCATTTCTGCTGATCTTTGTGCACCACTCAATGCCGCATGTCCCGGATGCGTACGCGAAAATGGGTGTGGGGACGTTCTTGAGCACGATCCTGTGCGCGCTGGGCTCGGCCGGGGCTTTCGGCGTGGAGCTCTTCTTCCTGCTGAGCGCTTACCTGGTGACTGAACTGCTGCTGCGCGAGCGCGCACTGCGCGGGCAGGTGGACCTCAAATCCTTCTACATCCGGCGCGGATTGCGCATCTGGCCGCTGTACCTGTTTTTTCTCGCGCTGGCCTGGTCCATGCAGTGGTGGGTGCCGGGGCAGCACATTGGATGGCGCGCGATGCTAGCCTTCCTGGCCCTGTGCGGCAACTGGTGGATCGTCTTCGTCGGATTTCCGTCATCCGTGATCTTTCCGCTATGGTTCATCTCCCTGCAGGAGCAGTTTTACCTCTTTTGGCCGGCGTGGATGCGGCGACTGCAGTTGAAGGGTCTGCTGCTGAGCGTCGCGGGACTGATCGCGGCGGCCACCGCGGCGCACTGGTACCAGGGCGCGCAGCACAGCTGGGAATCGAAGATCTGGACCAACACTTTCACCCATCTGGATGCCCTCGCCATGGGCATCCTGCTGGCGGTGCTGCTGGGCGGGCAGGCGCCAAGGCTCCGAAAGCTGCATCGCGCGGCGCTGTTTGTCGGCGGAGCCGCGTGCTTCCTGCTTGCCGGCAGCTACTTCCGCATCAAGGCCGATCCGTTGACGACCGAGCGCATTGTACTGGGCTATCCGGTGGCGGTCGTGGGCGCGATGGCCTTGTTTCTGGCCACCCTGCGGCCGGGGACGGAGGCTGCCCCCTCGCGGCTGGCGCGGGTCTTCATTTACCTTGGGAACATTTCATTCGGGCTGTACGTCTTCCACGTGCTAGGGCTGATGACCAGCGACTACACGGTCTCGCATCAGGATTCCAGCCTGGGACGGTATCTCCTCCGCAACCTGGTGGCCTTTGTCGTAACCGTGGTCCTGGCGTCCATCAGCTACCGCTGGCTGGAGAAACCCTTCCTGGGACTGAAGAAGCGCTTCAGCCGGGTGGCGTCGCGCCCCGAATAAAGTTGCCTGAGGAAATGTGCGTCGTGGCTTTGACAGTGGCGTGGTGGCTGCATAGGATATCGGCCATGGAGAGGACTATGAAGGAGAAGATTGTGCTCGCACTCACCCTGACGGCCGCAACCATGGCCCTGGCGCAGCCGCAGAGTTTTTCCACCAACTCCGGCGATGTGAAGATCACCCCGCTCGTCCATGCCAGCACCATGATTGAGGCCGGCGGCCACACGATTTACGTAGACCCCGCGAAGCCCGCAAAGCTCGACGGGCTGCCCAAGGCCGACCTCATCATCATCACGCACCTGCACGGAGACCACTTCGATCCCGCGGCCATCGCCACCCTGCGCAAGCCGGAGACGGTGATTATCGCTCCGGCCAACGTGGCCAGCTTGGTGACGGGAGCCACGGCCATGGCCAACGGCGAGACCCAGCAGTGGCAGGGGTGGACCATCGAAGCGGTGCCGGCCTACAACCTGGTGCGCGGACCCGCCCCAGGGCAGCTCTTCCACCCCAAGGGGCGCGACAACGGCTACGTGCTCGGCTACGGCGGTAAGCGCTTCTACTTCTCGTCGGATACGGAGGGCATTCCGGAGATGCGCGCGCTCAAAGATATTGACGTGGCCTTCGTCTGCTTCAACCTGCCCTATACGATGACTCCCGAGGAGGCGGCCGATGCCGTCCGGGCCTTCCACCCCAAGGTGGTCATCCCCTATCACTACCGTGGCTCGGATCGCGAGGTCTTCCGCAAGCGGCTGGAGGGCAGCGGCGTAGAGGTACGGCTGCTGGAGTGGTATCCAAAGTAGTTCTTGGATGGACATGCCAAAGGAAAAGGCCCTGCGCAGCGTGCGGCAGGGCCTTTGTACGTTTTGGCAAAGCGAAATTGGCTACTGTACCTGCTGCAGACGCGCGATCAGCTTTTGCGCCAGGTTCTCCTCGCTGTCGGTCCACAGCACGCGGCCGGTGGTTTTGGTGCGCTGCTCCACGCGGTGCGTGAACTCGATGAGTGCGGCTACGTTGGCCTTGACGCGCAGAGAGTCCTCATCGTTCAGCTCCAGCCCTTCGTGGAGGAAAGGGAAGTCCAGACCGAAGTTGATGAGGATGTGGCCACTCTCGGCAAAGGCTCCGTCATCAAATTCGGCACCCTGCGCGGTAAAGGAGACTTTCTCCGGGCGCAGAATCCATTCATGGCTGTCGAGATCGAGCACCCAGAGGTCCCACCAGGCCTCGACGGTGAGGGCATAGTCGGACTGTGCGTATTCGTCCAGTGCGGTGATGGCGGCGTCAATGCCGTCGCCCGGATCGAAGCCCTCCTCCAGCACGCTGGGCTCACCCCAGTTGAGCGGCTGCACGCTGGCGTAATGGATGCCGGGGCGGGCCTCAGAAAACGGGAAGCAGCGCAGGACCTCGGCCAGGCGGGGCAGCATCTCGTCCGGTGCAAAGCCGGGGAACCAGAGGCTGAGGCGCAGATGATCGGCCATGGGAAAAGCTCCTTTGGATGACGCATAGTGATGTTGCGCGTGGATGCTGCTCACGCAAACACAGAGTATTCATGCTAAACGATGCAGCCGCTGGCGGCGAGCACGGCGGACACATTGGCCGCCCATGGTCAGTAGATGGCGCCGCGCAGAGTATGAAAGACACAGGTAGTGCGCTCTACGTTTTGACACTCAGCACGACGGTTGTTAGTATGAATAGAGCTAGTTGATTGCCTGCCACGCAGCGTCCCCGTCGTCTAGCCCGGCCTAGGACACCGCCCTTTCACGGCGATAACGCGGGTTCGAATCCCGCCGGGGACGCCAGACAGTCTTTATCTCCCAGTCAATTTAATCGTCCACTCCCCCAAATGCTCTATTTCTGGGGGTTTTGGCGTTTTCTTCGATTCAGAGTTAACCAGAGATACGAACTTTTTTCGCTAATTAACCCATTCTTGCCCTATTTTATCCAGCAGCCCAAAGCGGGTTCGTTTTCAGCGGGCGATCATTCAGAAATAATTGATTCTTAGACACTTAGATTAGGGATAAACGGCCCTCTTTGTGGCGAAGTCATGGAAGAGCGCGTCAAATCCTGGAGAAAATCCCATCCCACGCAATATATACAGCTAAACTGTACAGTTAGACTGAATACATGATAGGCTTGAGGTATGAGTGATCAACCCCGCAAAGCCCAAGTCGAACATGCGTCGAAGCTGGCCGAGGAACTCCGAGCCCTGGTTGGTCGGCTGAAGCGCAAACTGCGCGAACAGAAGAGCCACGGCGATCTCACGCCTTCGCAGGTGACCGTATTGCTGCATCTGGAGAAGCAAGGCCCCGCAACTGCCTCGAATCTTGCTCGAGCGGAAGGGATGCGCCCACAGTCGATGGGTGCGGTTATCGCTCCGCTGGAAGCCACAGGTTTGTTGCGTGCCATGGCCGATCCCGAGGATGGGCGGCAGACCCTTCTGTCGCTAACAGAGAAATGCCGAAAGCTAATCCAGGATGGTCGAGCAGCCAGGCAGGACTGGCTGACGAAGAAGATACAGGCGAAGCTCTCTCCCCAAGAACAGGAAAAGGTCGCGGCGGCTCTCAAACTGCTTGCGCGCCTGATCGAAGACTGACGCCATCCGCAAAGCACGTTGCGCTCATATCTGAATTAGCGGTGAAGAGGAGCCAAATTATGCCACTGACCATGCTCGATCCGAATAGCGCCCTGATTGTAGTTGATCTTCAGAAGGGCATCGTAGGTTTGCCTACAGTTCATCCGATCGCTGGAGTCATTCAGAAGACTCGTACATTGCTGGACGCCTTTCGGCGCCACGGCCTCCCTGTTGTGCTGGTGAACGTTGCCGGTGGCGCGCCTGGGCGAACGGAGCAGCGTCGGCGCAACACTGCATTTTCCGAGGGATACGCGGAGCTGATTCCTGAGCTGGATCGGCAGCCCGGCGACATCCTGGTGACCAAACGAACGTGGGGTGCATTCGCGAACACAGAACTCGAAGCCACGCTGCGGGCGAATGGCGTGACGCAGGTCGTGATTGCCGGTGTCGCCACCGGAACCGGCGTCGAATCCACGGCTCGCCAGGCGTTTGAGTTGGGATTCAACGTGACGCTCGCACGGGACGCCATGACGGACTTACGCGCAGAGGCTCATGAATACAGCCTCGCGCATGTTTTCCCCAGGCTGGGAGAGACCGGATCGGCAGCGGAAATCATCGGGTTGTTGGAAGCAGGGAGGGCCTAACCGTGAACTGGCTGCACTTACTTTCCTATTTCTTTGGCGGCGCGTTTCTGGCAAATGCCGTCCCGCACTTTATCAGTGGCACGCAGGGGCGGGCCTTCCAGACTCCGTTTGCCAAACCTTCCGGCATAGGACTTTCTTCCTCCGTCGTGAATGTATGGTGGGGCGCCTTTAACGCCGGGGTTGGCTATCTGTTGCTATGCCGGGTGGGTAATTTCGAATTTCGTTCGACAGCGGATGTACTTGCCTGTGGCGTCGGACTGCTTGTGCTTAGTCTTTTCTCAGCGCAGCACTTCGGGCAATTCCACGGTGGAAAACAGACGGAACGTTGATGAAGATTGCAGATGACGGCACCTTCCGGGCCTTTCGGAGCTTCAACTACCGGGTCTGGGCGGTGGGAGCTTTGGTTTCCAACGTCGGCACCTGGATGCAGCGTGTTGCCCAGGACTGGCTGGTATTTACGCAGCTCACGCATCATGATGCCTCGGCCCTGGGGCTGGTCACAGCGCTACAGTTCGCGCCGCAGCTTCTGCTTCTACCCTGGACGGGGCCTGCCGCGGACTTCTTCAATCAACGCAAGCTGGTGATGTTGACGCAGGCCATGATGGGTGTGCTGGCCCTCGGGCTGGGCATACTGACCGTCCTCGGCGTCGTCCAGCTTTGGCACGTCTACGTCTTTGCATTTCTGTTTGGCTCGGCCGCAGCCTTGGATTCGCCGGTGCGCCAGACCTTTGTGGCGGAGCTGGTCGGCGATGAAGATCTGCCAAGCGCGGTCTCCCTGAATTCCACGTCGTTCAACGCCGCGCGCATGATCGGCCCTGCGGTTGCGGGTCTGGTCATTGCGAAGTACGGCACCGGGTGGTCGTTCCTGATCAATGGCGTGTCCTTCGGTGCGGTGTTGATTTCCATGTACCTGCTCCGCCTCTCGGAGCTGCGGTTAAATGTGCGGGCCACGCGCGCGGAGAGCGGCTTTCGTGTGGCTTTACTTTATGTGTGGTCCCAGCCGGAGTTGAAAGCCATGTTGATCATGCTGGCTTTGATTGGCACCTTCGGACTGAACTTTCCGATCTTCATCTCAACCATGGCCGTCAATATCTTTCATTCGGATTCACGCGCCTTTGGATTGTTGTCGTCCTTCATGGCCGTAGGCACAATTGCCGGCGCCCTTGTGGCTGGCTGGAACCAGCCACGCTTTGCCTCGCTGCTGATCGGCAGCATCCTTTTCGGAGTTGGATTCACACTGGCGGCAATATCGCCTGGATACTGGTGGTTTGCGGCGGCGCTGGTGGTGATTGGAGTCGCGGCCTTGATCCTGACCAACACTACAAACACTATGATGCAGCTATCCACCGAGCCCGCTTTGCGCGGACGAGTGATGGCGCTTCGCCTGGCGGTGGCCTTAGGCGGCACGCCGATTGGTGCACCAGTCGTTGGCTGGGTAGCAAACCGCTTCGGTCCGCGCTGGGCGCTGGTCGTGGGTGCTCTATCAGGATTCGCCGCGGCTCTGGTAGCGGTGTATGTCATGACCCGGCAGGCTGAGCGTCCCTCGGAAACAGAGGTCGCTGCCGAACCCAATATCGCGACAGCATCAATGGATGACTAGTATTCTCAGAGCTTGTCGAGTTCTGGCGATTGGTCTCGCAGTCACAAATCGTATACGGGTTCGAATGCTGCTCCGAACCCCAAACAAATCAATGACTTACAGCCTCCGTTGTAATCAATCGGGAAACACATTCGGAAGGTTTACGGTAATGGCGCCCCTCGGGGTGCCTTTTCTGTTCGCGGAGTTTTCCTGCTGTAATATCCCCACCAGCCCCCCACACACCAATGAAGAAGCCTCAGGAGCAAGCGGGCACAGGCACGCGTCACTCTCAGGAGAAAAATGGAAGTTGGATATACCCAAGTGCAGCATCCAACTGAAATTCAAAGACTGATGTGACCTGCGGCTCAGTAGGATGCGGGGCCAGGATTGTGAGCGCTCAGGCCGCGAATCGTGCAGCACGACATTGACCAGGGAACTGTGCACGTGCATTCCGAAGTGAGCAATACAGTACAGGCAGATAGGTTCGGTACTGTCATCCTTTGGATGCATGAGTGCCTCAGACAGGGGCTCACGCCGGCACAAGGCACCGTCGCGCGGGTGGCGACGGAATGAGCCGGCTTTTGGAGTATGAAAGGTAGAGATTATGCCACTGATCCAGTTGGTAGAAATTCTGATCGTTGTCGGCGTCGTCCTGTGGCTGATTAATCGCTACATTCCAATGCAGAGGACGATCAAGTCAATCCTGAACGCGGTTGTGGTCATTGTCGTCGTCCTGTGGCTGCTGAATGTGTCCGGGCTGATGCACAACTTCTCACGGATTAAAGTCGGTCCGTAAGGCATGGCAGAAGTAAGGCTGCGATCGCAAGGAGCCAAAGTCGGGGCAATCGATCGAGCTCTTCCCTCTATGCGTTCGCAAGACGACTGGCAGTAACGAGGTAACACCAAATGAAGACAATCAGAATCACCAGTACATGTGCATTCGCACTTCTGTTGGCAATTGCCGCCCCGGGTTTGGCACAGGAGCAGCACGAGCAGGAGCAGAAAGCAGCGCCTGCGAAGCAGGAAGAGAAGCAGGCGAAGCCGGAGAAGCAGCCGGCCGCGAAACAACAAAAGCAGGCGAAGCCGGAGAAACAGCAGGCTGTGAAGCAGGAGAAGCCTGCCAAGCAGGAGAAGCAGCAGGCCGTGAAGCAGGAAAAACCTGCCAAGCCGGAAGAGAAGAGCGCGCAGCCGGGCACGGAATCCAAGGGCGACAAGAAGAATGACATGCGCCCGGGCGGACAAGTGCAGTCAGGCAAAGCTGGAGGGCAGGCTGGTGGCGGCCGTATACCTGCTGATCGCTACAAGGCAAAGTTCGGAGAGCAGCACAGATTCCGCGTAAGCCAGAACGACTACACCCGGAATCACCGCTTTGAGTACGGTGGCTACTCGTTCGGGTTCGTCGGCGCTTGGCCGAATGACTGGCTGTATACGCAGGATGTCTACGTCATCGAGATTGACGGAGTGTACTACCTCTGTAATCCGATGTTCCCCGGCGTCAATCTTGAGATCAACGTAATTATGTAGTTGTTGGAGCCCGTGTAGAAACCTTCTGTGCATAACTGGCGTGGGTCCGCAACTTGGGCTCACGCCGTTTTTTGTTTGTGGCCGTTGTGCGCGCGCCCAAGCATGGACAGAGCGGCAATCAACCGCGTGAGCAGAATTGACCAGCAACCGGCGTGCGAAGAGGGTATACATAGCGTGCAGGTGATATCAGTTCCAAGGAGAAGCAAAATGTTAGGAACAATTCTGATCGTGTTATTGATTCTTGCCCTGGTTGGCGCGCTGCCAACGTGGCCGCACAGCAGGGGATGGGGCTACTATCCGACCGGAGGCCTCGGGGCGATACTACTGATCGTCGTGATACTGGTACTTCTGGGAAGGATTTGAGATGAGGTATCTGTCAATATCGTCCTGCGCCATCTGCCATGACGATATTGACATTGCTTTCGCTTGCTATTGGGGCACCGGCGTCGTCAGCCGGCGCGCTCAATGGCGGGCCGCTCTTGCGGAGCGCTCTCGCGCAGCAGGGTGGCAACGCGAACCTGGATATGTCGTGGCAGGCTCTGGTAGGCCTTCTTAAGATCGGCAAGAAGCGCTCGGGTCAGTTGTTGGTCACGCGGCATGTCGTGTCCCTTTCTGTGGAATGGTGTCAACTCGCCGAGATTATCCGGGGCCAGCATTACGAGGCTGTTCAAAGTTGAACATAACGAAAATATGTTTGGCCGGAATGAGCATTATGGAACAGCCGTTATCGGCGGCCAGGCGCACTCTTCAAGTGGAGGAATCCTAATGTCACAGACACTTGCAGAAAAAGTAGGGGATCACATAGCGGAGTCCGTCCGAGAGGCCACCCGCGCAACCACAGAAGTCAAAGATGCCGTCGCCGATGGACTAAACGCAGCCAGGCGCACAGCCCAGCATGGTTATGATGTGGCAGGGAAATGCGTGGACGAGTCAGCCCACCGGATCCAGCAAAACCCTTTGTTTGCCGTCGCTGCCAGCATGGCCGCAGGCGTAGCAATTGGGTTGTTGGCTGGGTTGTCGCTACGTCGTAAGTAGCACAAAAGCCGTACTCAGCAAGGGCGGATCTGTTTGAGCCAGAGGCAAAACCTCTTGGCTCTAACCGTCTCGCTTAAACTGGTATTCCACGCAGTTTTCAGCAAAATATAGCAAAAGATTCATGGGAGCGCCTTCCGCCCGAGCGTATACTGGGCTCACTCAGGGGGCCCGTGGATACAAGTGGGGAGGCTTCCCATGGCCGCAATAAGACAGTCAATACCCGTTTATCCCGCAAAACAGCACGTCACCCTTTCAATGAAAAGAAAGACCAAGAGACCTGCCGGCAAGGCTGATGATGGATTGCATGTAGTCAATGCAGTGCCGACGGCGCAAGGCATGCAGGGCGATGCATTCAATGAAGGTGTCGCCAGCCTACATCCGAGTATTGTTCTCACAAGGATTTCAAAGGGAAAGACAAGCCGTGAGTACGCGGCTGACGAAACAGTCTATTCCCAGGGCGATCCTGCGGATGCCGTTTACTACATTGAGCAAGGCAAGGTCAGGCTGGCGGTTGTTTCCTCGACGGGCAAAGAAGCCATCGTCGCCATGCTGACGCAACACAGCTTCTTTGGCGAAGGCAGCCTGGCTGGGCAGCCGCTTCGGATGGGATCGGCAAGCGCAGCCGAGAACTGCAGGATTTCTCGAGTGTCAAAGCAGGCTATGAATAAGTTGCTGCATGATGAGCCGGAGTTCGCCGAGCGCTTTCTTGCGCACATGCTCGCCCGCAACATCCGCATGGAGGCCGACCTGGTGGATCACCTCTTCAACTCCAGCGAGAAGCGCTTGGCCCGGCTTCTCCTGCTGATGGCGAACTTCGGCCAGGAGTCGAAGCCCATACCGCTGATCGCAAAGATGAGCCAGGAGAGCCTTGCCGAGATGATTGGCACCACGCGCTCGCGTGTCAGCTTCTTTATGAACCGCTTCCGGAAGCTGGGCTTTATCGAGTACAACGACGGTGGCATGAACGTTCATAGTTCGCTGGTAAGTGTGGTCCTGCACGAGTAGTGGATGTGCGACTCCTGCCCCTTGCGGCTGCGACGATGATGCACGAGCGAGAAACCCGAGTAACGAATCCGGTTTCTAGCCTCAGGCCCTTGGCAGTCGATGTTCATGTTCTTCATTTGGAAAACCTTCCCCTGTAATTTCCAGAACTGTGCAATCCAGCACAGTGCCGCGCTTTGCCCCCTGCCATAGTGACGAGTGAGAAGGCCCCGGCTGCCTTTGAAGGTATTCATTCATGAATGCCCCAGAGCGCAGGCGAGTCAATTCAATGTGGACGTCCCACATCGTATCAAGGAGTCATAAATGTCCAAAGTTATCAGCGTAGATGATGTAGTCGCCCTGATTAAAGATGGTTCCACGATTGGCGCCAGTGCGCTTGCCATGGCTGGATGGCCAGAGACAATCGCCGTAGCTCTTGAAAAGAGATTCCTTGCCACTGGGCATCCCGCCGGTCTCACGCTAGTGCATGCCTCCGGCATAGGTGACTGGGCGACAAAGGGGACCTCACACTTCGCACACCCCGGAATGATTAAGCGCTGGATTGGCGGTCACACCGGCCTGGCTCCCGCCATGGCCAAGATGATCATTGATGGCGGCTGCGAGGGCTACAACCTGCCGCAGGGCACCATCGCCCAGCTGTGGCGTGAGATTGCTGCGCACCGCCCGGGCGTTATCACAAAGATCGGTTTGAGCACGTTTGTTGATCCGCGGCTGGAAGGCGGAAAGGTAAACAAGAACACCACGGAAGAGATCGTCAAGGTCATTCAGCTCGAAGGTGAGGAGTGGTTGCTCTATCCCAGCTTCAAGGTGGATGTAGCGATCATCCGCGGCACAACCGCCGACGAGTTTGGGAACCTTACAGTGAGTGATGAAGGCGCGCTGCTGGAGTGCCTGCCCCTGGCGCAGGCGGCAAAGAACAGCGGCGGCATCGTCATCGCCGAGGTGGAGTATGTCGCGCAGACCGGCACTCTTCATCCAAAGCGGGTTCGTGTGCCAGGCGTGCTGATTGACCACATTGTCGTCGCCTTGCCGCAGGACCATTGGCAATCGGCCGGCACGCAGTTCAATCCCGCGTTCTCGGGCGAGCTGCGTGTTCCCGTCAACGACTTGCCGGAGATGAAGCTGGATGAGCGCCTGATCATCGCTCGCCGCGCCGCCATGGAACTGATTCCTGGTTCCACGGTAAACCTGGGCATTGGCATGCCGGAAGGCGTAGCGGCCGTGGCCGGGATGGAAGGCGTAGCCGACCAACTCACGCTGACCACCGAAATCGGCGCCATCGGGGGAATCCCCGCGAGCGGCCATGACTTTGGAATGTCCTACAACGCACTGGCCTATGTCGAGCAGCAGGTGCAGTTCGACTGGTATGACGGCGGCGGGTTGGATTTGGCGTTCCTGGGCGCAGCCGAAGTGGATCCCCATGGCAACGTTAACGTCAGCAAGTTCCACGGGCGTTGCGTTGGCTGCGGTGGCTTCATCAACATCACGCAAAACGCCAAGAAGGTAGTGTATTGCGGCACGTTAACCGCCGGTGGCCTCAAGATCGCGGTGGAAGACGGCAAGCTCATCATTAAGCAGGAAGGTAAGGGCCGCAAGTATGTGAAGGAAGTCGAGCAGGTGTCCTTCAGCGGCGCCTATGCGACTTCCACAAAACAGCCTGTGCTCTTCATCACGGAGCGCGCCGTCTTCGAACTTCAGAACGGGGTTGTCACCTTGATCGAGATCGCGCCTGGAGTCCGGTTGAAGGAAGACGTTCTCGGCCAGATGAACTTCGTGCCGCGCATCTCCCCCGATCTTAAATCCATGCCCGAAGGTATCTTCCAGCCGAAGTGGGGCGGACTGCGGGAGATTCTCGAGGCAAAGCGCACCAAAGCTATTGCAACCGCTGCTGAACTCGTCACCGCATAACTACGAGGAAAGGTAAAAGACCATGAGTATCCTGAGTCCCGAACAACTGGCAATTCAAAAGACGGCAAAAGAATTTGTCGCCAAAGTCATCATCCCAAACGCAGCAAAGTACGACAAGAGCGGAGAGTTTCCGACCATGCTGCTGGAGGCCGCGAAGGCGAGCAAGATATTTGCCATGGCGGTGCCGAAGGAGTACGGCGGCCTGAACTACGATGCGCTGACCCAGGCGCTCGTTCTGGAAGAGTGGGGATACGGTTGCGCCGGCATGGGCACCACGCTTGCCGCCAGCATTCTCAGTATGGATTCCGTACTGGTTGCAGGTACAGACGCGCAGAAGAGCGCCTACTTCAAGCCGATGCTGAATGCAGAGATCGGATCCTTCGGCCTTACCGAACCCGGCGCCGGCTCTGACGCCGCTGCGGGCAAGGCAACGGCGGTAAAGAAGGGCGATAACTACATCCTGAACGGCACCAAGTGCTGGATCACGAACGGCGGCTTCGCCAGCGTCTACGTCATCTTTGCTCTCACCGATCCGGCTGCGGGCGTGAAGGGAATCAGCGCATTCATTCTCCAGCGCGGACTTCCGGGCTTCACCATCGGGACCACCGATCACAAGCTTGGCATTCGCGCCTCCAACACCGTTGAGCTTCTCCTGAAGGACGTTCAGGTACCTGCGACGAACCTGCTGGGCAAGGAAGGCGAGGGTATGAAAATTGCGATGATGACGCTTGACATGGCGCGTCCCGCAATCGCCGCCCTCAGCGTCGGACTTGCACAACGCGCACTCGACGCATGCGTCGCGCACGTACACACGCGCTTCCCCGGCAAGCCTTTTCCTGGGCAGACCCTGCAGTTCAAGTTGGCCGATATGCAGATCATGGTGGAAGCGGCTCGCGATTGCCTGCACCAGGCCATGCTTCTGCGTGATGCGGGCGCGCCATACACCAAGGAATCCGCCATCTGCAAGACGTTCTGCTCCGATGTGGCCATGCAGGTTACCGCCACGGCGATGAGCCTGATGGGTTCCTACGCCTACACCTCGGATATCGGCAAATACATGCGTGACTCGAAGATCATGCAGATCTTCGAAGGCACGAATCAGATTCAACGGCTTGTGATTTCGCGCGCGGTGCTGGCTCATCCGCCGGCTCCGATCGCTGCACAGAAAGCGGGAAAATAAATGAACTTCGACCTGACGGAAGAACAGCAACTGATTGGGCAGAGCGCCCGCGACTTTGCGAAACAGTACCTTGAACCGATTGCAGTCGGGCTGGATCAGACCGGCGAGTATCCGAAAGCAGTTGTACAGGCTCTGGCGAAGCATGACTTTCTGGGACTTCTGCTGCCCGCCGATGTCGGCGGCGCCGCGGCCGGATTTGTCAGCTACGTGGAAGTGATTGAGGACCTCTCGCGTTATTGTGGCGCGGTGGCCTCCATCGTGAACAATCACACCGTTGCCGCCTACACGATCCAGAACTGGGGCACCGCGGAGCAGAAGAAGCAGTATCTGCCGGCGATGGCCAAGGGCGAGCTGCTTGGCGGATTTGCAATCTTTGAGAACGGCCCGATGCCGGGCGTTGGGCAGGATGCTCTGATCGCCACCAAGCATGACGTTGGTTATGTCCTGAATGGCAAAAAGGCATTTGTGCGCAATGCGGGCGAAGCCGGCGTCTACGTGGTTTTTGCCACAACCGACCCCGCAGCCGGAGCGAAGGCGCTGACGGCGTTTATCGTGCAGGCAAGTGCGGTGGGCGTCAAGGTTGGCGAAAAGCAGGAGACGATGGGATTGAAGGGCTGTCCGGTTGCGGAGATCACCTTCGAGAATGTTGTCCTGGCGGAAACTGCATTACTCGGCTCGCTCAACCAGGGTGCGGAGATCGCAGCGAAGGCCTTGGCCGTGGCGTCGGTGGCAGAAGCCGCGCAGACGGTCGGCATTGGACAGGCTGCGGTGGAGCACGCCGCGGCATACGCCAAGCAGCGGGTTCAGTTTGGCAAGCCGGTAGCCGTCTTGCAGGCGATTCAGACCCTGCTGGCGGAAGTTGCTACGGATTGTCACCTGGCGCGACTCGGGCTTCGCAATGCGGCGTTGCTGATTGAAGACGGCAAGCCGTTTGAAGTGGAAGCCGCCATGGTGAAGTCGTTCCTGGTTCGCCTGGGACCCAAGATGCTGATTGATACCTGCCAGGTTGAGGGCGGATTCGGCTATAGCGAAACCATGCCGCTGCCGCGCATGTTCCGCGACATTGCAGGTACCACGTTACTGGACGCTCCGGGAGATTTCCCGGAGAAGCTAATCGCAGCGAACATCGCCTAAGCGTCCGAGGAGTCACCTGGTATGCCGAAATGTTTAGTTTGTTACAAGTGGACACTCGACGAGCAGGACATCAAGATCAAGCCTGAAGATCTGAGTCTTGACGTAAGCCGAGCCAAAGGCAAGATCAGCGACTTCGATCGCAATGCGATTGAAGAAGCCATCCTGCTCGTCGAGAAGGATGGAGGTGCCGTAGATGCTCTCACCTACGGCACTACCTCCGTAAAACAATCTCTCAAAGATGCACTCTCCCGCGGGCCGGGGAAGGTGTACTGGATCGCCGATGCCTCGGCCGAGAACGCAGACGGGAATGTGACGGCAAAGGTGCTGGCAGCCGCCATTCGCAAAATCGGTCCGTATGACCTGATTCTGTGCGGCGAAGGCAGCTCCGACCAGTTCAATCAGCAGACGGCCTCGCGGCTTGCAGCCCTGCTCGATCTGCCATGCGTGAGCTTCGTCAGTAAGCTGAGCGTTGCCGGAGATACCGTAAGCGCCACGCGCAAACTGGAGGAGAGCCAGGAAGGCGTCACCGTGAAGGGGCCGGTCGTCATCAGCGTCCTCAGCGAGATCAACAAGCCACGAATTCCCAGCCTTAAACAGGTGTTGGGAGCATCCAAAAAGCCGAATGAAGAGATCAAAATCGCCGATCTCAACCTGAAGCCAGAAGAACTCATACCCAAAGCAGTGTGCAAGTCAGTGAAGGGTTTCGTGATGCAGCGCAAGAACATTATCTATAAGGAGTCTGCTGCGGCGGACAACGTAGCCAAGCTGAAAGCCAGTCTGACCACGGAAGGTCTTTGCTAGGGGCGCAAACGATATGCCAGGTATTTATCTTTTCTCAGAAGATGTCGCGCTAGCCAAGCAGTTGCTGACGCCTGCGTTAGATCTGAAGAAATCGCTGAACCAGCCGGTGACCGTGCTCGCTGTAAGTGAGCCGGATGCTAAGGAACTGTCAACCCTCGGCGCAGACAA
>Ga0181519_10002290_pt1 | contig 16384 bp, 12 predicted proteins | sample PEATcosm2014_Bin_26_FD_121102 | JGI IMG/M metagenome (GOLD analysis project Ga0181519, IMG submission 121102) | Peatland microbial communities from MTU Mesocosm Facility, Houghton, MI, USA - PEATcosm2014_Bin02_10_metaG | ecosystem: Environmental > Terrestrial > Soil > Wetlands > Peat | place...
TCGGCTGAACGGATCGCCAACAGCGTATCAACGGCAGCAGGCGACGACACCGGAGCGCCGTCCGTCAGGACGACATGGCACCCCACCGAGAGCCGGGGAAGCGCACGGGCCGCCTCGACTGCGTCGGCAAAAGCCGCGCCATTGGCCATCAACGTCGTCGATGAAACGATCCCGTCGCGGTGCGCCTCCACGATGGCGCGGTTGACTCCGGAGGTCAGACCGAAGTCGTCCGCGTTGACAATCAATTGCCGCATCCAAAAAGTGTAGCAGCGTGGCGCAGGAGGAGAGTGCCGTTGCCCCTAGTTTGGAGTCCACTCGGGCCGCCTGGCAAAAGCCAAAAGGCGTGGGTTCGATGAACTATCCCCCAGGACTGACTCGCTCACTGTTGCCAGCCGCCGCCCAGCGCTTTGTAGAGTTCGACCAGGCTGCGATATTCGTCTCCCCGGGCTGCTGCGAGCGTCAACTCGGCGCCGTAAAGCGACCGCTGTCCGTCAAGCACTTCGAGGTAGGTTGTCGTGCCGCCCTTGTAGCGAAGAGTGGAAATGCGGACGGTTTCCTCCAGATCGGCGACTGTGTCCTGCTGGCGTGTCCGGACCTGATGAAATTTCTCGTAGCCGATCAGCGCGTCAGAAACCTCGCCAAACGCTTGTTGGATCGTCTGTCGATATGTGAGGAGCGCCTGTCGCTGTTGCGACTCAGCTATATGCAAGTTCCCTTTCAGCGCGCCTCCGGTGAAGATAGGCTGGCTCACCTGCGCGCCGTACGACCAGATGCCTAGCTGCGTAGGAAAGCCGCTTGGAAATACAGAGTCTCGGCCAAGTGAGCCGCCGCCCCCGCCAGTCAGGGAGATCTGCGGGAAGAACTGAGCTTTGGCGACTCCGATGTCGGCGTTCGCGGCAATCAGGATTTGTTCCGCTTCTCGAATATCAGGCCGCCGTTCGATGATCGAAGAGGGAACCCCGCGTGGGAATTCAGGGGGCAGTGTTTGCTCGACGAGCGGGATCCCGCGTGCGATGTCTTGCGGGTAATCGCCCAGCAGGATGCTGATGGCGTCTTCTTCCTGACCGATCTCTCGCTCTAAGTCGGGAATCTGCGCATTCGCAGTGTCGAGAACCTGCTGAGCCTGGAGCACGTCCAGTTTGGTAGCGACTCCGTGTTCAAGCCGGAGTCGTGTGAGTTTCACCGAATCGGTTTGGGTCGCGACGGTCTCGCGCGTGATCTTGAGTTGCAGGTCAAGCTGCAACAGCGTGAAGTAGTCGCTGGCAACATCGCTGACTAGAGTCAGGACGACAACCTGGCGTGCGTCCTGCGTGGCCAGGAGTTCGGCGCGAGCTGCTTCGGTCGCGCGGCGCAACTTTCCGAAGAAATCGAGCTGAAACGCAGCGTCGGCATTGAGCGTCAGAAAGTTGTACCGGGATTGTTCCTGATTTTCCTTGCCGCCACTGAAATTGCCGTTGCCGGAGACCTGAGGAAAAAGACTGGAACGAGTGACCGCAACTTGCGCGCGAGCAGCGTTGATGCGTTCGGTCGCCAGTTGCAAATCATAGTTCTGTTTAAGTGCCGTACGTATGAGTTCCTGCAGCTTCGGATCCTGGAATACCTGCCACCAGGGAAGATCCGCATACGAGGCAATCTGCGCCTGAAGCGCAGAATTGTTTGCCAGATCTCGAAAAGCACTCGGGGTCTGAACGGCAGGGCGATGATAGTTAGGACCTACAGCACACCCCCAAAACATGCCAGCGAGCAACCCCGCGGTGAGCAATTTCGCGATTTTCATACTTGCGCAGAACTCCGTTTGACCTCAAGCTCTTGACGCACCATGAGGCCCCCTCAGTCTCCGGGCGCGGGCGAAGGCGCGGCCGGCAATATGCCCGACGAGGACTCCTTGCCGGCGCTCGTCCATTTCTCAACCATGAAAAAGATGCCGGGAATAAAGAAGATTCCGATCGCGCTGGCCGCGACCATTCCGCCGATCACGGCGGTGCCCATGATCTGCCGGGCGACCGAACCTGCCCCGCTCGCTGTCCACAGTGGAACGCACCCGAGAATAAACGCGAATGATGTCATCAGGATCGGTCGCAGCCGCAGCCTCGCGCCTTCGAGCGCGGCGTCGGCTAGCGGTTTTCCGTGTTCATATCGTTCTTTGGCAAACTCGACGATCAGGATTGCGTTCTTCGCGGCCAGGCCGATCAGCATGATCAGGCCGATCTGCGAGTAGATGTCGCTCTCAATCTGCACCATGTAGGGCGGCAGGAAAAAGCCGAGCAGGGTGCGGCGCAGCCATAGCACGGCAAAAGCGCCGAAAACCGCCACTGGCGTGCTGAGCAGTACGCTGAAAGGCAGCGACCAGCTCTCGTAAAGGGCTGCCAGAATCAGGAACACAAATAACAGCGACAGACCAAAGATGGCCGCTGGGGGCACTCCCTGCCGCGCTTTCTGTTCCAGAAACGAGATCCCCGAGTAGTCAAATCCCATTTCTCGCGGCATGGCTTGCTGGAAAACTTCTTCGAGGGCTGCGGTCGCCTGATCGGCGCTGTAGCCCGGGGCTGCGCTCCCGTTGATTTGCGCGCAACGGTACTCGTTAAAGCGCTGTGTGAATTCGGGCCCGAGCTGCGACTTGACCGCGGCGAGCGTGGACAGCGGAACCGCCTCCCCCTTGTTGTTGCGGACATAGAAGCGTCCAACGTTCTCCGGGCTGGCACGATCCTCGCTTTCGGCTTCGATGTAGACCTGCCACTGGCGGCCAAAGCGGCTGAAGTAGTTGATAAAATATCCGCCCATGAACGTCTGGATAGTGCGGTAGACATCGGACAGATTGACGCCCTGCTTCAACACCTTGTCCCGGTTGACGTCAACGAACTTCTGTGGAACGCTGGGCAGAAAAGTCGTACTCAGGCTGCCAATCTCCGGTCGCTTGCGTGCCGCCTCTAGAAACGTGTTCAGGTTTTGCGACAGGAATTCGATGCTGCCTCCCGAGCGATCCTCGAGGATGAAGGTGAATCCTCCCGCTGTCCCAACGCCCGGGATGGCCGGCGGCGAAAAACTGAAAGCGATTCCCGCCGGCAATTTGGAAAGCTGCTGGTTCAGATGCGCCTTGATAGCCTGAAACTGCTCGGCTCTGGATGTCCGCTCATCCCACGGCTTCAAAGTGACGACGAAGAAAGCGTTGTAGCTGGTGCGAACAAAACTGAGCAAGCTGAAACCGATGACGCTGGTTGTGTACTTCACACCCGGCGTATTAGCCAGAATGTTCTCGATCTGTGCCGCTGCCTGTGATGTTCGCTCCAGTGACGCGCTATTGGGCAATTGCAGATTCACATATGCATATCCCTGATCTTCATCGGGAAGAAAGCTCGACGGCACTCGATTGGCGAAGAATCCCGCCGCGATGCAAAACACCACCAGAAGCACAACCAACACTGCTGTTTTCTTGAGCAGGACACCGCTCCAACTGACATAACCCTGGGTGGCTCGCTCAAAAACTCGATTAAACCAATCGAAGAATCTGCGCAACAGGCCATGGCTCTCTTCTCGCGGTCGAAGGAGCAATGCGGCCAGAGCAGGGCTGAGCGTAAGCGCGTTGAACGCGGAGAGAATTACCGAGATCGCGATGGTGACAGCGAATTGCTGGTACAGCCTCCCGGTAATCCCGGGAATGAAGGCAGTGGGCACGAATACAGCGGAGAGAACCAAGGCGATTCCTACCACGGGACCCGACAGTTCCTCCATGGCCTTCAACGCCGCGTTCTTTGGAGTCATGCCCTCCTCAATATGCCGTTCCACGCCCTCGACGACGACGATCGCGTCATCGACCACCAGGCCTATCGCCAGCACCAGCCCAAAGAGAGAGAGCGTATTGATAGAAAATCCAAAGAGTGGGAAGAACACGAAAGTTCCCACCAGCGAAACCGGCACGGCCAGCAGGGGGATCAGCGTGGAGCGCCAGCCTTGAAGAAAAAGAAAAACGACAATAATGACGAGGACGAGCGCAATCAGAAGAGTCTCGATGATTTCCTTGATGCCCTGGGTTACAGAAAGAGTTGTGTCCAGGGAAACGGCGAAATCCATGTCCTCGGGGAAGCGCTGTTTCATCTGCGCCATCAGTTTTTTGACCCCGGCAGCGGCATCGACCGCGTTTGATCCGGGCAATTGGTACGCTGCAATAATCGCGCCCGGCTTGCCATTGAAACGTCCGGCAACGCTGTAGTCTTGCGCGCCCAGTTCGATACGCGCGACGTCGCGCACGCGCACCGTCGCTCCGTCAGGCGTCTCGCGAACCACGATGTTGCCGAATTCCTCCGGCGACACCAGGCGTCCCTGAGCCAGAACCGAATACGTATACTCCTGGCCTTTCGGAGCTGGTTCGCCTCCGGCTTTGCCCGCCGGGTTTACCGTGTTTTGGGACTGGATCGCGCTGACGATCTCCGGAACGGTGATGCCGAGTTTCGCCAGCGTGTCTGGCTTCACCCAAAGGCGCATCGCGTATTGACCAGCGCCGAACACCTGCACGTTGCCGATTCCGGGCGAGCGAAGAATCGGATCGGTAATATTGATGTAGGCGTAGTTCGCCAGAAACTTGGCATCATAAGTTCCACGCGGAGAATAGAGGGCGACCCACATCAATGGAGCGGTCACCGATTTTCGCACCGTGACGCCGTAGTTGGTGACGTCTACCGGAAGCTGAGAAGCGGCCTGGGTTTCCCGCGACTGCGTGAGAATGAAATCGGTATTCGGGTCGGTCTTCACGTCGAAGTCCACAATCAGGCTGGTGCTTGAGTTGCCCGTGGCATTCAGCGAGTACATGTAGTTCTCGTTGTCCACTCCGTTCATCTGCTGCTCGATAGGAGTGGCCACTGCTTGCTCCAGCGTCTGCGCGTCGGCTCCGACGTACGTGGCGAGCACTTGAATTTCGGGTGGGGTGATGTTCGGAAATTGGGCGACAGGCAAGCTCAGCACGGTGAGCGCGCCAACCAGGACCATGACGATGGAAATCACCATGGCGACGATCGGACGGTTAATGAAGAATTTCGACATGGGCAGTCTTCTATCGACTAGCCGATCCCTGGTTTTGGGCCATGAACGGCTTGGGATTCACGCGTACGCCACTACGCATCCTCTGCACACCCTCCACAACAATTCTGTCTCCTGGGTTGAGCCCCTTCGCAATGATCCATCGGTTATCAACCCGGTCGCCCACCGTGACCGTCCGGACTTCAACTTTGTTGTCGCTGCCCACGACAGCAATTTGGTAGCCGCCCTGGAGCTCCGACACTGCCCGTTGCGGAACCAGCAGCGCCTCCGGTTGGGTGCGGATTACCGCCCGGACTTTCGCGTAGCCGCCCGGTCTCAAAATATTGTTTGGGTTGGGAAAGAGCCCGGCCAGTCGAATCGCTCCAGTGGTCTCGTTCACCTGGCGATCCGCAAAATAGAACTTTCCTTCCTGCGGATAGGTTGAGCCGTCCGCCAGGATCAGTTGCAGCCGCAGTTCCTTGTCGGCCTGCAAGCGGCTCTCCTCGGTCGGAAAACGTCTCCGCCACGAGAGATATTGGGGCTCGCTTACCGTGAAATAGACTTTGATCGGGTCCACCGTAGAAACCGAAGTGACCACTCCACTATTAGGACTGACTAAAGCGCCAACTTGTAGTTGAGCCAGCCCGGCGATGCCGTCGATAGGTGCAACCAGGCGGGTGAAGTCGAGATTGATCTTCGCTGTTTCAACCGCCGCCTCGTAGGTCTTGATCTGAGCCTTGGCTGTTTCTACGTTCGCGAGTGCGGCGAGATTGTTCTGGACCGCATTGTCGAGATCCTGCTGGCTCGCCGCCTGTTGCTCCGCCAGGGGCTTGTAGCGTTCGACGTCAAGTTCGGTCCGGCGCTGAACCGCTTCGGCGTTGGCGAGCGCGGCCTTCGCCTGCGCAAGCTGGCCTTGCGCCTGGTCGAGCGCCGCCTGAAAAGGCCGGGGATCGATCTGGAAAAGGAGCTGGCCCTGCTTAACCGACGCCCCCTCCTGATAGCTTTGTTTCAGGAGGTAGCCAGTAACCTGCGCCCTGACGTCAGCGTTGACGAGACCGTCGAGGGTGCCAATCCACTCCCCATAGATGGGAATATCCTCTCTCTGAACCTGCGTTACCTCGACATCCGGAGTACTCGGTGGAGCAGCCATGCCTCGCTTGTAAGGCCGAACCGCTCCCATAATCAGAGCGAGCACGATCAAGCCAACAACCCCGCCGATCAACAGATAGCGTTTCTGGACCTGGGTCATGTTGTCTCTCCCCAATTTTGCTCGATGCCCGAGAGATAGAGGCACAGGATGCGCTACTCCATTGCAGAGCGCTATTAGACTTTAGTATCGGGTGATTCGCCCCTCGGCCCCAGCCGTACAAGTGGATTGATCTTCTGGCTGGAATGTTCTCTTCGAAGCGGTTCATCGCGGTCAGAGGGCGCCTTCGATGTGGACCTTGGCCTCTTGTGCCGCCTCTTCCGGCGTCTTCCCGTCCCGGCGGGCTACGATGTAGGTGGCGTACCAGTCCGACCAGTGATGCTTCGGAGCCGTCGGTTCGTACTCGCCATGATGCTGCTCGGTCTCGCGCAAAAGCTCTGCCAGCGTCGCAACGTCCAGATTGCCGAGTCCTCGCCCGGCCAGCCGGGTTGTGATTTCCTGGAATAGCCAGGTGTTGCCGTCCGGGTCGTTGAGCGTAGCGAAGGTGGAGTAACTGCGTTGGCTGGGATCCGGCCCGGCGACGCGACCGTCGCTTTCGGGGCGGAACTGCCCCCCCGCTTTCGCTGTATGGAACACCTCACTGACCTCGACACCACGGGCAGTGAGCTCTTTGCGAGCGGTTTCAACATCGGAAACGATCAGGTAAAGGCCTTGTGCCGAACCCGGCGCGGCCGTGGTGATCTTCGCGCCAAACTGCACAGAGCATCCCGACCCTGGCGGCGTGAACTGCACGATTCGGAAGCCGTTGTCGTATCGGAAGTCGGCATCGAGACGCCACCCGAGTTTGGTGTAGAAGGCCTTCGAGCGGTCAACATCCGCGACCGGGATGACGACTACCTCGAACTTCATGTCCGGTTTTGCGGCGCCGGTTCCGCTAGCCGGTTCATTTTTGATCGCGTTCAAGGTTGCCATTCGTCCTCCATGGAACACGGCGGAGCCCTATTGTTGCGCAGTCGCCCTAAACACAAAGAATGCACTGCCCGGCCACATGGCGCCATTGGACCTTGGTATCAGAAGACCCGTTTCACGGTCTCCTGCTATTTAGGCATGGATCAAGACCATCGCCTGATCGCACTACCGTCTCGCTTGGTGGAGAGGATTCTCGCGTTCGACATCGCATCCTCACAAGCGACGCATGTAGAGAGGCCGTGTAACCAAGTCCGAGGGGCATGCGATAGCGTGGGCTGTTCTGGAGAGCGCGGTCGCCCTTGGACCGCTACAATAACACCAGTGATGGAGACATCACGCAGGCGGCGCTAATGACCGAGCACGTCCGACGGGCAGGTCCGCAAAGCCGGAAGACCCTCCTGGCGGCCCCAATTGACACAATGACAAGCACCAAAGGCAACACGTTTCTTAAGCCGAGGTGACAGTTGCCGTAAACGGCTGTCCTGCTATAGCTTGAAACACAAGCCCGGATGGCGAAACTGGCAGACGCACGGGACTTAAAATCCCGGGTCCCTTACAGGACGTATCGGTTCGATTCCGATTCCGGGCACCACCAACTAGAACGATTTCAAAGGGCTTCAGTTTGTTCCTTCTATTCGCGCTCATCTTCAAGATGGCCCCATTATCGAAAAGCAGAACACCGCGACCGACACGGCGGCGCTCATCATTCCGAGCGTCGGCTCCAATTACGACCGCCATTCGCGGCTGCAACGATTCATGCTGATCAACGACAGCGCGACCGTAGCCGTCGAAGTGCCGATTTTTCTCTTGGAGGACGATATCGCCGCGCTTGAAGACTATTACGGCGTCACGATTGTTCCAAAGGAACCGGCTCACCACGCCCGCCCCGCGCTCGGTCATAAGCCGCGATTCATCACGGGCCACATCGATTTTCTGCAGGGGCGGAACGGCGCAATCCACATTCTCGATTACATGCCCGATGCTCGCACCAACAAGCCCATCGCCCAGCTCGCGATTTACGCGCTCGCCCTTACGCGCCTGGCGCCCGGCCTCACTCTCGCCGATATCAGGTGTGCATGGTTCAACGAGACCTGCTACAACGAGTTCGCGCCGGGGCGTTTGTTGGTCAGCCGCTCAGAGAAGCGATTTCTCGGCGATGACTTCTGAGCCGACAGCTTCTCTGACGATCTTGAAGGCCGTATCGACCTCACTATGGTCAAGTTTTACTGCGACAAGACTTGACATATGACTCTCCTCCTCCGCGCCCGTGTCCTGCCTCTCGTCGATCCATTGTCGAATCAGCCAACGTAGAGGAAGCGCCCAACTGCCCGTCGACGGAATCATGCGTAGGGGAGGACGCTGAATTCGAGGTTCCTCACGCATTTGTTTATGCTCTTGAGAGATGTTTATATAGCATAATGTGCTCTCAAGAGCATAGGACTTGCAATTCTAGATTATTTGCGGTATGCTTTCAAGAGCATATTAAGCGTTATAAGCTGCTCTTGAGGTAACCATGGTCGCACGCAATCAGCTACTAGCAGCTCCGCCCTACCCAGTCGAACATGCTCTGACCCGGCTCGGTCACAACCTTCGGACGGCCAGAATTCGGCGGAAATACACAATCGAGGAAGTCGCTGAGAAGATCGGGACGGGACCGCGCGCCGTCATGGATGCCGAAAAGGGCAAACCCTCGACGGGCATCGCCGTCTATTCGGCTTTGCTCTGGCTCTATGGTCTCAACCAGCCACTTGAGGACCTCGCGAATCCTTTGAAGGACGAGCAAGGTCTTGCCTTGGCGAGCGCTAAAGAGAAGACCCGCGCCCGCAAGAGTGGAGGTCTCGACAATGATTTCTAAGGCCTCGGCATCTGAGTGCTTCGTCTATATCACCCTACCCGGCGCCACATCGGCGATAACGGCGGGCAGGTTTGTGCTGGAAAAAAACCAAAAGGGCGATCCGCTCGGGCGGTTTGTCTATGGTCGGTCCTATCTCAAGAATCCTGACGCGGTTCCGATCGATCCGGTTGAACTCCTGCTCTCCGAGAAAACCTACGAGACCGTCCAACTCAATGGCATCTTCGGCGCTCTGCGCGATGCAGGACCGGACTATTGGGGCCGCCGCGTCATTGAGAAGCATGCCGGCAAAGCGCAACTCGGAGAATTGGATTACCTTCTAGAATCACCGGATGATCGAGCGGGTGCTCTCGGCTTTGGATTGAACAAGGTTCCGCCAGCTCCCCAGCGGAAATTCAACAAAACTCTGGATCTTGAAAAACTCCAGAATCTCGCTGAGGCGCTGGTCAAGGACGAAATTCCGAAAGACCCCGACGCCGCACAGGTCCAGGATTTGATTCTGCTCGGAACCTCCATGGGCGGGGCTCGTCCCAAAGCCGTCGTGCAGAACGATGATGGACTCTGGATTGCAAAATTCAATCGGCCGGACGACCGCTGGAACAACACGAGGGTCGAGCATGCGATGCTGCGACTGGCACGCGAGTGCGGAATCTGTACCGCCGAAAGCCGGATCGAAGCGGTCGCTGGCAAAGATGTCCTGCTTATCAGGCGTTTCGACCGAGAGAAGACGCCAAAGGGCTATACGCGCGCCCGCATGGTCAGCGGCCTGACACTCCTGGGTGCGGATGAATCTCTCGAAATGAGAACGCGCTGGTCTTATGTGGTCTTGGTCGAGGAACTGCGCAGGGTCGTCGCTGAACCCAAGAAAGATGCAAGAGAGCTATTTCGCCGAATGTGTTTCAATGCGCTTGTCTCGAACATCGACGATCATCCGCGCAACCATGCTGTGATTGCAAAGGACAAGGATTGGAAGCTTTCGCCCGCTTACGATCTGACGCCTGCACCCGTCATCGCTCTGGAGCGTCGGGACCTTGCCATGGAATGCGGTGATATGGGTCGTTACGCAAATGCCAAGAATATTCTTTCGCAGCGTGCACGCTTCCTGCTTGACGAAAACGAAGCGGCCAAGATTGTCGGCGATATGAAGGAACAGATCGCCGCCACTTGGTACGACACCGTGCGTGCCAACGGAGTTTCAGAAGGCGACGCTGAAATTATTCGCGGGGCCTTCGTCTATGAAGGCTTCTCTTTGTGAACCAACAGCGTGCGGCGGTTGTGTTTTGCCGCACTCTTTTACAGTTCCTTTTTTCTCTCAACTCGCGGGCCTTCAAGAGCGACTGCCAGCTACGGCCCTCCCGCTGTCAAGGCACGGCTTGCGCCCTGCGTTCCTCCTCGGCCTGTGACAGCTTCGGACCGATCCGGCGCCTGACAAACCGTCCGAGGTTTTCGAAAAAAATGGTTTTATTTGAGGAGAAAATATAATGCAGGCAACAAAACCCGCCGTTTTCGATCGCCGCAGCGTCACGCGCAGAGTCATGTTTTTGAATTCCAGATCCTCGATGTTCAAGCTGACAATCTCCGAGCGCCGGAAGCCGCCCGCGAATCCGAGCAGGATGATCGCCTTGTTCCGGAGCGAGCGAATGTCCCCGGCCGCACGTCTCACACAGCGCGACGATGTCCTCAGTGCGGAGCGCCCGAGCACCCTTCTGGCTCCTGTTGAAAGTACGCCGGATGCCGTCGAGGGTTTTGCTGAGCGCCGGGCCAATCTTTCCACGCCGAATATTTATGTGGGAACATCGTCTTTCGAGAGTATCAGCGCAGTGCAAACCGCCGAGTGCGCAGGGCCGCGTATTGTGGAACTCACTGCGCCCATCAGCTTCTGACAAGGAATCAACACTGTCGGCCGGCGCATGCCCAATTTACATGGATGATGTCTGGGAGCCGCTTTGCGAGCAGTTTCATTGCCCCATGTTTGGCCGCGGGTCTGGACTCTCCTACTCGAAGTCGGGCATTCCCGACGTGTAGTACCTCCCAGGATTCAAGCCGCGATGCCCGCATTCGCGACGGTTGTTTGTACCGGCATCCGGTGAACTGAATCCCAGCCGGACTGCGGGAAATTCTCACGGCACCGTGTCCTGCACATAAACGGCAATGCTTTGCGATGCTGTGTGTTTGTTGGTGTCTTTCTCGCCTCGATGCGCTCTTTTTTCATTGACAAGTCAGACGGCTGGCTCGATGATTCCCCCGCACTACCGGTGATCAATTGGAGCGCGGTTTAGTCTATTCGCTGTAGTCCAGCTAAGGCGCATGCGGAGACACTATCTCACCTGGATGTGGCGCCATTCTGAGGATGTGGAACCGCATAAGGTGGCTTAGTGTCGCGTAGTCCAGAGATCTTGGTCTCAACTGGAGTCAACCTACCGGGAAACCCCCCATTCGGGGAAAGGAGAACTTTAACGATGACACGTGCAGCATGTTTTGCGATAACAATTCTTTTGCTATTGGGATGCAGCGCCGCCTTGGCTCAGCTACCCGTGACTCTAGGGTTCATATCGAGCGACGGTTCTTCCCAATATTGCGATTACGAGACTCTCGAAATCGCCCCCCCCTTCGCGACCGGCATTCACGTTCTCACTTCCTGCGGACTTCCAGCCGATGGCACTCTCATCGGCTTAAGAGGAAGCATCCTCCCTTCCGCCAAACTGCCCGTTACCGGCGGACAAACCTATCTGCTCGCGGACAGCACAGCGGACGCCCTGGACGGCACCTTCACTGGTGTTCAGATTATGTTGGTCACCGCCACCACCCCCGTTAATCCCCGGAAACCCAAATTCGGGTGGGAGTATGTCTACAACACTTACGAGTCCTTTAGCCAGTACCTGGGTGACTGGGGCTACCTGACGGCGAATGTTCCTGGCGAGCGCCCGATCAACAACGAATCGGGGACAAGCTCCATGGTAAGTTCGGTCCACCGCCTGGTGCAAAACCACGTCATAACTAATAAGTAGGATCGGTTTGCTTCCGGAAAGGCCGCGCCATTCCGTTGCGGTTGGTTTCCAGACCTCACTGATTCGAACCCAAAATTCCAGTTACCGGCAAAGCCCCCATTCGGGGAAAGGAGAAACGGCGATGAAATGGTCGACATTTTTGATGGGTATCACTGTTCTGGCACTTGCATGCAGCGCTGCCTCAGCGCAAGGGGGAGCCGTATTAGGCTTCCTCGCCAATGATGGCGTTACGCAGTATTGCGATTACGAAGAATTTCTTTGGGCTCCTTTGCCTTTTGCCTCCGGCGTTCACGTTTTTCGGGAATGCGGCAGCGCTTACGACGGCAACCTGGTCGGCTTCAAGGGAAATATCGCGGCCTCTAGCGGTCTGCCAGTTACCGGCGGAGAAATCTATCTGCTCGCCGAGAGCGGCATTGATGCCTCCTGCGATTGCTTCTCGGGTGATCAGGCTATGTTGATCACGCGCACCACGCCCGTCAACCCGAAGGTCCCTGAGTTTGGCTGGCAATACCTCGTCAACACCTATGACGCGTTCAACGTTTACCTTACGAACTGGGGTTATCTGACCGCGACCATTCCAGGAGAGGGTCAGGTCGCCAAGGGAGCGACTGGAAAGCCGCTTAGTTCCCTCCAGGCTGGGTCCCGCAATAACAACCTGATGACAAAAATAGACTAACCTTCTTGTTTTGAATGGCCACGTCTTCCTGGCGTGGCCTTTTTCTTTGTGCCAGTTACGAAGCCCCGCGAACCGGCTAAAGACGGCGATCTCGCAACTTTCTGCATGGAGGAAGCGCGGCATCTGCGACGATGGCGGAGAGTAACTTTTACCTCACCTCGATCATCGTTTTCCACCAAGGCCGCTTGCTCGTAACTTCCAAGGGCATAGCGGCCTTTTTTTCCCTGAAAATGAAAGATCTCTTCGGACCTTCGTTCGGTTACTCCGGTAACTTGGTCGTCACTGCTCAACGGCGCCATCATGGAGCAGCATGGGTGTGTCCGCAGGAACTCACAAAGCTGTAGCTTCCGAGACATCCGGTCGCTTGGCCCCCCGGTCTTTGATCGACGACAAGGTCCTGGCCATGATCGTTGCCCAGAACCCTCTCGATCGTGTCCTTGAGGTCCTGTGCTTGGAAATAGAACGAAACGAGCCCGGTCTCCTCTGCTCTATCTTTCTTCTTGAACCCGATGGACTAACCCTGCGCAGTGCCGCCGCCCCCAGCCTGCCCACAGAATATTCTCGCGCGGTTGACGGTGTGAAGGCCGGACCCTGTGCTGGTTCCTGTGGCACTGCCATCTACCGCAAGCAACCCGTAGTGGTTCCCGATATCGCGACCGATCCTTTATGGGTGGACTACCGGCGTCTCGCGCTCTCCCACGGCCTGCGTGCCTGTTGGTCCACTCCTATCCTGTCGCGCGATGGCGTGCCGCTCGGAACGTTCGCGGCCTACTACCGGGAGCAGCGCACTCCCGATGCCCAACTCCTCCATGTGATTGCTCATGCTACCCACCTCGCCGCCCTCGCCATTGAACGCGCCCGCGACAAGAGCGAGCTTCGCGCCGCCGAGGACCGTTACCGTACGCTGGTCGAAAGCCTCCCCGCGATTACCTACATCGCCGAGCTTGGCGCCGAAGGCCCATGGCACTACGTGAGTCCCCAAATCCAGTCGATCCTCGGCTTTTCTTCTGCGCAATGGCTCCTCGATCCATGCAATTGGATGAATTACATCCATCCCGAAGACCGCGAAATTGCCCTGGCCGCCGAGCGCGAGTTTCAGGTCACAAGGAAGCTCTTCAAGGCTGAATATCGCATGCGCGCCGCGGACGGCAGAATCCTCTGGTTCCGCGATGAGGCTGTTCTTCTGCAAACCGCCGAAGCCGGGAAACCCCTGATGCATGGCGTCATGTACGACATCACCGACAACAAGCGCCTCGAGGAACAGCTTCGCCACGCCCAAAAAATGGAGGCCGTCGGCCAGTTGGCTGGGGGTGTGGCCCACGACTTTAACAACCTGCTGATGCTGATTCAGGCTCATAACGAACGCCTGCGTGGCCGGCTCAACCCCGGCGGTCCCGCGCACCAGGATACTCTCGAAATCGAGCAGGCCGTTACCCAGGCGGCCACCCTCACCCATCGGCTGCTGGCTTTCAGTCGTCGCCAGTTGCTTCAACTTCAGGTGCTCGACTTGAACGCGATCCTCATCGAATCGGGCCGAATGCTGCAACACCTTCTGTTGCCCAACCTCGAACTGTGCATTCTCCCCGACCCGTCGCTGCAACTCATCAAGGCGGATCCCGGACAGGTTTCACAGGTGATACTGAACCTCGCCGTCAACGCCCGCGATGCCATGCCGGATGGCGGAAAGCTCACCATCCAGTCCAGCTGCGTCCAACTTTCGGAACCTCGTGCTGCCGCCCATGGTGTGATCCCTCCAGGCACGTATACGGTCTTGTCCGTGAGCGATACCGGCAGCGGAATGTGCACTGAAGTCCAGAGCCATGTCTTCGAGCCCTTCTTTACAACCAAGGAACCGGGCAAGGGAACTGGTCTCGGCCTGGCCATCGTTTATGGAGTTGTGAAACAAACGGGTGGCTGGATCGCCCTGAGCAGTCGGCCGGGGCAGGGAACTACCTTCGAAATCTACTTTCCAAGGGCCGAACAGTCCATAGGCAAAGCGCCTTCCCAGGCGAAGCCTCCCTTGTCGTCCGGTCGTGGAACCGAAACGGTGCTTTTGGTGGAAGATCAGGCTGGCATTCGCGAACTCGTTCACGAGTTTCTGCAGAAAAAAGGATACTCGGTCCTGTGCGCTGCCGATGGCAAGGAGGCCCTCAAGATCGCCGGCCAGTACCCTGAAACAATCGATCTCCTCATAACCGACGTCATCATGCCCAACCTGGGTGGAAAGGAATTGGCCCGTCTCCTCACGCAGGCCCGACCCCGCACCAAGGTTATGTTCATGTCGGGGAATCCGGATCAGGCCTCGCTCGACGGCCGCTCTGACGGTCCACCCGCCATCGTCTTGCAGAAACCGTTCCCCCTCGAGTCTCTCCTGCAGAAAATTCGCAGCCTTCTCGACCGCTGACCTTCACTTCCGCCCTCCTCCGCTTCCCGCCGCCTCCCGAACATCAGATTGTGATGCAGATCACTGCGCACCGTGCCCTTGCGGATGAAAATCGCCCCATTTGCCGGCTCGCGCCGGCATTCGTGACCCCCAGGAGCTGCCCCATGGCTACGACGACGACCCCTACCAACATTTCCAATCTTCTTTCGGTAGAAGAGGAATATCCCGCCCCCCAGATCGTGGTGGATCAGGTCCAGAACAAGAACTGGAAGGCTGACAACGAGCGCTCCCTGAAGGATCCCGAGGGCTTCTGGGAAGACGAAGCGCTCAAGTTCACCTGGACCAAGCCGTGGACCAAGGTCCTCGAATTCGACGGCGTCCATCACAAATGGTTTCTCGGCGCGAAGACCAACATCACCATCAACGCCCTCGATCGCCATGCCCATTCCGACCGCCGCAACCGCGCCGCCTTCATTTGGCTGGGCGAGGACGGCACCGAGCGCATCGTCACCTATGGCCAGCTTTACCGCCAGGTTTGCCGCTTCGCCAACGGCCTGAAGTCGCTCGGGGTCCGCAAGGGCGATCGCGTCATCATTTATATGCCGCTCACCTTGGAGGGCGTGATCTCCATGCTGGCGTGCGCGCGGCTTGGGGCCATCCATTCCGTCGTGTACGCCGGCCTCGGCCATACCGCTCTGCGCGATCGTATTAACGATGCCCAAGCGAAGGTAGTCATCGCCGGCGACGTCGGATACCGCCGCGGCAAGACCGTCCCCCTGAAGCCCATCGTGGATGAGGCTCTCGACGGCATCGAATTTGTCGAGAAGGTCGTTGTCTTTTCCCGACAGGCCGCTGTCCTGACCAGCCGTGAGATCGACTTCAACGATCTCATGAAGTTTCCGCCCGAATGTCCTGCGGAAGAGATGGATGCCGAGGATCCGCTCTACCTCCTCTACACCTCGGGTTCAACCGGAAAGCCTAAGGGTGTGGTCCATGTTCATGGCGGATACATGGTCGGTATCACCTATCACTTGAAGAGTTACTACGATGTGGGAGATAAAGACATATTTTGGTGCACATCCGACATCGGATGGGTCGTCGGCCATTCCTACATTGTCTACGGGCCGCTGTGCGCCGGCGCCACCACGTTGTTTCGCGAAGGCGCCATCGACTTCCCGAATCCCGGCATCGCCTGGGAGATCGTGGAGCGTTACGCCGTCACCAAGATGTTCACCGCTCCCACCGCGCTCCGCATGTTCATGCGTTTCGGCGAGCAGTATCCGCAAAAGCACGATCTCACTTCGCTCCGCCTGATCGCCTGCGCCGGCGAACCGCTGAA
>Ga0181519_10002291_pt1 | contig 16383 bp, 15 predicted proteins | sample PEATcosm2014_Bin_26_FD_121102 | JGI IMG/M metagenome (GOLD analysis project Ga0181519, IMG submission 121102) | Peatland microbial communities from MTU Mesocosm Facility, Houghton, MI, USA - PEATcosm2014_Bin02_10_metaG | ecosystem: Environmental > Terrestrial > Soil > Wetlands > Peat | place...
ACATCCGGCAAGCCTCCAGCTATCTTGGGGTGAGCCCCGACACTTTGTACAAGTACGTGTCGGAGAACAGGATCCCGGCCTTCAAGCTGGGCAATCGCTGGAAGTTCAAGAAGGCACTGCTCGACCGCTGGATGGAGAGCAAGAGCAGCGGCGGTGAAGTGGTGATGAAAAAGAAGCCGCGCGCCGTGCGCTCGGCCGGCATGCGATAGCTGCATAAGGGTGCGCCAGTATGTTTGGTCTTAGCTTGTTCGGTTCCAAAAAGACGATCGTCGGTCTCGATATCGGTTCCAACAGCATCAAGGCTGTGGAGCTGCAGCGAACCCATGGCGAGATCATGGTGAGCCACATCGGCATTGAGCCGCTGGCCAGTGACATTGTCGTGGACTCGATGATCGTGGACAGCGGCAGCGTGGCCAGCGCCATCAGCAAGATCTTCGGCGAGCACGCCTTCAAGGCCAAGCAGGTGGCCACCTCGGTCAGCGGCCACTCCGTGATCGTCAAGAAGATCTCCATGCAGGCCATGGGCGAGCCCGAACTGGGCGACGCCGTGGCGGCCGAGGCCGCACAGTACATCCCCTTTGACATGGCCGACGTCAACATTGACTACCAGGTGCTGACCGAAAGCATGGGCGGGCCGACCATTGACGTGCTGCTGGTGGCCGTCAAGAAGGACAAGATTCTCAACTACACCAACGCCCTGCAGCTCAGCGGCCGCCAGCCGGCCATTGTGGATATTGACGCCTTCGCCCTGCAGAACTGCTACGAGTACAACTACGACCCGGCGCCGAACGCCGTGGCCGCCCTGCTCAACATCGGCGCCAGCGTGATGAATATCAACATCGTGAAGGGCAACATTCCGCTCTTCACCCGCGACGTCAGCGTGGGCGGCAACCAGTACACCGACAATCTGCAGAAGGAACTCGACCTCACGAACGACGACGCCGAGGCGCTCAAGCTCGGCAAGAAGGTGGGCACCGTCAGTGAAGACGCCAAGCTGCCCATCCTCCAGCAGGTGACCGAGATTATCGTGCTGGAGATTCAGAAGACCTTTGACTTCTTCCGCGCCACGGCCAGCGGAGAGCACATCGAGCGCATCTACCTTGCCGGCGGTTCCTGCCAGGTGCAGGGGCTGGTGGAGGCCCTCCGCCAGGAGTTCTCGATTCCGGTGGACATCATGAACCCGTTTCTCAAGATCGTGCCACCCATCGGCGAAGGCGCCGACGTGGTGGAGCGCAACTCGGCGCAACTGGCGGTGGCCGTCGGCCTGGCGCTGCGGAGCTTTGAAAAACTATGATCCGGATCAATCTACTCGGTCTTGCAAAACCGAAGAAGGGCCGCCGGCGCTTCGCATTGCCGAAGCTGACCACCGAAGGCCCCTCGCCGCTGATTACCGGACTGGCGCTGCTGGTGTTGGCCGGCGCCGGAATCTACTACTACTACGTCCTGCTCGAAAAACAGCACGAGAAGCTGCAGGCCGATATCAGCGACGCCACGCGGACCATCACCTCGATGACCAAGGTGAAACAGGCGTTCCTCGAGCGGCAGAAGGAATACGACGCCTACAAGCGCCGCTACGACATCATTGACCAGTTGCGCGCCGGCCAGGTGGGCCCGGTGCCGCTGCTGGTCAACCTCAGCGAGACCATCAACCAGACCGAAGGCGTCTGGGTGCTCAACATGCACGATGACGGTGCAACGGTCTCGCTGGACGGCATGGCGCTTGGCCCCAACAACGTGGCCAACCTCATGACCAATCTCAAGAAGTCGGGCTACTACAAGAACGTGGAATTGAAGGACACCTTCCAGGAGGACGGGCACAAGATGCAGACGTTCAGCTTCACGCTCGTCTGCGAGAAGGCAAAGGCGTAAGTCATGGTGAGCTTCAAGGAACTGCCATATCTGGCGCAAATCGCAATCGTGGCGCTGCTGGTGATGCTGCTGGCGGGCGGGGCCTACCTGTTTTCACTCAAGCCGCTGATCGCCGCCAATGACGCCGACGCGCTGACCCTGAAGAGCAAGCGCGCCGAGATCGCCCAGCTCATGCCCTACAAGGCCAAGCTCGCCGAGCTCATCGCCCAGACCGCCACCCTGCAGGCGCAGATGGAGGCGCAGCGCAAGATCGTTCCCGAGGAGAAAGAGGTTCCCACCTTCATCACCGTGCTGGCCACCGAGGCCATCCGCGCCGGGGTCGAGGTGCGCCGCTACACTCCCAGGGACGCCGCCACCAAGGAATACTACGTCGAGGTGCCGTTCGAGATTGACGTGGATGGACCCTACTACGCGGTGCTCAATTACTTCGATCGAATTCAGAAGCTGGAGCGCATCGTCAACGTCAGCCATCTCGGCATGGCGGCCATTAAAGGCGGACGCTCCCCGGTGAAGAAGAGCTACAAGTGGGCTCCCACCGAAACCGTGACGGCCAACGCGGTGGTCACGACTTTCTACAGCATTACCAAGAGCGGGCCTCCGGCCCCTCCGGTGAAAAAGTAGGTGAGGCCATGAAGAGGAGCGTCATCATCGTTATGGCTCTATCTTTGAGCCTGCCCGCCTGGGGGCAAATCCGCTGGCCCTGGCAAAAGGCCCAGCCGGCCAAGCCGGCCCCGGCTGCCAGCCGGCCCGTGGGTCCGGCGGTCAACAAGCCGCCAATGCCTGCGCCGGCACCTGTGGTGGCCCCGCCTCCAGCGGCGAAGAACGCCCCGCAACCGGCCAAGACCAATTCGCCTGCGGCCTCGAATGGGTCTCCTAAGAGCGTGGCGAAGACTCCCGCTCCGGTGTCCGGTCGTAGAACGGCGCAAGGCGGCGCTCCAGAGCGCGGTGGAAGGACTACGCAGCCGGTCGGCAATGCCCGCCGGGGGCAGCATCCGGAACGCCGCCACGTAGCCGTGAAGGCCTCTGCGACCAAGGACAAGCCTCCCGCCGAGGCGAACAAGATCATCGGCAAGGGTCAGCGCGATCCCTTTGTCAGCCCGGTCATTGAGCACATCCGCGGCGGTTCCACCTGCAAAGGCACGGGACGCCAGTGCCTGGAGGTCGGCGAGATCACGCTCAACGGCATCGTGCGTTCGTCCGCCGGCACTATCGCGGTCGTCAGCACGGGCGATCATACCTATTTTCTGCATGTCAACGATCCGCTGGCCAACGGCTCGGTGGAGCGCATCAACCGCGACTCCATTGTGCTGCGCGAGCACTATCAGGACGATTTCGGGCACCAGGCCTCGCGTGAAGTTACGCGCAAGCTTGGAACCCCCGCCGGTTAATCCGGCGCATACGGCTTTTGTTAGGGCAAGGACTCGGTCATGTTACGAGTAAGAGCGATGAACGAGAAGCACACGTGGGGCGCGGCAACGGGCTCTGCGGGGAGACTTACCATGAGGGTCAAGCGACTGCTGACGGTAGCACTGATGGCGCTGGTTTGCGCCGGAACGGCCACGGCGGCTTCACAACTGAACTCCGTGCAGGTCACGCCCAAGGACAACCTTGCGGTGCTCAACCTGCACACCACGGGTGCGTTCACGCATAAGGAATACCGCGCGGACGACCATCTCGTGCTGGTGGATCTGAGCGGCGTCACGGCCGATGCGTCCGTGCAACGCTCCGCCACCTTGAGTTCCTCGGTGCTGAAGAGCTACAAGCTCACCAGCTACGTCAGCGCCAGTGGTGCCGACGTGACGCGGGTCGAGCTCGTCGTGGGCGACAACGTCTCCCTCCAGGTCTCCGAGCAACCCGGCGGACTGCAGATCAGCCTCCTGACTCCAGGCGCCAAGGCTCCCATCGTGATTCCGCCTCCGGCCATCGTCACCGCTCCGGTGGTGGCTTCGTCCCCGTCCACGCCTCCGGTTGGCAAGCCTGCGCCTGCCTACGCCCAGCCCATCGTGCACAGCCCTGCGCAAACCACGCAGCCTGCGCCCATCGTCGCCAGCGCCTCGCCCGCGCCGGCCCCCAAGCTCGCTCCGCTGCCTGCTCCGGTCAGCACTCCAGAGCTCCCGTCCAATGCGCCGCGCACCATCATTCGCGCCATCGGACTCGAACACACCCGCGACTCGGTGAACATCACCATCAGCGGTCCGGCGTCGGCCGAGCCCTTCGTACTCACCAACCCCGACCGCATCGTCGTTGACTTTGGCAACACGGTCGTTCATCCCGGCGTCAAGGGCTTCCCGGTCAAGGGGAAGGACGTGCTGGATGTCCGCGTGGCTCGCCATCAGCTTGAGCCGCCCGTCACCCGCCTCGTTGTGGACCTCGGTGCTCCGCACAGCTATGAGGTGGTCAAGGGCGTCGGCAAAATCACTTTGAAGATCAATAAGGCCGCCGAAGTGGCCGAGGCCGCACCGGCGCCGATGTCCGCGCCTGCACCCAAACCTCAGCCGCAGCCCGCAGCCAAGCCCAGCGCGCACATGGAAATGGAAGCTAAGAACACTCCGCCTCCGCCGCCCGCAGCTTCGCCTGCGAAGTCACCCGCAGCGTCACCGGCAGCCAAGCCGATAGCTACGACAGTGGTTTCGTACTCAGCTTCACCGGCAGCCCAGCCCGTGGCGTCACCGGCAGCCCAGACCTCGGTCATCCCGACGGTCAAGGCCATACAGGAGCGCATCGCGGATTCCTCCGACAAGGTGGATGGGCAGGATTCTTCCGCTTCCCGTCCCGTTCCGGCCGAAGTGCGCCCGCCGTCCGATCCTGGCCAGCGCGCCGGACAGGCCGCCGGAACCCTGGCCGGCACGCCGGTCTCGCTGCTGACCAGCGCCAACGCCCCCAGCAACCGGTACACGGGTGAGCCCATCTCGGTGAACCTGAAGGACGTGGACCTCAAAGACTTCTTCCGCCTGATTCACGAGATCAGCGGACTCAACATCGTGCTCGATCCCAATGTCCATGGCGCGGTCACCATCGTGCTCGACGACGTGCCATGGGATCAGGCGCTCGACATCGTGTTGAAGAACAGCCAGCTTGACCGCGAGTTGCAGGGCAACGTGCTGCGCATCGCCGCCACCGAGAGCCTTCGCAAGGAGGCGGTGGACCGCCGCGCCCAGTCCGAGGCCGTCGCCCTCGCCGTGGACCGCCAGACCGTCGTCCGCACCCTGAGCTACGCCAAGGCTCTGCAAGCCCTGCCCACGGTGAAAAAGTTCCTCAGCGCCCGTGGCGATGTCATCGCCGACGAGCGCACCAACTCGCTCATCATCAGTGATATTCCCAGCGTGCTGCCCATCCTGGAAAAGATGCTCACGCAGCTCGACCGCCGCAGCCAGCAGGTGGAGATCGAAGTGCGTGTCGTCAGTGCCACCCGCAGCTTCAGCCGCGACCTCGGCGTGCAGTTGGGATTCAACTGGGGCAACGGCGTCACCACCCTTGGCGGCTCCAACCCGAACGGTACTTCCAGCTCCATCACCAGTTCGGGCAGCGGAACCTCCACCGGCAGTTCGACCTCCAGCACCCTGCCTCCGCTCTTCTCTTCCTTCACGGCGGCGGGTGCCACCAGTGGCTTCTCCTTCAGCAACATCACTAAGAGCTACGGCATTGACGCCGTGCTGACCGCGGCCGAGTCGCACAACCTGGCCAAGGTGCTCAGCCGTCCCAGGGTCGTCACCCAGAACAACGTGAAGGCCCAGATTAAGCAGGGTCTCAAGATCCCGGTGATGACCGCCGGAACCGCCAACGCCAACGCCAGCGTCAGCTACATTGACGCCGTGCTGCGGCTGGACGTCACTCCGCAGATCACCGCCGACGGAACCATCTTCATGAACGTGGACGTGGAGAACACGCAGCCCGACGGCACCAGCAACGGCAACTACATCCTCTCCACGCAGGCCATCAATACGCAGGTACTGGTCAACGACGGCGGCACCATCGTCATCGGCGGCGTCATCCAGACCACCAACTCTGTCAGCGTCTCGCAGACGCCGATCCTCGGCAGCATCCCGTTGCTCGGCAACCTCTTCAAAGAGCGCCTGGTCAAGACCGAAACCGACGAGCTGATCTTCTTTATCACTCCGAAGATCATCCAGAGCTAAGAATGTAAGTTGCTCCTCCCCCCCGGGGCAAACAAGCGGGCTTCTTCGGAAGCCCGCTTTGCTTTCTTCCACTTACAAGCCCCAGGCGTTTACAATTTCAAGCATGAGCCAGCCCCCGAGCATGGACTACTCCGGACGCCAGCGCCGCCTGAGTGCGCAACTGGTTTCCCGTCAACAGGTTTCCCGGCAAGTTGATGCCTTGCTCGTCACGCACCTGCCTAATGTGCGCTACCTGACGGGCTTTACCGGCAGCGCGGCGGTGCTGTTGGCCTCGGCCAAACCGTTGTTCTTTACCGATGGCCGTTACCGCGAGCAGGCAGCCCAGCAGGTGCGCGGGGCGAAGGTCGTCATCCCCCGTGGAAGTGCCCTTTCTGCGGCCGTAAAGGCCTGCCAGGCGCAGCGCATCACCCGCCTTGGCGTCGAGGCTGACCGGATGAGCGTCAGCCAGTTCCAGGCCCTGCGGCGCGAGTTGGGCAAAGGCGTCAAAATTGTGCCACTTGTCGGCGTCGTCGAAGCCTTGCGCGCCGTCAAGGAGCCGGGCGAGGTCAAGCTCATCCGCCAGGCCGTAGAGCTCTCCAGCAGCCTGTTTCCCGCGCTCGTGAAGGCCCTGAAGCCCGGCCAGACGGAGCTTTCGGCCGCCGCGCGGCTGGAGTATCTTGCCCGCCACTCCGGCGCCGAAGGCATGTCGTTTGAGACGATCATCGCCGCGGGCTCTCGCTCGGCCCTGCCCCACGGCCTGGCCAGCCCGGCCCGTCTGCCAAGGCGGGGCTTCGTGGTGTTAGACTACGGGGTAGTCAACCAGGGGTATTGCAGTGACATGACCCGTACCGTTCACCTGGGCCGCGCAACGGCCCGCGAACGGGCTGTGTACGCCGCCGTGCTGGAGGCGCAACTGGCTGGAATCAATGCACTTCGTCCCGGTGCAACCTGTGGCCAGGTGGATGAGGCGGCCCGCAGGGTTTTGCGCCGCGCCGAGCTGGCAAAGTTCTTTACGCACTCCACCGGGCATGGCGTCGGGTTGGAGATTCACGAGCCGCCGCGGCTGGGTGCCAAGGGCGAAGCCGTCCTGCAAGCTGGGATGGTGGTGACCGTCGAGCCGGGAGCGTACCTGCCAGGCCGATTTGGCGTACGGATCGAGGACATGGTCCTGGTGACCGCCACCGGCGCAGAGGTGCTGACGCCCGTGGATAAGGCTCTGATGGAATTGCTGTAAAACACCCTGCCGCCGGTTTACAATTCGCGGTTGCGCGCGACGGCCCGGGTGGGGAACAAACGACTGAGTTCGTAACGCTTAGTCGGTAAGACATTGTTGGTAACGCTTAGTTAGTAACACCAGGTGGTAAATCCAAACGCTGCGTCGGCAACACGCTGGACGCAGCCTGGCGGCCCATGAATCAGAAGGAAATCAAAGAGCTGATCGAGTTTCTCGTCGAGAAGGACATCGCCGAATTTGAGCTGGAGCGCGGCGAGATCAAACTGCGCGTGAAGCGTGGCTACGCCCTGGTGCAGCAGCCCGCGGCCCCGGCCGTTGTGGCCGCGGCGCCCGTGGCTGCCCCTGAGGCGGCACCGGTTCCCGCCGCTCCTCCCGTGGCAGCCACCGAGGAGGGCATCGAGATCATCAAGTCGCCCATCGTCGGCACATTTTACGAGGCTTCTTCGCCCGGCGCTCCGGCGTTCAGCAAGCAGGGCGACAAGGTGAAGCTGGGCCAGGTGCTCTGCATCGTGGAGGCCATGAAGCTGATGAACGAGATCGAGTCGGAGTACGCCGGCGAGATCGTCAAGGTGTTGGTCAGCAACGGCCAGCCGGTGGAATACGGCCAGCCCCTCTTCAAGATTCGCGTCAGGTAGTTTGGCGGCGGGTCCGGGCGTCTGCCGGGACCCTTTTTCCTGCCGGCGGCGGTCGCGGCCTTTCGTTCCGCAATGGACGCGAGGCGCTTCCGCCGGGAGCACACCAAAGCATGTTCAAGAAGATTCTGATTGCCAATCGCGGTGAGATTGCCTTGCGCATCATCTGCGCCTGCAAAGAGCTGGGCATCAAGACCGTGGCCGTGTACAGCGAGCCCGACCGCAATTCGCTGCACGTGCGTTTTGCCGACGAGGCCATCTGCATTGGCCCGGCGCGCCCCGGCGAAAGCTACCTCAACATTCCGGCCGTCATCAGCGCCGCCGAGATTACCAACGCCGAGGCCATTCATCCCGGCTACGGACTGCTCAGCGAGAACGCCAACTTCGCCCACGTCTGCGAGTCGAGCGGCCTGAAGTTCATTGGCCCGCCTTCGGAGGTCATCCGCATGATGGGCGAAAAGGAGAAGGCACGGCAGGCGATGAAGCGCTGCGGCGTGCCTATCCTGCCCGGCTCGGATGGCATCATCGCCAACGAGGCCGAGGCGCTCGAGTGGGCGCAGCAGGTCGGCTTTCCGGTCATCGTCAAGGCCAGCGCCGGCGGCGGTGGACGCGGCATGAGGATCATCCGCTCCGCCGAAGAACTGCCGCACATGTTTGCCAGCGCGCACGCCGAGGCCGCAGCGGCCTTCGGCAATGGCGACCTCTACATGGAGAAGTTCATCGAGCGCCCGCGCCACATCGAGTTCCAGGTGCTGGCCGATGAGCACGGTAACGTCGTCAGTCTGGGTGAGCGCGATTGCAGCGTGCAGCGCCGCCACCAGAAGCTGATCGAGGAGTCGCCCTCGCCCGCCGTCACGCCCGAGGTGCGCAAAAAAATCAATGCCGTGCTGGAAAAGACGATGAAGGAGATCGGCTACCAGAACGCCGGCACCGTCGAGTTCCTGATGGACGAGGATGGCAGCCTGCACTTCATCGAGATGAACACGCGCATCCAGGTCGAGCATCCGGTCACGGAGTTCGTCACCGGCGTGGACTTGGTGAAGGCGCAGCTGCAGATCGCCAGTGGCGCCAAGCTGAGCGACATTATCAGTCTGCCCATCGTGCCCAAGGGCCACGCCATCGAGTGCCGCATCAACGCCGAGCATCCCGAGAAGTTCACCCCTTCGGCCGGCAAGATCACGGTCTTCCACACCCCCGGCGGCAACGGCGTGCGCGTGGATACCGCGCAGTACCAGGACGGCGTGGTGCCGCCCTACTATGACTCGCTGATTGCCAAGCTGATTGTGTATGGCCGCGACCGCACCGAGGCCTTGGCCCGCATGAATCGCGCGCTGGATATGTTCATCGTCGAGGGCATTCATACTTCGATTCCGCTGCATAAGCGCGTGCTGGCCGAACCTGACTTTGTGGCCGGAAAGTTCGACACAAAGTTCATGGAGCGCTTCATGCCGCAGAAGAAACATTCGTAAGGATTGCGAGAGAGGACGGCCCCGGGCCGTCCTTTTGCGTTGACGAGAAGTTTGTAAGCAGAATTTGCCGTCATCATGTTGAAGCTGCCCTTGCTCTACCCCATCCTCGATGTTGATGCGCTGCTGGCGCGCCAGCCGCTGGCCAGCCCGCGTTCGCTGGTCTGCGCCCAGGCGCGCGAACTCTACGACGAAGGCTGCACCGTGCTGCAACTGCGGGCTAAGGAACTGCCTGTGGAAGAGGTTCTGGAGTGTGCCCGCGCCCTGCGCCGCATGTTGCCCACGGCGTTGCTCATCATGAACGATCGCGCCGACCTCTCCGTGGCCGCAGGCTTTGACGGCGTGCACGTGGGGCAGGAGGATCTTTCCGCCAAAGGCGCGCGCATGGTGGTGGGCCCGGGAGGCATCGTCGGCATCAGCACCCACACGGCCGAGCAGTTTGCCCAGGCGCTCACCGAACCGGTGGACTACATCGCCATCGGTCCGGTTTTCGAGACAAAGAGTAAAGAAAACGCCGACCCGACCGTTGGACTGGAGGGTGTGGCCGGAGCGCGCCAGGCTCTGGTCGAGAGCGACCGCGAAGTGGCGTTGGTGGCCATCGGCGGCATCCGCCAGGAGACAGCTCTGTGGGTGCGGCGCGCCGGAGCCGACTCGCTGGCCGTCATCAGTGAGTTGATAGATGCCCCGGCGGATTCGGCTAGGGAATTTTTCCGCCGGATGTTGTAGAGTTCTTGAAACACCCAACCGGAGTACCGAGGCCCGCACAAGCCGCGGAGCCGGGCTCGACATGCTGGACCACTGACACACATAGCCGCGTGACAAGGAGAGCAGTGAGCCAACTCGCAGAGCAATCCCATTCCGCGGCGACCCCGGAGTTCGTCAAAGGCCTGGGCCTGACCAGCGCGACGACCCTGGTGATGGGCTCGATGATCGGCTCCGGCGTCTTTATTGTTGCCGCCGACATCGCCCGCGTGGTGGATTCGCCCGCCCTCCTGATCGCTGCCTGGCTCATCACAGGCTTTATGACCATCGCAGCCGCCTTGAGTTACGGCGAACTGGCGGCCATGATGCCCCACGCCGGAGGCCAATACGTTTACCTGCGCGAGGCTCTGGGCCCCTTGTGGGGATTCCTTTACGGCTGGACGCTCTTTCTGGCTATTCAGTGCGGCACCATCGCCGCCGTCGGCGTGGCCTTTGGCAAGTTTCTCGGCATCTTCTTTCCCACCATCAGCAGCTCCAATTGGATTCTGCACCTCTGGAAGGTTCCGCCCTTTCACGTTGGCCCCATGGTGCTGGGCAACATGGAAGTGGGACTGAACACGCAGAACCTGGTGGCGGTGGTCATCATCCTGCTGCTCTCGGTGATCAACATCTTCGGCGTCAAAACCGGAGCCATCGTGCAGGTGGCCTTCACCACGGCCAAGGTTCTCTCGCTCGTCGGACTGGTTCTGCTGGGTGCCTGGGCGGGCAGCACCAGTGAGGCGTTGGCCGCAAACTTCGGAGCCAACTTCTGGCGCAACGCCGGGCTGGGCTCGCTGCACAAAATTCCCATGGGCGTCAGCGGAGCCACGGCCTTGGTCTCCACCATAACTGTGCTGGCCGTGGCGCAGGTCGGGTCGCTGTTCAGCGCCGACGCCTGGAATAACGTCACCTTCACGGCGGGCGAGGTGCGCAATCCCAAGCGCAACCTGCCGTTGTCGCTGGCCATTGGAACCGGTTCGGTCATCCTGCTCTACATTGCCGTCAACTTCATCTATTTGCTTGTGCTGCCTCTTTGGGGCGATCCCTACGCCATGACGAGCGTGGGCCGCGGCATTCAGTACGCCAGTGAAGACCGCGTCGCCACGGCCGTCATGCAGCAGATCATGGGGCAGACCGGCGCGCAGTTGATGGCCGCCGCCATCCTCATCTCCACCTTTGGCTGCGCCAACGGAATGATTCTGGCGGGCTCGCGCGTTTACTACGCCATGGCCAAGGACGGACTGTTCTTCAAGAGCGTCGGCCAACTGCATCCGCGCTTTAAGACGCCGCATATTTCGCTGGCCGTGCAGGCCCTGTGGACGGTGGTGCTCTGCCTCAGCGGCAGCTACGGACAACTGCTCGACTACATCATCTTTGCCGTGCTGCTCTTCTACGTGCTGACGCTTGTCGGCCTGTTCGTGCTGCGCCGCACGCGCCCCGATGCCGAGCGTCCGTACCGCGCGGTGGGTTACCCGTGGCTTCCCATCGCGTATATCGTGATGGCCATTTTCATTGATATTGTTCTGTTGATTTACAAGCCGCAATACACCTGGCCCGGTCTGTTCATCGTTCTGCTTGGGCTGCCGGTTTACTGGATCTGGTCGCGCCGCACGGGGCAAAAGTCCCTGGCGGAAAAGACCGCTCGATAACACTGCCGTACTCACTTGTGCGAGGGGAGAAGAAACAGCAATGGCGAATCTGCTGGCGAAGAAATCAATGGCCCTGCTTCTGAACGAGGCAGCGGAACAGAACGAACATAGCCTGAAGCGTGAGCTGGGCCCTGTGTCTTTGACCGCCCTCGGAGTGGGAGCGATTATCGGTGCCGGAATCTTCGTTTTGTCCGGCCTGGGCGCGCACTACGCCGGACCCGGCCTGATGATGTCGTTCGTGCTCAGCGGCCTGGGTTGCGCCTTTGCCGGCCTCTGCTACGCGGAATTCGCCGCCATGATTCCACTGGCCGGCAGCGCCTACACCTACGCCTATGCAACTCTCGGAGAGTTGTTTGCCTGGATCATCGGCTGGGATCTCACCCTGGAATACGCCATGGGAGCCAGCACCGTCTCCTCCGGATGGTCCAACCACTTCATCGAGTTCATGCACATCTTCAAGATAGACATCCCCCTCTGGCTCGCCTACGACCATTGGACGGGATTGCGCGCCGCGCAGGATATCGTCGCCCGCCAGATGACCAAGATGGCGCACCCCGAACTCGCTCCCGGAACGCAGGCCTTCTTGCAGGCTCTCGACGCGTTGAAGCACGGCGATTCGGCAGAACTCAGCCAGCGGGCGCATGTGCTGCTGAATGCGCCGCAGATCTTCGGCGTCGAAATCGGCTTCAATCTCCCGGCCTTCCTCATCGCCCTCATCATCACCGCGGTGCTGGTCGTGGGAATCAAGGAGAGCGCGCGCTTTAACGCCGGAATCGTAGCGGTCAAGGTGACGGTCGTCCTCTTCGTCATCATCCTTGGCATGCGTTACGTGAACCACACCAACTGGGGAAGTGACTGGCATTCGTTCGCGCCCTTCGGCTTCTCCGGAATCGGGGCCGGGGCCGCGTACATCTTCTTCGCCTATATCGGCTTTGACGCCGTCTCCACCACCGCGCAGGAGGCGAAGAACCCGCAGCGCGATCTACCCATCGCCATCATCACTTCGCTCGTGGTGTGCACGTTGCTCTACATCGCGGTCGCGGCGGTTCTCACCGGCATGGTTCCCTGGCGCGAAATCAACATCGAAGCTCCCATCGCGCGCGCCTTCTCTGACCGCAACCTGGGCTGGGCTTCTCATATCATCACCGCCGGAGCCCTGGCCGGCCTCACCAGCGTCATGCTGGTCATGCTGCTCGGCCAGACCCGTGTTCTGTATGCCATGGCAAACGACGGATTGCTGCCCAGCAAGTTCTTCAGCGCCATCCATCCGAAGTTCCGCACGCCTTACAAGAACACCATCCTGGTCGGATTGCTGGCCGCCATCGTCGGCAGCGTCACGCCCATTGACGACATCGGCAAGATGGTGAACATCGGCACGCTGCTCGCGTTCGTCATCGTGTGCGTGGCCATCATGATCCTGCGCCATACAAACCCCGGTCAGCACCGCCCATTCCGGACGCCATGGGTTCCGTTCGTTCCTGTCATGGGCATCCTGTTCAACGGCTACATGATGTACAAGCTCGGCTGGATGAACTGGGCGCGACTGATTATCTGGCTCATCATCGGCCTTTTCATTTATTTCTTCTACGGACGCTACCACAGCAAGGTGCAACTGGCGGCCGCCGCAGCCAAAGCCACCGACTAACCACACTTGCCAATAACAGTGAGCGCCCTCCCGCCGGAGGGCGCTTTCCACTGGTGTACACTTTCTGCCGAGGCTCAGCGCAACCGGTCGCGAAGGGAGATTCGATGCTCTACATTTTGTTTTACCAGGCGGAAGGCAACTACGTGGAGCGCCGCGCGCCCTACCGCTCCGAGCACCTGCAACTGGCCGCCGCCGCCCACGCCACGGGAGATCTTCTGCAGGCCGGAGCCCTAGCCGAGCCCGCCGATGGCGCGGTCTTCGTCTTCCGCACCCGCGAAGCCGCCGCGCAATTCGCCCAGGACGACCCTTACGTCGTCAACGGTGTGGTGAAGCACTGGAGCGTGCGTCCCTGGACGGTGGTCATCGGCTCCGGCGCCGACCCCGTCTCTGTTCCGCGTTAGAGCCATCCGATCCCACGCTTGCAACCTCGGGCCGCGCAGCGCATCGTTATGCGTGGCCCAATGCGCGTCCCAATGCGTGGCGCGCCGGTACAGCGCAATCAGGTGGAATCGGGCCGGCCGGATGAAGGTGGGCGAATGAGCACAGCCCATATGTTGATGCGAAGCCGCACCGCTATCGTCGGCATACTGCTGCTTGTCCTGCTCTCTGCGGTAGCCCGTGCGCAGACGGCACCGCAGTGCGTGCCTGGCATGCGCGTGCTGGCCTCGGGCTCCCATTGTCCGGAGAACTGCGTGCGTCCGGCGGACTTTCCCGGCTACGATCCAGCGGTGCCGCGTAGTTTCTCCCGCAACCAGGAACGCGTCGGCGTCTGCGCGGCCATGGCCAGTGCCGACTACATCTGCTACGAGCTGCGCCGCATGGGCCGCTGGCCGCAGTCGGCGGAGGCCGCCCAGGGCTGCTCGGCGCTCGATCTCGAGGTGCAGGCCTTCACCGAAGAGAAGAGTCATCTCGATCCCAACACTATCCGCAAGTTGCTCGGAGCCTTCCTCGACGAGAACAGCCAGGTCACGGAGACTAATCGCGTGGATCACAACGCCGACGACTTCGTCAGCCTGGTCGAGGAGCGCGGAATCTGTCCGGAGTCGCGTTTCCCCAGCGAGTTTGCCACGCACGGCGGCCTGCGCGACGTCTATCTTGGCGTGGAGCGGCGGCTGCGCGACTATCAGCCCGCGCCCGCTGCCGAGGCGAAGATTGACGACGTCTGTCCCGAGTGCCGCTGGATTGCCCCCACGTTAACGGACGCCGAGTGGAGCGAGGTGCTGCGCTTTGTGGCCGTGCTTCCCGAGCGCGCGCAGAATACCTTTGAGATCATCGCCAAAATCAACGAGCTCGCCTGCCCCGCGCCCACGCGCATTCATCTGCCGGAGGATCATCACCTCTGCTGCGATGACTTTGCCGCCCTTGAGCAACACTTGGAGGAAAAGGGAAGCCTGGCCGTCGCCAGCTTCCACGCCCACGAGCTCAGCCCGCGCACCATCCCGGAATCGCGAGACCTGCACGCCGCCGTGGTCTACGGCGCGCGCGTCATTAAGAGCTCGAAGAACTCGGACACGAAGAATCCAGACGCGAAGGACGCCGATGCCGGGGACGGCGACAACGAGGCGTGCTATTACACGATCAAGAACTCCTGGGGCCCGGCCGCCTGCCGAACCCTTGCGCCGGACGTGCTCTGCGATCCCGACACCGGAGCCTTCCTGGTGCGCGACCGCCTGCTGCGCCGCATCCTGAAGGGCGCCTACTGGGGAGACTTCACCGCCCCGTAGGAAACCCTGCATCCAACTCCATAGACGTGCATCCAAGTAGGGCCGCGGGTGGTCTGCGCCTGCCGAGGGGTGACTGATGTCCTTCCGCCGTTACTTCGTCAACTCAGATGCGTCATGGGCGGTGCTGCTCATCCGCTTGATGGTGGGCTGGGTCTTTCTCTCCGAGGGGATACAGAAGTTTCTCTTTCCCGCGGCGCTGGGCGCGGGCCGCTTTGCCAAGATCGGCATACCGCATCCGCAGCTCATGGGGCCGTTCGTAGGCTCGGTGGAAGTGCTGTGCGGCACTCTGCTGATCGTTGGTCTGCTGACGCGCCTGGCCGCCATTCCGCTGGTCGGCGTCATCTCGGTGGCCATCGCCTCCACCAAGGTCCCAATGTATTTCAAGACAGGTTTCTGGAACACGATGCACGAGGGGCGCACCGATTTCTGCATGGCGCTCGGGTTGCTCTTCCTGCTGATTGTGGGCAGCGGCGCGGCATCGCTCGATCGAGTCTGGCGCAAATGACGCGCGCGCTCTAAGGAGTGTGCGGCCGCGGAGCCGTGTGCTTGCCTAGAACTTCAGTCCCAGCGCCTTGGTTGTGAACTCCACCAACGGCGTAAAGCTTTTGCATAGCGCGGAGTATTGCTTCAGCAGTTGCGTCCCGCACAGTTGCTCCTCGCTCAGCTCGGTGATGGCGACAAAGTCCTTGCGCTTCAGGTCCTCAAGAAAAGGATGCTCACAGGGAAAGCCCTTGGGCGGCCGCGATAGGCTGTCGCCCACCAGTTCCAGTTTTCCGCGAGCCTTCTTCCAGCGCGCGGGGTCGGCGACGATGGCCGTGCGAATCTTCGTCAGCGCCGCCGAGTCCGGATGCCAGACGCCGCCTCCGGCAAAGCTGCCGCCGGGCTCAAGATGCAGGTAGAAGAGCGGCGCGTGCGCGTCCTTGCCGGCCTCATGCGCAAAGTGCAGACCCACGTGCGTCTTGTAAGGCGTCTTGTCGGCCGCAAAGCGCGTGTCGCGATAGATGCGGAAGAGCGAACCGCGCGAGGGCCGCGCGTCGGCCACCAGGTGCGGAGCCAGCTTGGCCAGCGGCTCCGCCATGTCGCTGATGAAGCGCAGCGCCGGCTCGACGACCACCGTTTGGTAACGCTCTTTATTGCGCTGGAACCATTCGCGCGTGTTGTTGCGCTTCAGTTGCCGCAGGAAGGTGAATAGCTCGGGAGTGAAGTACGTTTGTGCCTTCATAGGCGCCATTGTAGAACGTCACTTCCTCGGATGAAAACCATGGGCGCCACAGTCCCTCTCGGGGTCAGGAAAAATCCCTTTGCCCG
>Ga0181519_10002293_pt1 | contig 16380 bp, 16 predicted proteins | sample PEATcosm2014_Bin_26_FD_121102 | JGI IMG/M metagenome (GOLD analysis project Ga0181519, IMG submission 121102) | Peatland microbial communities from MTU Mesocosm Facility, Houghton, MI, USA - PEATcosm2014_Bin02_10_metaG | ecosystem: Environmental > Terrestrial > Soil > Wetlands > Peat | place...
CCCGCAAACGCGTGGTCTGTGGAAGGTGCTCGCCGAGGGCGCCGAGCTGTATCGCGCCGAAGCGAAGAACGAAGAAACGATGCGCAAGTTCAGCCACGGCACGCCGAACGACTGGCTCGAGAATAACGTCTACAAGCGTTATCCGATTCTGGGCGTGAGCTTCATGATGATCATCGACATCGCGCTGTTCGGTGCGATCGGTCTGACCGTGTGGGCCGTGCAGATGGTGTGGATTCCGTTCTGGGCCGCCGGTGTGGTCAACGGTCTTGGCCACTACTGGGGCTACCGCAACTTCAACTGCGCCGACGCGTCGACGAACCTGTTGCCGTGGGGCATCATCATCGGCGGTGAAGAGCTGCACAACAATCACCACACGTACGCGACGTCGGCCAAGCTCTCGAACAAGTGGTACGAGTTCGATATCGGCTGGCTTTACATCCGTTTGCTGTCGATGGCGGGGCTGGCCAAGGTGAAGAAGATCGCGCCGACGCCGAAGCTGGCAAAGAGCAAGGCGACGTGTGACGACGATACGTTGCAGGCCGTGCTCTCGAATCGCTATGAAGTGATGGCGCGCTACGCCAAGACCTTCCAGCGTGCTTACAGCGAAGAGCTGGCGCGCTTCAAGGAGAAGCGTCAACACGGCGAATACCAGTTGTTCCGTGGCGCACGCAAGTGGCTGCATCACGACGAAGCCTCGCTGCAAGAGCCGCAGAAGCAGCAACTGGGCGAGATCTTCGCGCACAGCAATGCCGTGAAGACGTACTACGAACTGCGTCGCGAACTGGCGGGTATTTGGGAACGTTCGAACGCCTCGCGCGAACAACTCCTGAGCCAGTTGCAGGACTGGTGCCACCGCGCGGAGCAGAGCGGTATTCATGCGCTGCAAGAATTCGCTTCGCGTCTGCGTCGCTACGCGTGAACGGGCTCAGCCAGAAATCCGTTTTTGACGCATAATCGAAACCCCGCCACGGCGGGGTTTTGTCATTCCCGGCCCCCCCACGGGTCAAGCGAAAATGAATGCCTCACTCAAATCCGTAGAATTCGAGCGCCCCGCACCGAGCGGCGCCACGTGCGTTGCCCACGCCTGGGCACGCGTCCCGGATGCGCCGTCGCAGGAGGAGCGCGCGGCGCTCAAGGCCCGAATCAAACGTCTGCTCGTGGAGCAGAACGCCGTGCTGGTGGCCCATTACTACGTCGACGCCGACTTGCAGGACCTCGCCGAGGAAACGGGCGGTTGCGTGGCCGATTCGCTTGAAATGGCCCGTTTCGGCCGGGATCACTCGGCCAGGACGCTGGTGGTAGCTGGTGTGCGCTTCATGGGCGAGACGTCGAAGATTCTCAGTCCCGAAAAGCGCATTTTGATGCCCGATCTCGACGCGACTTGTTCGCTCGATCTGGGCTGTCCGGCTGACGAGTTCGCCGCATTCTGCGATGCGCACCCCGATCGCACGGTCGTCGTCTACGCGAATACGAGCGCCGCGGTGAAGGCGCGGGCCGACTGGATGGTGACGTCGTCCATCGGACTGGATATCGTGGCGCATCTGCACGCGCAGGGAAAAAAGATTCTCTGGGCGCCGGACCGCCATCTTGGCAGCTATGTCCAGAAGCAGACGGGCGCCGACATGTTGCTGTGGCAGGGCGCTTGCCTCGTGCATGACGAATTCAAGGGCACCGAGCTGGAGCTGCTGCGCCGCGAGTTTCCGAATGCCAAGGTGCTGGTGCATCCGGAGTCGCCGGCTTCCGTGGTCGAGCAGGCCGATGTGGTCGGTTCGACGTCGCAGATGATCGCGGCCGCGCAGACAATGGACGCCACGGAGTTTATCGTGGCCACGGACAACGGCATTCTGCACAAGATGCGGGCCGCCGCACCGGGCAAGCGCTTCATTGAAGCGCCGACTGCGGGCAACAGCGCCACGTGCAAGAGCTGCGCGCACTGCCCGTGGATGGCGATGAACAGTCTGCAGAATCTGGCCGACGTGCTGGAGTCCGGGAGCAACGAGATTCACGTCGATGCGGAGATCGGCCGGCGCGCCCATACCTGCATCGACCGTATGCTGAAGTTCGCCGAGGCGCGCAAACAGAATGTGCGCACCAGCGGTGATTTCGCGCGCGATGGCGCGCTGTTTGCCGGTGTAGGTCCCGCATAATGACGCAACCCAAAATGCTGAGTACCGACGAAGCGATCTCCCCGGAGTTCGCCGCGTTCGGCGAGCCGCTCGAGACGGCACTCTCGCGCAACGTGCGCGAGGCGCTGGAAGAGGATATTGGTTCGGGGGATCTGACGGGCCTGCTCGTGCCGTCTGACGAAATCGCCCATGCGCGCATCATCGTGCGCGAGTCTGCGGTGCTGTGTGGCGTGCGCTGGTTCGAGCGCTGCATGCACGGGGTGAGTGCGTCGGTGCGCGTTCAATGGCACTACCGCGAGGGCGATCGCATGGCGCCTGACTCGGCGGTGTGCGAGATCCATGGACCGGCGCGTGCGTTGTTGACGGCCGAGCGCACGTCGATGAACTTCCTCCAGTTGCTCTCCGGTGTGGCGACGGCGGTGCGCCGCTATGCCGATATCGTCGAAGGGACGAAGGCGCGCGTGCTCGATACGCGCAAAACCTTGCCCGGGCTGCGTCTCGCGCAGAAGTTTGCGGTGCGTGTGGGCGGTGGCGCGAATCAACGCCTTGCGCTCTACGACGGCATCCTCATCAAGGAGAACCACATCGCGGCGGCCGGCGGTATTCGTCAGGTGCTGGCAAACGCCGATCGTCTGGCCGATGGGGCCCCCGTGCAGATCGAGGTGGAAACGCTCAAAGAACTCGAAACGGCGCTGGAGTGCGGCGCAACGTCGATTCTGCTCGATAACTTCACGTTGGAAATGATGCGCGAAGCGGCGCGAGTTGCCGAGGGCCGCGCGGTGCTCGAAGCGTCGGGCGGCATTAATCTCGAGACGTTGCGTGCGATTGCCGAGACGGGCGTCGACCGGATTTCCGTGGGCGGACTCACCAAGGACGTTCGTGCCACCGACTTCTCGATGCGAATTCTGGAGACGGTGGGCTAAGCCCAGCCATTCGTATTCGCCGTCACGGCAGAAAATCAAAGGCCGCAGGATAAAACCTGCGGCCTTCTTGTTTTCCGTGGCGCTTCGGCGACAGATCAGCGAACGCGTCGCGGCAGGACGGGCGAGAGTACCGTCGGCAGGGCTTTGGGCAGGGTGTCCGGAAAGTCGCGCGAGAAGTGAAGTCCGCGGCTTTCGTGGCGCGCCAGCGCGCTGTCGACGATGAGCGATGCCACATCCACCAGATTTCGCAGTTCCAGCAGATCGCGGCTCACGCGGAAATTCGCGTAGTACTCGGCGATTTCTTCGCGCAGCAGGGCAATGCGATGTTGTGCCCGCTCCAGTCGCTTGCTCGTGCGCACAATGCCCACGTAGTTCCACATCATGCGGCGCAACTCATCCCAGTTGTGGGCGACAACGACTTCCTCGTCCGCATCCGAAACGCGGCTTTCGTCCCATGCCGGGACATCCGTTGCCGCCGGATGTGTCGACTCGCCGCGCTGAATATCCTCTGCGGCGGCCTTGCCGAGCACGAGGCATTCGAGCAGTGAGTTGCTGGCGAGGCGGTTGGCGCCATGCAGGCCGGTATAGGTGGCTTCGCCGACGGCATAGAGTCCGGGCAGGTCAGTGCGACCTTGCATGTCGGTGACGATGCCCCCGCACGTGTAGTGTGCTGCGGGCACGACCGGAATCGGTTGCTTCGTGATGTCGATCCCCAGTTCGGCGCAGCGCGCCAGAATCGTCGGGAAATGCTCCTTCAGGAATTCGGGGCTTTGGTGACTGATGTCGAGATACACACAATCCAGGCCATGTTTCTTCATCTCGAAGTCGATGGCGCGAGCAACGATGTCGCGCGGTGCCAGTTCGGCGCGCGGGTCGTGTTGCGGCATGAAACGCGTGCCGTCCGGCAACACCAGGCGTCCGCCCTCGCCGCGCACCGCCTCTGTAATCAGGAACGACTTCGCGTACGGATGATAGAGGCAGGTGGGGTGGAACTGGATGAACTCCATGTTCGCGATACGGCAGCCGGCACGCCAGGCCATGGCGATGCCGTCACCGGTCGCGGTGTCGGGGTTCGTGGTGTACAGATAGACTTTGCCTGCACCGCCCGTGGCCAGCACCGTGTGCCGTGCCGTCATGGCGTGCACTTCTCCGCTGCCGAGGTCCTGAATATAGAGTCCCTGGCAGTGACGCCCGGCAGTCGGCGCCGAGTCGGCCCGGTCGGACGTAATCAGATCGATCGCGAAATGATTTTCGAACAGGGTGATATTCGGATGTTGACGCACGCGCTCGGTGAGCGTGGCGATCACTGCGTGCCCGGTGGCGTCGGCCGCATGAATGATGCGTCGATGGCTATGACCGCCTTCGCGCGTCAGGTGAAAGCCGAGTTCGGCGGCGTCGTCACGCGTGAAAGGCACACCTTGCGCGATGAGCCACTCGATGGCTTCGCGGCTGTGTTCGACGATGAATCGCGTAGCCGCTTCGTCACACAGGCCAGCGCCGGCAATGAGGGTGTCGGCGACATGCTCGTCGACACTGTCGGTCGAGTCGAGGACGGCGGCAATGCCGCCTTGCGCCCAGTCGCTCGCGCCTTCGGGCATCGGGCGTTTGGCGACCAGTGCCACACGGCAGGTGCTGGCCAGATGCAGGGCGACGGACTGGCCGGCGAGTCCACTACCGACGATGACGACATCGAAATTCATGATACGCGCTGTCTCTCGAATCGCTGCCACGACGGCGGCGCGATGCTTGTGATGGGAAGAGAGCCAGTATAGCGAGTCAATACGCGCGTGACACATGACCCTATGCGCACGTCGTGCAAATTGTGCCTGGCGTGACTACGCATAGCGTAGGGCATCAGATTTCGGGACGCCCAAACGAAAAACCCCGCCAGAGGCGGGGTATCGAACGCAGCAGCGAACTGCTACGAGAAAACCTGTTGATCTTATTTGATCTTGGTTTCCTTGTAGGGCACGTGCTTACGAGCCACCGGATCGAACTTGCTGATTTCCATCTTTTCCGGATGGGTACGCTTGTTCTTGGTGGTCGTATAGAAATGACCCGTACCTGCGGTCGATTCCAGCTTGATCTTGTCGCGAGCGCCTTTTGCCATGATGAGCTCCTAAACTTAGACTGCGTTGCGCGAACGCAGATCTGCCAGAACGGAGTCGATGCCGTTCTTGTCGATCAGGCGCAGGCCAGCTCGCGAAATACGAAGACGAACAAAGCGGTTTTCACTTTCAACCCAGAACCGGCGATTTTGCAAGTTCGGGAGAAAACGACGCTTGGTTTTGTTATTGGCGTGGGAAACGTTGTTGCCGACCATCGGCGCTTTCCCGGTCACTTGACATACGCGTGCCATGAAGCACTCCTAACCCAGAATTCTGTGTAAAAAAAGGTGAGTCGAAAAGACAGACCGCGATGATACCACAAAAATCCCAGACAAATCAATCGCTTCAGTGATTAGGATGCGAGTCCCTGGCGGGAAACGTCTGTCGGAGATTCGGGGAAGGGACGGATTATAGCGCAAGCGCTACGCTAACGCGACCCGGATGCCAAAATCTTGGGCAAATGTTGTTAAGCGTCACAAACCGCCGTTCTCGGCGAGCGAGTACACGCTGTCGCCCGCCACGATGAAATGATCCAGAAGACGGATCTCGAGCAGGGCCAGTGCATCGCCCAACTGACGGGTCAGTGCCAGATCGGCAGCGCTCGGCGTGGGCACGCCGGAAGGGTGATTGTGCGCGACGATGACGGCCGCCGCGTGCACGTCGAGCGCGGCGCGCACGATTTCGCGCGGATAGGCGCACGTCTGGGTGAGCGTGCCCTCGAACATCACGCGGGTGCTGACGAGCCGGTGCGCGGCGTCGAGAAACAGACAGGCGAAGCGCTCTCGCGAGCGATCCTGCAACGTGAGGCGCAGATAGTCGCGCACCCGCGTCGGGCAGTCGAGCAGGCTGCCCGACTGCATGTCTTCTCCGAGCATGCGGCGCGCCACTTCGAGCGCGGCCTGAAACTGGAGGGATTTGGCCTGACCCAGCCCGGGTATCTGGCACAGACTTTCGAAGGGCATGGAGAGCAGGCGGGCGAGCGATCCGCTGCGGGTGAGCAATTCGCGTCCGAGATCGACGGCATTGCGCCCGTGCGAGCCGGTGCGCAGCAGAATCGCCAGCAACTCGGCATCCGACAGGGCATTGGCGCCACGGGCCAGCATTTTTTCACGGGGACGCTCGGCAAGCGGCCATTGGGCGATGGACATGACGACTCCTGAAGCGCACACAGCCGCGCGCATGATCGCGGGCGTCGCTTTTCATAAGAAACCCTGCCGCCGACGGGAAAAAATCGGGGCAGCTTTGCCGGGGAGCCGGACGCGCAACGCGTCGTCATTTACAATAATAGCTTGACCTTGCTGTGAGACCCCCATGAGTTCTGTTGCAACCCCCGTGGTTCAAGACGATTCCTATCTGACGCTCCACTACCGAATCGCCGCGCCCGACGGTGCGGACATTGTCAACACCTTTGAAGGCACACCGGCGACGTTGCAGCTCGGCGGCGGCCAGATGGCGCCCACGCTGGAGCAGGCGCTGTTGGGGATGTCGGTGGGGGAGCGGCGCCGGATCGATCTGGCGCCCGAGCAGGCCTTCGGCCCGCGCAATCCGGAACTGCTGCAACGCGTTTCGATGAAGACGTTGCAGGAAAACAGCAACTTTGGCGAAGAATATAGCGTTGGCGATCTGGTCGAGTTCAACGCGCCGAGTGGTGGCCGCTATGCGGGCATCCTGCGCGAACTGGGCGACGGCTGGGCATTGTTCGACTTCAACCATCCGCTGGCCGGCCAGCCGATCGTGTTCGAAGTTCAGATTATCGGCATTCTGTAGGAATCGAAATGAGCGCCACCCAAGTCGTAGCACCGACGTTGTCGGATGCGGAAATCCTGCTGGCTCAACCACGTGGCTTTTGTGCGGGTGTTGACCGTGCTATCGAGATCGTCGAGCGCGCGCTCACGATGTATGGCGCGCCGATCTACGTGCGCCACGAGATCGTGCACAACGCGTATGTTGTCGAGAACCTGCGCAAGAAGGGCGCGATTTTCGTCGAAGAACTGACGGATGTGCCCTCGGGCAACACGCTGATCTTCAGCGCACACGGCGTATCGCAAGCTGTGCGTGCCGAAGCCGAAGCGCGCGGTCTGCGAATCTTCGACGCCACGTGCCCGCTTGTCACGAAGGTGCACGTCGAGGTCGCGAAGATGCGCAGCCAGGGGCTCGAGATCATCATGATCGGTCACAAGGGCCACCCGGAAGTGGAAGGCACGATGGGCCAGTCCGGCGAGGGCATGTTCCTTGTCGAGACGATCGAGGACGTGCTGGCGCTGCAAGTGGCGAATGAGGACAAGCTCGCGTACGTCACGCAGACGACGCTGTCCGTCGACGACGCCGCCGAGGTCATCAACGCGCTCAAGAAGCGTTTCCCGTTGATCACCGAGCCGAAGAAGCAGGACATCTGCTACGCAACGCAGAATCGTCAGGACGCGGTGAAGTTCATGGCACCGCAGTGCGACGTGGTCGTGGTGGTCGGCAGCCCGAACAGCTCCAATTCGAACCGTCTGCGCGAAGTGGCCGAGAAAATGGGCGTGCCCGCCTATATGGTCGACTCGCCCGATCAGCTCAAGCCGGAGTGGTTCGACGGTAAGCGCCGGATTGGCGTGACGGCGGGCGCATCGGCACCGGAAGTGCTGGCGCAGTCGATCGTGTCGCGTCTGCGCGAACTTGGCGTCAACCAGGTCAAGGTGCTCGATGGCGTGGAAGAAAACATCGCCTTCCCGCTGCCCAAGGGCCTCATGCAGGCGGCCGCCGGCTAAGCGCCGTCCACGCAACCAGACTGAACGGTCAGCGGCAACGCCGCATGGCCGCCAAACCGGGTGTCGCGCCATGCGGCCCCGGTTTTTTTATCCCCTCTCGCTCCCTCCTCCTGCGCAGGCAACCTCCGTCGACGCCCGGCCTCAGGCCGTCTGGGCGCGCCCGGCATCTCAGCGCTTCGCAAGCCATTTCCTTGTCGGGAATCCGGTTGCGGCGTTTTCGCATCGCTCGCATACATTCTGCAAAAGTCCCGCGCCGCCGATGACGTGTCTTTTAACGTCTCATCAGGCAAAACCTATTGCATCAATGACTAATTCAACGAATAACGAATTAGAACGAATGAATAACTTCCGGCATTCTTTAATCTAATTATTTATACGCTCACTTAATTAGATGGAATGCTCAAATTGGGGTAGGCACGCTAATTGCTTATTAGCTTGTTGTGGTGTTCAAGCCCATAAATGGTGCATTGGTTGCACCATGAGGCCGCCCGGGCCGGTGCGCGCGGGTGCGTAAAACATTTAACAAATCTGGGGTTGCGCTTTTGAAAAGTTAGGGTTGCACAAGTTGGTATAAAACCTTAGGCCTCCATTATGGAAAACCCTGTGGCGGCGGGCATCGCAGCCGCAAAGAATGGAGTTACAATGCGCGCGTTTCGCATACGAAACATCGAATTGGCGTTTTTGGCGTTATTAAACCGCCGACAATCAGGAGATAATCAAATGCAACTCAAGTTCGCGAAGGTACTGCCCGTAGTCGCCGCAGTGACGCTGCTGGCGGCATGCGGTCAGAAGGAAGAAAAGCAGGCCGATTCGGGTGCCGCTTCTGCACCTGCCGCGACGACAGCCGCCAGCGGGGGCGGTGATGCGGTTGTAATCAAGATTGGTCACGTTGCACCGTTGACGGGCCAAATCGCTCACCTGGGCAAAGATAACGAAAACGGTGCACGCATGGCCGTTGAGGAAGCCAACAAGGCGGGTCTGGTGATCGACGGCAAGCCGGTCAAGCTGGAACTGGTGGCCGAAGATGACGCGGCCGATCCGAAGACCGCAACGCAGGTTGCCCAGAAGCTCGTCGACGAGAAGGTCGTTGCCGTGGTGGGCCACTTGAATTCCGGTACGACGATCCCGGCGTCGAAGATCTATAGCGATGCGGGTATCGTGCAGATCTCGCCGTCGGCAACCAACCCGGCTTACACGCAGCAAGGCTTCAAGACCGCCTATCGTGTGGTGGCAACGGACGCTCAGCAGGGTCCGGCACTGGCCAACTACGCCACCAAGGCGCTGGGTGCCAAGTCGGTGGCCATCGTCGACGACGCGACGGCCTACGGCAAGGGCTTGGCCGACGAGTTCGAGAAGACCGCCAAGGCCAACGGCCTGAAGGTGCTCTCGCACGATGCGACCAACGACAAGGCCACGGACTTCCGCGCCATTCTGACGAAGATCAAGGGTGAGCGTCCGGACATCATCATGTACGGCGGTATGGATGCGACCGGCGGCCCGTTCGCCAAGCAGTCGAAGGAACTGGGTATCGGTGCCAAGGTGCTGGCCGGCGACGGCGTGTGTACCGACAAGGTGGCCGAACTGGCTGGCGACGCCATCGACAACATCGTCTGCTCGGAAGCGGGCATGGCGCTGTCGAAGATGGAGGGCGGCGGCGACTTCTCGAAGCGCTACGAAGCTCGTTTCAACCAGCCGATCCAGATCTACGCCCCGTTCACGTATGACGCTGTCAATGTGATCATCGACGCCATGAAGCGCGCCAACTCGACCGACCCGGCGAAGATCCTGGCCGCCATGCCGGCGACCGACTACAAGGGTGTTATCGGTCACATCGCCTTCGACAGCAAGGGCGACATGAAGGAGCCGGTGATCACGCTCTACAACTACAAGGACAAGAAGAAGAGCGTGCTCGACGTGGTGAAGATGTAACTCTCGGGCGCTTGCGCCATGAAACGGCACCGCTGCCTACCCGTTCGGTGCCGTTTCTTTATCTGCGGAAAGATGCCGTGCCTGCATGACGGGCACGGCCCCCCCTCCTGACACAGGATTACACCCTATTACCCGCAGTTCTCTCGGCCCCCCCGCGAGCCCTATCGGGCAAGCGTGTCGAGAGCCCGTTTTCGGGACAAGGAGTTAGCTTCATGGATATCTTTATCCAACAAATCTTGAACGGCCTCGTGCTTGGTAGCGTGTACGCGATCATTGCGCTGGGCTATACGATGGTCTACGGCATTCTGGGCATCATCAACTTTGCCCACGCCGACGTGATGATGATCGGCGCGATGGTCGCGTTGTCCACCATCAACCTGTTGTTGAAGGTCGCGCCGGACATGCATCCGGCGCTCATGCTGGCCATTGCCACGCTCGTCTGTATGCCCACGTGCGCCCTGGTCAACTTCGTGATCGAGCGCGTGGCATACCGGCCGCTGCGCAATGCGCCGCGTCTGGCGCCGCTGATCACGGCCATCGGCGTGTCGCTGCTGTTGCAGACGATCGCCATGCTGATCTGGTCGCGCAACCCGCTCTCGTTCCCGCAACTGCTGCCCACCGACGCCATGACGATCATCCCGCAACGCGGTGAGCATCCGGGCGCCGTGACCAATGGCACCGGGATCGTGATCGTGGTCGTCGCGTTCCTCGTGATGTTCGGCCTCACGCAGCTGGTCAATCGCACCAAATTGGGGCGCGCCATGCGCGCGACGGCGGAGAACCGCAACGTCGCCGGTCTCATGGGCGTGAATCCCAACTTCGTGATCTCGGCCACGTTTGCGCTGGGCGGCGCCCTCGCCGCACTCGCCGGGGTGATGATGGCTTCGAACTACGGTAACGCCCACTTCTACATGGGCTTCATTCCCGGGATGAAAGCATTCACCGCAGCGGTGCTCGGCGGTATCGGCAATCTGCAAGGCGCCATGGTCGGCGGCGTGCTGCTCGGTCTGATCGAAGCGCTGGGTGCCGGTTACATCGGGGATCTGACCGGTGGGGTATTCGGTAGCAACTATCAGGACGTGTTCGCTTTCATCGTTCTGATCATCGTGCTGGTGTTCCGTCCGAGCGGTCTGCTCGGCGAACGCGTGGCCGATCGTGCATAAGCGGGGAGGGTCGACACTATGAATCAACCCGTGCAAACCACTGCCGCTCCCACGCAGATCTCTGCGGCGGCGGCCACCCGCAAGGCCTATCGGGGTCTTGCGATCTTCCTGATCGGCGCCATCGTCGCCCCCGTGCTCGTGGGCTACGCCGGCGGCAACTACTGGGTGCGCGTGCTCGACTTCGCGCTGCTCTACATCATGCTCGCGCTGGGCCTGAATATCGTGGTGGGCTTCGCCGGCCTGCTCGATTTGGGCTACATCGCGTTCTATGCGGTGGGCGCGTACGTCACGGCGTTCCTCAGCTCGCCTCACCTCACGTTACAGTTCGAGTGGATCGCGCATATGTTCCCCGGCGGACTGCATGTGCCGGTGTGGTTCACGATACCGATCGGGGCGGCGGTCGCGGCGATATTCGGCATCTTGCTGGGCGCGCCGACGCTGCGTCTTCGCGGTGACTACCTGGCCATCGTGACGCTGGGCTTCGGCGAGATCATTCGTATCTTCATGAACAACCTCGACCGGCCGGTGAACATCACCAATGGCCCGAAGGGGATCACCGGTATCCAGCCCGCGTCGCTGTTCGGCTTCGACTTCTCGAAGGCGCACACCTTCTTCGGGATCCAGGTCAACTCGGTGTACATGTACTACTACCTGTTCGTGTTCCTGGCGTTGCTCATCGCGTTCATCTGCGTGCGCTTGCAGCACTCGCGCATCGGACGCGCCTGGGTGGCCATTCGCGAAGACGAAGTCGCCGCCAAGGCGATGGGTATCAACACGCGCAACATCAAGCTGCTCGCGTTTGCCATGGGCGCGTCGTTCGGCGGCGTGGCCGGGGGCATGTTCTCGGCGTTCCAGGGCTTCGTCTCGCCCGAGTCGTTCACCTTCTGGGAGTCGATCGTCGTGCTCTCGATGGTGGTGCTCGGCGGTATGGGGCACATTCCGGGCGTGATTCTGGGCGGTGTGCTGCTCTCGGCGTTCCCCGAGATTCTGCGCTCGACCATGGGCCCGTTGCAGATGAAGTTGTTCGGCAGCGTCATCGTCGATCCCGAAGTGATCCGGCAGTTGCTGTACGGTCTGGCCATGATTCTGATCATGCTGTACCGTCCGGCCGGCCTGTGGCCGTCGCCGCGTCCAGAAGAGCGGACACTGTAAGCCGAGGGAGATGAACTGATGACGAGCGAACAAATTCTTCTGTCCGTAAAGGGCGTGAACAAACGCTTCGGCGGTCTGCAAGCCCTCACCGACGTGGGGCTGGAGATCAAGCCGGGGCAGATCTACGGGCTGATCGGCCCGAACGGTGCGGGCAAGACCACCTTCTTTAACGTGATCACCGGGCTCTACACGCCCGATTCCGGCGAGTTCACCCTCGACGGCACCAGCTACAAGCCGACTGCCGTACATGAAGTGGCGCGCGCGGGCATTGCACGTACGTTCCAGAACATTCGCCTGTTCGGCGGCATGACGGTCGTCGAGAACGTGATGGTCGGACGCCACGTGCGTACGAAGATGGGCGTGATCGGGGCCATCGTCCGGTATCCGGGCGCGAAGGCCGAAGAGCGCGCCATCCGCGAACGCGCGATGGAACTGCTCGAGTACGTGGGGGTGGCGAAGTACGCCAACTACACGGCGGCGAACCTCTCGTACGGCCACCAGCGCCGTCTGGAGATTGCGCGCGCGCTGGCGACCGATCCGAAGCTGCTCGCGCTCGACGAGCCGGCGGCCGGCATGAACGCGACCGAGAAGGTCGAGTTGCGCGGGTTGCTCGACAAGATCCGGAGCGACGGCCGCACGATCCTGCTCATCGAGCACGACGTGAAGCTGGTGATGGGCTTGTGCAACCGCATGACGGTGCTCGATTACGGCAAGGTGATTGCCGAAGGTTTGCCGCAGGATGTGCAAAAGAATCCGGCGGTGATTGAAGCGTATCTCGGTGCAGGAGGCCATTGATGAGCGCAGCAATGTTGACGATCAAGGGCCTGAAAGTCGCTTACGGCGGGATCAAGGCGGTCAAGGGCATCGACCTGCACATCCAGCCGGGCGAACTGGTCACGCTTATCGGCGCGAACGGTGCAGGCAAGACGACCACCATGAAGGCCATCACGGGGCTCTTGCCGTGGGCCGATGGCGATATCGAGTATCTGGGCAAGTCGATTCGCGGTGTGAAGGCGTTCGATCTGCTCAAGCAGGGTCTCGCGATGGTGCCGGAAGGGCGCGGCATTTTCACGCGCATGACGATTCTCGAGAACATGCAGATGGGGGCGTATCTGCGCAACGACAGTGCGGGCATCAAGCAGGACGTCGACAAGATGTTCGGCATTTTCCCGCGTCTGAAGGAGCGTAAGGATCAGCTCGCAGGCACGCTCTCGGGGGGCGAGCAGCAGATGCTGGCGATGGCGCGTGCGCTGATGAGTCAGCCCAAGCTGTTGCTGCTCGACGAGCCGTCGATGGGGCTCTCGCCGATCATGGTCGAGAAGATCTTCGAGGTCGTGCGCACGGTGGCGGCTGAAGGGGTGACGGTACTGCTCGTGGAGCAGAACGCGCGTCTGGCGCTGCAAGCGGCGAACCGTGGCTACGTGATGGACAGCGGGCTCGTCACCATGACCGGTGACGCGAAAGATATGCTCGACGATCCGAAGGTGCGCGCCGCGTATCTCGGGGAGTAAGTACCACGCGAGCATGGCCGTCTGACGCAAGCCAGACGATGAGCAAAGGGCGCCGAAGGCAACTCCGGCGCCCTTTGTGTTGTCTGCCGACGGGCGTGAACGGTAATCGCGACGTCTATGCGTTCGCCGTAGCGGCCAGCGGCAGCCGTTTGCCCAGACTCACGACATCGTCTGCGGCGTAGCCGTGCGCCTTATAGAACGCCAGCGCTTCGCGCGATTGCGTGAGGACTTGCAGATTGAGCTTGAGGCAACCGCGCCCGGCCAGCGCGATTTCCGCGTGACGCAGCAACGCGCTCGCCACGCCGCGACGTCGCCATGCCTTTGCTACGGCCAGCGAATAGACCCAGCCGCGATGGCCGTCGTAACCGGCCATGACCGTGCCCACGATCTCGTTGTCGCGCACGGCGACGAAGAACAGCCCGTCGCGCATGGCGACCTTGTTCGCGATCGAGCGGCGCGGCTCGCGATGCGGTTTGTCCGACGCGTTGTATTCGGGGAACGCCTCGCGCCAGAGCGCGAGCACGGCATCGGTATCCGCATCCGTTTCGTCGAACGTGCGGATGTGAATGTCGGCGGGCGTGGCGATCATGGCGTGTCCTGTTTGCTGGTGTAGATGTCGGGCCGATGGATCTGCATCATCGTGTTCACGGGGCCGAGCGGTTCGAAGCCATAGCGGGCGTAGAGGCTTGCCGCGTCGGTGGTGGCGAGCAAAAAGCGCCGCAGTTGTTGCAAAGCGGGGTGTGCCAGCACGTTCTCGCAAAGCCGTTTGCCGATGCCCAGTCCGCGCATCGACGGATCGACGAACACGTCGGCCAGATAGGCGAACGTTGCGCGGTCGGTGATTACGCGGGCGAAGCCGACCTGCTGCGCCGGACCGCCCTCCACCTGCGTCGCATACGCACCGAAGCACAGCGAGTGGGTGATGGCGCGTGTGAGCGTGTCCTTGGGAATGTCCTTGGCCCAGCGCGTTTGTGTCGAGAGCGCGTGATGGATGAAGCCGATGTCGAGCCGTGCCGGATCGGCGGAAATCTCGACGATGGCGTCGGCGGGCGGTGTCGGGTGCCCGTGACTCAGGTCGTTCATGGAAAGGGTCTCCTGTGCGATGGCGCACGCCCCGCGCCGCGCCGGGCAGACCGGGCACGGCGCGCATCGCGGGCGTGTATCAGACGTTTTGACGCTCTGACCTTCAGGCGGTCAGGCGGTCAGACCTTCCGGCGTATTGGCCGGACGTCGTCAGACGTGTTTGGCGAGCAACGAGTCGAGCATCGAGAGCATCTGGTCGATCTCGTCACGGCTCACGTTCAGCGCGGGCATGAAGCGCAGCAGGTTCGGGCGCGGCGAGTTGAGCAACAGCCCGTCCGGGGTCATGTCGCGCGCGGCTTCCACCAGTTGCGGACCGATGTCGCGCCCGAGCAGCGAGGCGCGCAGCAAGCCGGCCCCGCGTTCGCCCTCACCGCCGTAACGCGACGAGAGATGCTGCAACCCGGCGCTCAGATAATCCGCCTGTGCCCGCACGAATTCGAGGAAGCCCGGGGCGCTGACCGTACGCATGACCGCGAGGCCCACCGCGCACATGAGCGGGTTGCCGTTGTACGTGCCGCCCTGATCGCCCGGCTGGAAGACGGCGAACTCGTCACCGCACAGCATGGCGGCGAGCGGCACGCCGCCGCCGATTCCTTTGCCCAGCGTCATGATGTCGGGAACGATGCCTGCCTGCTGATGCGAGAAGAGCGTGCCTGTGCGTCCGCACCCCGTCTGCACTTCATCCACGATGAGCAGCAAGCCACGCGCCTTCGTGAGCGCGCGCAACGCTTTCAGGAAGTCTTCGGTGGCGGGCACCACGCCGGCTTCGCCCTGAATCGGCTCGAGCATCACCGCGACGGTGTCGGGGCCGATCAGCGCTTCCACCGAGGCGATATCGTTCAGGTCGGCCTTCGGAAAGCCCGGCACCTGCGGGGCGAAGATCGTGTCCCAACCCGGCTTGCCGCTCGCTGACATGGTGGCGAGTGTGCGGCCATGGAACGCATTCTTGAACGTAATGATCTCGAAGCGCGCATTCCCCGAGGCGTTGCGGTGCAACTGTCCCCACTTGCGCGCCAGCTTGATCGCGCTCTCGTTGGCTTCGGCCCCGCTGTTGGCGAAGAAGACCTTGCCCAGTCCGGAGAGGCGGGTGAGCAGGTCGGCCAGCTCGATCATCGGCGCGTTGTAGTACGCGGGACTCGGGTTGAGCAGCATCGAGCCTTGCGTGGCCAGTGCGTCGCGCATCACCGGATGGCAATGCCCCAGGCTGTTCACGGCCCAGCCTTGAATGAAGTCGAGATATCGCTTGCCGTCGTGATCGTAGAGCCAGCCGCCCTTGCCGTGCGTGAACACGAGCTCGGGGCGCGAGGTGATCGGCAGCAACGCCTGCGTGGCGAACTCGGAGAACTTGGCGGTACGTGCCCCTTTGGGCGAGGTGGACTGCGGAACGGCGGACGAATGAGCAAGCGACATGACGGTCTCCGAGGGCAAGGGTGAGAGAGACGAGGAATAAAAAAAGCCACGGGGGTTGCCCGTGGCTTCGCTGTGCTTGAGAACTTGCGTGTTATCGCAGTCGATAGCGGGCCGCGCGGCATCCCGGTTGGGGCAGCGTACGGCGGCGTCGGATCGAGGCGATGGCAATCAGGTTCATGTCGGCAAGCATAAGGGCGCGACGCGGCGCTTGTCAAAGGGTATGCG
>Ga0181519_10002294_pt1 | contig 16366 bp, 16 predicted proteins | sample PEATcosm2014_Bin_26_FD_121102 | JGI IMG/M metagenome (GOLD analysis project Ga0181519, IMG submission 121102) | Peatland microbial communities from MTU Mesocosm Facility, Houghton, MI, USA - PEATcosm2014_Bin02_10_metaG | ecosystem: Environmental > Terrestrial > Soil > Wetlands > Peat | place...
GCAACCGTGACGGCGGCGATCACCACGCCGAGATCGACGTGCCGCCCGGACAACTTCGCCCTCGTGATGGGACATGGCGGCGACGTGTCGATTCCGGGCGCGGCGACCGTCTCGCTGTCCTCGCGTGGTGTGCCCCGACGCCTCTGGCCGGTGCTCGAGATGCGTGACACAAGGCGCAACCAGGACGCGTGCGCCGGTGTAACGGTGACGCTGCGGCTGACCGGGCGGCTGGCACGATGAGGCGCCGCTCCCTGCTCGCCGCAGCCGCGGCGTTGGCGCTCTGCGTGGCTGCAGGCGGTGTCGCCTACGCGTATCTCACGTCGACAGGATCGGCGACCGCGTCGGTGGTCGTCGGCTCCGCCCAGACCGTGACGATCTCGACGGCCGGGACCCCTTCGGCTCCCCTCCTGCCCGGCGGGTCTGCAGGCGACCTGGTGTTCAGCGTCACCAACCCCAACAGCTATCCCGTCTCCCTCGTGAGCGTCGTCCCCGAGACCGGGGGGACGATCTCCTTCGACTCGGCGCACGCCGCATGCTCGACGACGGACAGCAACCCGGTCGTGACGCTCAGCGTCCCGGGTGCGGACCTGCCGGTGTCGATTCCTGCGAACACGACCATGCCGATCGACCTGGCGGGATCGGTGTCGATGGATGCGGCAGCGACGAACAGCTGCCAGGGCGCGTCGATCTACGTCCCGATCACGATCACGGTGAACTCCGCGTGAGCCGGGGGAGCCATGCCGCGCCGCACGCGCGCCGGACCCTCGGACGACGGTTCTCGGTGGCGGTGATCGCCATCGTGGCCTTCCTCGCGATCGCTGGCGGGATCGCCGTGGCGTACTTCGTCACAACGGACAGCTCGAACCCCGCGCAGGCGCTCGCCGACACGCTCCCGACGGGCGCGACGCCCGGCACGCCGGCGCCCACGCCGAACCCCAACAGCAGCGCCGTGCGGGTGACCTTCGCCCAGTCGAGCACCGTGACCGGGCACACGGCGATCCCCGCGTCCGACTACACCCTGCTGCGCTACCCCGCCGCGGGGGGATCGGCATCGCCGGTCACGGCCGCCTGCAGCGGGACGGGGACCATCACCTGCACGACGACAGCGGTCCCCGACGGGCAGTGGCAGTTCACCGACACGCCGACCTACGGTACGAACTGGGTGGGAATAGAGGGCGCCAAGAGCGCAGCGGTCACGGTCGACACGACGCCGCCGACGGTGACCGCGACGACCATCGGGCAGGCCGCGGGGGCGTTCGTGAACGGCTACGTCAAGAAGTCGACCAGCTACTACGTCTACGCGAACGCGACCGACGGCCCGCTCGGGTCCGGTGTCGCCACCGTCACGGCGAACGTCGCAACCATCACCACCGGGAGCACGGCGGTGGCGCTCACGTCCTCAGGGGGTCCATTCACCTCGCCGTCGGGCGCAACCTTCACCTACCGCAGCGCAGCGCTGACCTCCAACGCGACCGCCGACAGCACGGTCGCGTACACGGTGAACGCGACGGACGTCGCGGGGAACACGTCGGCATACGCGAACAACGGCTCGGCGACCTTCGACACGACGGCGCCGGTCACCTCCCTCTCCCTCAGCAACCAGACGCTGGGCAGCTCGTACCTGACGGGGACGAAGGTCTACTACCGGGGCTCGGCCGCAGGAACCTTCACGATCACGAACTCCCTCTCGGACGCCGAGTCCGGGCCCCATTCGAGCGCCTTCCCCGCCCTGGGCGGGACCGCGACGGGGTGGACGCACACGGCGGGCACCGTCTCGACGCCGACCGGAGGCCCATTCGTCTCGTCGACGTTCTCGTGGACGGCGGGCACGTCGTCGGCGCCCACCGAGGCGATCGTCGGGACCGACAACGTGGGCAACGCGAACACCGCGACCACCTTGACCCTCACGAACGACATCACCGGCCCGACGGGCGGCGCACTGACCGTCAACGGCACCAATGGCACCGCTGGCGGCGCGACCAGCCCGGCGACCACGAACACGGCCTTCACCATCGGGACCAGGACCAACTACTCGGCTGACGCGGGCTCCGGTGTCGCATCGAGCATCCTGACGGTGCAGTCGGGGACCTACTCGGGCAACGCGTGCGGCGCGGCGGGCTCCGGCGGTCCCTTCACGACCCCGACCGTGGTCACCGGGACGACCCAGCCGGGCGGCATCGTCGGCGGGTACTGCTACGTGTACGTGCTGACGGGCACGGACAACGTCGGGAACACGTCGGTCCTCAAGACAACGGTGCCGGTCATCGGGGCCGCCAGCACGCTTGTCTTCACCCAGCAGCCGGCCAGCTCGACCGGCGGGGCGGCATTCCCGACGCAGCCCAAGGTCACGATCGAGGATGCGAACGGCAACACCGTGAACAACGACACGGCAACGGTGTCGCTCGCGATCGGCACGAACCCGGGCGGCGGGACGCTCTCGGGATGCAGCGATGTCACGACCGCCGGGGTCGCCGTGTTCTCGGGGTGCAGGATCGACAGGGCGGGGACCGGGTACACGCTGACCGCGACGGACGCGGCGGACGGCATCACGACACCGTCCTCCCCGAGCGGGACCTTCAACATCACCGTCGGCGCCGCATCCCAGCTGCTGGTGTCGCCATCCACGTTCACCCCGAGCGCCGGATCGCCGTTCACCGTCACGCTGACCGCGGCCGACGCGGGTGGCAACACGGTCACGTCCTACACGGGCGTCCACACGACGGCGTGGAGCTCAGCCAACACGAGCCCCGCGGGCAACGCGCCCAGCTACCCCCCGACGGCGGTGACGTTCGCGAGCGGCGTGAGCACGACGACGCTGACCGCGACGCTCTACTCGGCGGGTGCGAACACGCTGAAGGCCGTCGCCACGTACACGGGGACCGCGACGATCACCGTCGCGGCGCTGGCCGGGACGCGCCTCGCGTGGACGTCGCACGCGATGACGGCGGGCACGCTCGGGGGCACCTGCTACTTCGCGTGCACCTACACGGCCGTCGGGGCCGGTGGAGGCACGTTCACGTCCCTGGTCAGCCTCACGGACCTCTACGGCAACCTCGTCGCCAACCCCGGCAGCGCGTTCACCGTGACGGTCTCGGCGTCCGCGGGGTCGCTGACACCGAGCGCGACGGTCACCATCGCGGCAGGCGCGACGACCTCGAGCAGCGGCGGGGACCCGAGCGGGATCGGCCAGATCACCTTCATCACGCAGACCGGTGCCACCTGGGGACCCGACACGCTCTCCATGACGAACACCGGGGGAGTGGCGACCGGCGCCGCGGCGAGCTTCTCCAAGTAGCCCGCCGCCCCGGGCGGCCCGGGCTACGCGGGGTCGCGCTCCAGCGTCTGGCCGCCGGCGAACGTGGTGCCGACGCTGCGCCAGTAGCCCCCGAGCATCTCGCGCGGGGCGATCGTCGTCAGCTCCTCGACCGGGGAGTCGAACAGCTCGAGCTCGGCATCGCCGCTCCACGCCTGGGAGAGCTCGACATCCACGCCGCGCATCGTCACGACCTCGCGGAGCGAGTCGGTGCCGTCCGCCTCGATCGACGACAGGAACCGATGGTGCAGCATCGGCAGGCCGTTGACGAACCCGTTCGCGTCCGCTGGTCCGCGCAGGGTCACCCGGGCCTGGGCGAGCCGGCGGTCGTAGGCGGCGAGCGTTCCCGAGAGGCGTCCTCCGGGCTCGAGCCGCGGTCCGCCGCGCCCGACGGTGACCGGCCGCGACATCTGCACGGACCCGAGCTTCTTCGGATAGCCCTGGAGGTGGCCGCGAACCATCGCGAAGTCCTTGTCGACCCAGATGAACACGCACCGCGACCACAGCTGATCGCGCCACCGGCACCGCACGACCACGAACGCCTCCTTGTACTGCAGGCGGATGGGGTCGTCGAGCTCGCGGCCGTCATCGCTGCACGCCTGCCAGTCCGCCCAGATGAACGCGACCGCCCCTGGGTCCTCGTCGTCGCGAGGGAGGGAGACGTCGTCGGGGAGCAGCGCACGGATGGCCGACGGGTCCGTGCGGTACTCGACGGTGAGCAGGTCGCCCGAGTAGTGCCAGGGCAGCGGCGGGAGGATCGAGGAGCGGCCAGTCGCGGTCCTCGGGAAGCTGAGGCCCTCGGTCACGCGGTCCAACCGCCCGTGAGCGGCTCGAACACGACATGGACCTGTCCGGTCCCGATCGAGTTCTCGTACAGCGAGTACAGGACCCCGGGCGCCGTGCACGCGCGGCCGCCGACCGCCGATGCGGCGATCAGGTAGTGACCGAACCGACCCTCGGGGCGGAAGCGCAGGAAGTCGGGCATGGCGTCGATCACCGCGGCGTGGTCGCCCCGTGCCCACGCGTCGAGGACCTCGTGGTCGGCACGCGCCGCCTCGGGGGTGAAGATGTGCTCCTCGCCGGCGGCCTCGTGGGCGCGCAGTTTCGAGAGCGGCCAGAAGGTGTGGCTCAGCGCCCCCGAGCCGATGAGGAACACCCGGCGGTCGAGCTGGCTGATCGCGTCGGCGACGCACCGGCCGACCTTGAGGAAGTCCTCCGTCTCGCCGGTCTGCGCGAGGCTCACCGTGACCCACCGCTCGTCGCCCTGGAGGAACTGCAGGAGATTGACGGTGCCGTAGTGGATGGGCAGGTTCTCGTCGCTGACGGCCGTGATCCAGCAGTCCTCGATGCCGTCCGCGGCAGCCGCGAGCGCGTGGGCGAACTCCGGGTCGCCCTCGACGTCGAAGGGGACCGACGCCATGCCCCGGGGCAGCTCGTCCGAGGTGAACCTGCCCGTTCGTCTGGCCTGCGCGGCCACGCAGAACTCGACGGTGGTGAACCAGTGGGAGTCGAACACGACGATGAGGTCCGGCTTGAGCCGGTCGATGACCTCGGATCGGACGCGGTGGAGCCCGGTGTACAAGGTGGACTCCTTTCCCTCGTTCAGCTCGCGGCGGTCCCGCTCGGGGAGCACGATCGTCGGGACGTGGGCGATGACCGCCGCGCCAATGACTTCACCCATCGGTGGATCCCTCCATGACTTGGAACATCTTCAGCTCGCTGTAGAAGTCAAGGGCGTAGTCGCCGCCCTCTCGGCCGATGCCGCTGATCTTGCATCCCCCGAACGGGGCGGTGAGATCGCGCACGAGGAAGCAGTTCGTCCAGATCGTCCCGGCCCTGATCGCGTCGCCCATCCGCTCCGCGCGGGCCCGGTCTGCCGTGTAGACGATCGCAGACAGGCCGTACTGGGTGGAGTTCGCGAGCCGGACGGCGTCCGCCTCGTCGTCGAAGGTCTGGAAGGTGAGGACCGGTCCGAACACCTCGCGCTGGACGATCTCGGAGTCGTTCGACGCGGGCTCGATGAGTGTCGGCTCGTACCAGAGGCCACCTTCGCGCCACACCGATCCGCCGAACACGACCGTGTCGCCGGCGGCCCGCGACCGTTCGACGAAGCCCGAGACGCGCGCAAGGTGGTCCGGGTGGATGAGCGGCGAGATCGTCGTCGCTGGGTCGCGCGAGTCACCGAGCACATGGGCCTCGGTGTACCCACGCAAGAGGGCGAGGAACTCCCCGGCAACGCTCGACTCGACGAGCAGCCGGGTGCCCGCGAGGCACACCTGGCCCCCGTCGTCGTACATCTGGGCGGCCTTCCTCGCCGCCGCGTCGAGGTCCGCGTCGGCGAAGACCACGAAGGGTCCCTTGCCGCCGAGCTCGGCGGTGAACGGGACGAGGTTGCGGGCCGCCTCGACCCCGATGAGCCGGCCGGTCTCGGGAGACCCGGTGAAGCTGATCCGTCGGACCCGGGGATCGCCCACGAGCGCGGCGCCGACCTCCTCGCCCAGCCCCTGGACCACGTTCAGGACACCGGGCGGCAGCCCCGCCTCGTCGGCGAGATCCGCGAGGTACGAGCACGCGAGCGGGGACCACTCGGCGGGCTTCAGGACGACGGGGTTGCCCGCGGCGAGCGCCGGAGCGCTCTTCCACGTCGAGAGCATGAAGGGGGCGTTCCAGGGCGTGATCACGACGGTCGGGCCCGCCGGCATCCGCAGTACGGCGTTGTCGGTCCCGTTCGACGACCAGCGCCGCGGCTCATACGCCTCTGCCAGGTCCGCGTAGGCGCGGAAGTTGCGCGCACCGCGGGCGATGACGCGGAGCCGGAGGCTCTCGTGCAGCATGGCCATGTCGAGGCACTCGATCGTCGCGAGCGCCTCGACGTTCGCGTCGATGAGGTCCGCGAGACGGCGCAGCAGCACCCCGCGCCCCGCGACGCCGAGGGCGGCCCAGCCCTCCGCGGCGTCCACGGCTGCGCCGACGGCCGCTGCGGCCGTCTCCGCGTCGCCGCGCGAGACGTCCGCGAGCTTCGACGTCCAGTCGAGCGGGGAGCGATCCTCGAAGGTGGAGGGGGACGCGACGCGCTGTCCGCCGATGTAGTGGTCGACCGACACCGCGACGCCACCAACGTCGACACGGTGGTCGGAGGTCACGACTCGAACCTCGGACGGATCCGCGGGTACACGAGCTGGTCGCGGGTGGTGGCCGCTGGCCGCCGCTCCCCGCGATGCTCCCAGTCGCCCCCGAGGGCAGTCGATAGGACCTCCTCGGTCTCGGTGGGCTGGGCGCCGACCTCGTCGCTGACGGGCGCGGGGCCTTCCACGATCAGGTTCTCGAGGGTCCCGAGGCCCTCGACCTCGACCTCGACCACATCGCCCGGCTGCACGGGACGCGACATCGACGGCGTGCCCGACAAGATGACGTCCCCGGGGACGAGGGTGATCAGGCGCGCCAGGTCCGCCACGAGGTAGTGCATGTCCCAGGCCATCTCGTCGGTCGACCCGGATTGGATCACCGACCCGTTCACCCGTGTCTCCATCGCCTTGGAGCGGAAGTCCCAGTCAGTCACGAGGCCCGGGCCGAGCGGACAGAGGGTGTCGGCGCCCTTCACGCGGAGCATGGAGCCCGCATCGGTGTCGCGGAAGTCGTGGAGCCCGAAGTCGTTGGCGACGGTGTAGCCGGCGATCGACGCGGCTGCCTCGTCCACCGTGATGTTCCTGGTCACCCGCCCGATGACGATCGCGACCTCTCCCTCGAGGTTCAGCCACCGGCAGTTGCTCGGGCGCACGACCTCGCCGCGGTGCGCGTTGAGCGAGGAGACGGGCTTGTGGAAGTAGGTGGGCGCCGGTGGGAGCTGGATCTGGAACTCGCGGACCCTCGAGACGTGGTTCAGGTGGCAGCAGAGGATCTTCGTCGGCACCGTGGGTGCCAGGTGGATCGCCTCGTCGACGTGCACGCGCCGTCCGTCGGCCGCCGTGAGCCAGTCGCCGTCGCGCCTGACCTGGACCTCAGCGCCACCGAGGAGCACGCGCCGCAGTTCCACCGAATCCCCCTTCTCGAGCGGGCTGCTCGAACGAAAACGATCCTGCCACAGCACCTGTCAGCAGGCCGATGCCCCGGGAGGCTCCATGGTACGTTCGCCGGGGCCGCCGACGGTCGGGGGCGGGGGAGGGGCTATGGCTGGGACCTTCGATCGCGTTCGAGTGCTGTGGCCCGACCATCTGGGGCTCCCTCGCGGCAAGTACATCCCCGCTCGCCTCGCCGATCGCGGCGTCCGGCACTGCACCGGCACCTGGGCACTCGGCTACGACCGCGAGATGACGCCCTACACCCCCGGCTCGAACTGGGAGCTCGGCCTGCCAGACATGGAGGCCGTCTTCGACGTCGCGGACATCCGCGAGGGCTGGGAGGAGGGGACCCGAGTGGTCGTCGCCGACCTCACGCGCAACGGCAGCCCCGTCGCGGTGTCGCCGCGAGCGGCGCTGCGCAAGGCGGTCGCCGACTGGGAGGCGAAGGGCCTCGCCGCGATGGCCGGGATCGAGCTCGAGGCGTACCTGCTGGAGCCCGACGGGCACGGCGGGTTCCGGGCGATCGACACCCCGGGTGCCTTCGTGTACGGCACGGGCTCGGCTGTCGACCCCCACGGCGTGGTCGACGACATCTGGGCGACGGCTGAGGGCGCGGGACTCCCGCTCGAGTCCGTCAACTCCGAGTACGACAACGGGCAGTTCGAGTTCACCCTCCGCTACGCCGACGCGCTCAAGGCTGCGGACGACATCTTCCTGTTCAAGCTGCTGGCACGCGAGGTCGCCTTCAAGCGGGGTTTCCTCCTGACCTTCCTCGGCCGCCCGTTCTCGGACCGCGGGGGGTCGGGTCTCCACCTGAACCTCAGCTGGTCGGACCCCACCGGGCACAACGTGGTCAACGACCCTGCGACGCCCGACCAGATCAGCGACTTCGCGAAGTTCGCGATCGGCGGGATGCTCGAGCACCATCGTGCGCTCGCGGGTCTGTGCGCGCCGACCGTCAACGCCTACAAGCGGCTCAAGCCGGCGCAGCTCTCGGGCTACTGGGCGAACTGGGGCTACGACCACCGGGGCACGACCATCCGGATCTCGCCCGAGCGCGGGGAGGGCGCCCGGCTCGAGCATCGCCTGAGCGACGGCGCGGCGCCCGTCCATGTGGCGCTCGCAGCCGTCCTGCAGGCCTCACTGCTCGGGGTCGAGGGTGGCTTTGATCCCGGACCGCCTGAGGGCGGCAACGGCCTGGACGTCGTGGAGGCCACGGTGGGCACACCCCCGAACCTCGGAGAGGCCCTCGACGCGCTGGAGCTCGACACCGCGCTCGTCGATGCGGTCGGCGCCGAGCTCGTCGCCCAGCACCTCGCGGTCAAGCGCACGGAGTGGCAGAGCTTCCTCGAGGCCGTCACGGACTGGGAGCTTCGCGAGTACCTGCCGTTCCTGTGATCCAGGTTGGTCGCGCCCCTGCGGGTGCAGCGATCGGAGCCACACGCTCAGTAGAGTGCAAGTTCTCGAAGTTGACGACCTTGGGAGGGCGCAGGTGCAGGCGTATCGGGGGACGCGAGCCGGTGTGCTCGGTCGTGCCGCCTCCACCGTGGTCCTCGCGTCCGTGCTCCTCGTCTCGGGGCTCGGTGCGACCTCGCTCGCGTCCGTGGCGGCCAAGCGCGTGCTCCACGTGGCACCGAGCACGAGGCTCAAGAACCACGAGGCCGTGACGGTTACCGGATCGGGCTTCAAGCCCCATGAGCAGATCATCGTGCTCGAGTGCCTGGCGACGGCGACGGGCGCCGCACAGTGCGACATCGCTGACGCGTCGTCGGTGACGACCTCCGGCAAGGGTGCCCTCCCGAAGACGACCTTCCATGTGCGGACGGGCAAGATCGGCGACGGGACGTGCGGAACGACGTCGTCGAACCTCAAGGACTGCGTCATCAACGCCGGGACGGTGAACGGCACGGACACCGCGACGGTGGCGATCACCTTCAGGGCACCGTCGACGCAGTAGCGGCGGATCGGATCTCCGGCAGCTGTCCGGGCCGGAGGCAGGGTCGCGTGCTGTGCGGACGGGGAACGGGGGACTGGCGATGAGCGACGGGGGCGTCTCAGGCTTCGAGGCCGTGCAGGCCCCGTCCGCGCCCGCGCAGGCTGCGGAGGACGCGCATCCCCGCTCGATCCGCCCGAGCCTCGGTCTCGCGGTCCTGCTCTCCATCCTGTTCCTCACGTTCCTCGACAACACCGTCATCAGCGGCGTGCTCGCCAACATCCAGGAGCAGCTCCATGCGGGCGTCTCGGAGCTCCAGTGGGTCGTCGGCGGCTACGCCCTCGCATTTGCGAGCCTGATGCTCATCTGCGGCTCGCTCGGGGACAACTTCGGGCGCAAGCGGCTCATGCTGATCGGGGTCGGGATCTTCTGCGCCGGGTCGGTCGTCTCGGCGCTGGCGGACTCGTCGACGATGCTCGTCGTCGGCCGCGTGGTCATGGGCGTCGGCGCGGCCGCATCAGAGCCGGGGACCCTGTCGATGATCAGGCACATCTACCCCGACAGCCGCCGTCGCGCGCGAGCGCTCGGCGCCTGGGTCGCGGTGTCGGGCCTCGCGCTCGCGATGGGACCCGTCATCGGCGGGATCCTGGTCGGCATCTACTCGTGGCGGGCGATCTTCTGGTTCAACCTCGCCTACGGCGCCGTGGTGCTCCTCGTGGCGGTCCTCGTGCTTCCCGAGAGCGTGAACCCGGTCAGGAGGCGCATCGACATAGGCGGGGCGGTCTTCGGCGCCCTTGCGATCGGCCTCGCGACCTACGCGACGATCGCGGGGGAGACCGCCGGATACCGAGCGAGCTGGATCGTCTCGCTCTACGTGCTCGCCGTGCTGTCCCTGATCGGGTTCATCGTCGTCGAGCTGCGGGTGGCCGAGCCGATGCTCGACCTCGGTTTCTTCCGGCGCCCGCCGTTCGCTGGATCCACGATCGTGGCGTTCACGAGCTACTTCTCGATCTTCTCGATCTTCTTCTTCGTGGCGCTCTACCTCGAGGTGATCGCGTCGGTCGGCGCCTACAGCCTGGCGCTCGACTTCCTTCCGCTCCTCGGCGGGATGGTCGTGGCGTCGTTGGTGACCGGCCGCTGGGTCGGCGCCGTGGGCTCCAGGATCCCCATGACCGTGGGGTGCGTGCTCGCAGCGCTCGGCGTGCTCCTGACCGACCTCGTGATCTCGCCCTCGGCGGGCGTGTGGACCGTGGGTCTCACCATGGGTCTGGCCGGCGTCGGCTTCGGGATCGTCCTGGTGCCGGTGACCTCGTCGGCACTCGCGAGCGTCCCTGCCGAGAGCTCGGGGATGGCGGCCTCGACGACGAACACGAGCCGCGAGCTCGGGGCGGTGGCCGGCGTCGCGATCCTGGGGTCCATCGTCAACGGCCAGCTGACGGTGTACCTGACGAGCAGGCTCATCGCGATCGGGATCCCGGCCGTCTACCGCTCGGAGATCCTGAACGCGGTGACGACGGGATCGCTCGACGCCCAGGCGAGGGGCCTCGCCGGGCACAGCAGCGCCCTCGTGCGCGAGTACATCGAGAAGATCGTCGCCGCCGCGTACGGCGCGTTCAGCCACGGGCTCGACATCGCGCTCGGCCTCTCCGTCGCGCTGCTCGCGATCTCCGCGGTCGTCGCCTACGTCACGGGCACGTCCGAGCGCACGGCGCCGTGGCGTCGAAGCGGTCGGTCACGCGGACCGATCGAGGCGGATCCGACCCCTACGGCGAGCTGACGGCGCCAGGCACGGCCATGGCGGCGTCGAGCGGGTCCCGATGCGTCCGCTCGCGGAGCTGGACGACGATCATGATCGTGAATCCGATGAAGAAGATGCCCTCGACGATGCTGCCGGCGACGTTGAAGAGGTAGGCGACGGCGAGGCCGGGGTAGGCGATGACGGCACCGATCATCAGGCCCCGGTAGGTGGCAGGGATGCGGCCGCTGTGTCCACGCGTGCGCTGGTACGCGAAGACCAGCGCCACGGTGATCGCGCCGAACTCGGCGATGCCCGCGACGACATGGAGGTACTCCTGGATCGAGAGTTGGAAGTGCCACTCCTGGGCCTTGCACGCCGAACTGATCTCGTCGGGACAGGTCTCTGGGAACAGGCCGCCGAGGGCCGCGGCGACGCCGAAGACCACCATCGAGACCCACTCCCGCAAGCCGCCGTGGAGGGACCACCAGCCGACGGCGAGGAACGCGAGCACGAAGAGCACCCCCGAGATGAGGTCCGCGTGCTGCATCTCGGTCGCGTACGGCTGGCCGGTGACCTCCAGGTTGCTGAACAGCTCGTTCGGGGACCGCAGGAGGCTGGGCCGGAAGAGCACCAGGACCCACCAGTTGTAGAGCACGAGGCCCGCGACGCCGAAGCCCCATGCGAGCACCGCCCTGGGCGCAGCCACGCGGGACCCGTTCATCGGCGCCGGTCTACCAGCACGACCGGATCGACGTGCGCAGCGGCGAGCGCTGCCGGTCTTTCCCACCGCGCGCCCGCCCCGACGGTCGATACTGTGAAGGTGAAGGAAGGTGACCATGCCTGAGACCCAGTTCACGATCGGAGCCGCAGTGCGCTGCGTCGATGGCGAATGCGGCACGCTGATCCGCGTCGTGATCGATCCCGTGGCGCGCGCGGTGACGCACGTCGTCGTCGAGCCCGAGCACCGCGGCGGGCTGGGCAAGCTGGTGCCGCTGGAGCTCGTGGAGTCCGTGGGGGACGAGGTCGTCCTCAGGTGCACGCTCGAGGACCTCTCGAAGCTCCGGTACGCCGAGGAGACCGACTACCTACCCGGTGCCAGCGGGTACCTGGGCTACGACTCGGGCACGGTGCTCCCGCTCCCGTACTACGGCCTCGGGCCGGGCAACAGCTCGCTGCCGGTCAAGTACGACCGGGTGCCGCTCGGCGAGGTCACGATCCGCCGGGGCGACCCTGTGCACGCGACAGACGGTGACATCGGCAAGGTCCAGGGACTCGTCATGGACCCCGTTGACCGGCACGTCACGCACATTCTCCTGCAGGAGGGGCACATCTGGGATCGCGAGGAGGTGGCGATCCCGATCAGCGCCGTGATCGCCATGGAGTCGGGCATCCGACTGAGCCTCACCAAGGAGCAGGTCAAGGACCTCCCCTCGGTGGATGTCGCAGACCACGTCGCCTGATCGACCGCGTCGCGACGGTGCCGGCGGCGGAGCCAGGAACGGATCCTGGCCCCGCCCGACGGCGGCTAGCAGCCCCCCGCTAGGACGGACACTTCTCGGTGATCAGCGAGCCGACGGTGCCGAGGGCGGCGTCGAACTTCTGGACCTTCGCGATGCGCGTGGCAATGACCTGGGCCCTGCCTGGCTTGCCGGCCGCGAGGGCGGCAGCCTCACGGGCCTGCGCCTTGGGGACGTAGGTGGCGATGCGGGACTCGACCTTGGCGATACGGGCGAGGTCGGCGGGGGCCTTTGCGCACGAGAAGCCCGCAGGGAGCGTCCCGGCTGCAGCGATGGCCTCGATCCGCGCGACGCGGGTGGCGATGCCGTGGTGCGCGTGGACCGGCTGCGTCGCGCCTGCGGCGCTCGCCACACCGACGCCCAGCAGTGCGGCCACGGCAAGGGTGGCGGAGAGGGTGCGGATCTTCATGTCGGGCTCCTTCGTGCTCGGACCACGGGTGCGGCCACGGAGTCAGTCTTCCCGCGCGTCGCGCTCAGCGGGCGTCGGGGGTGTGAAACCGATCACGAGCGCGACGGCTGCGGTCACGCCTGCGCGTCGAGGTTCAGCGCCAGGCGACGCGGACGGGGAGTCGCTTGTAGCCCGAGATGAAGTTCGACCGGAGCCGCTCGGGGGTGCCGTCCAGCTCCACGGTGTCGACTGCGGCCGCCAGCTCCTCGAAGAGCACGCGCATCTCCAGGCGCGCAAGGTGCGCGCCGAGGCACAGGTGCGGGCTCTGGAGCCCGAACGCCAGGTGGTCGTTGGGACTGCGGTCACGGTCGAAGACGTAGGGGTCCGCGAAGTGGTCCTCGTCGAAGTCCGCCGAGACGAACCAGATGACGACCCGGTCACCCTTGCGGACCCGCGTGCCGCCGATCTCGGTGTCCTGCGTCGCAGTGCGTCGGAAGTGCATGGTGGTGCTCGACCAGCGGAGCATCTCCTCGACGAGCGGCCGCGCCGTCGAGGGATCCCGCTGCAGGTCGGTGAGGAGCGCCGGACGCTCCGCGATCGCCTTGGTCCCCGCAGCCATGGAGTAGCGCGTCGTATCGTTGCCCGCCGCGACCATGAGGGTGAAGAAGTTCTTCAGCTGGACGTCCTCGAGCAGGTCGCCGTCGACCGTGGGCTTCAGGAGCGCCGAGAGGACGTCGTCGGTCGGCTCCGCGCGCCGCGCGGCAAGCGCGCGGTCCGCGTAGTCGAAGAGCTCGAGCGAGACGGGGCTGCGGAAAGGGAGGAGCCGGTAGTCATCGGTGTCCACCTGGTCGACCACGTAATCGGTGAACTCCGAGTCGGTGTTGCCGATGAGCGCGTCGCCACGCTCCACGAGCCAGTCGAGGTCCTCGTCGGGGAGGCCGAGCAGCCGGCCCAGCATGCGCATCGGCAGTTCGCGGGCGACATCGGCGACGAAGTCGAAACGCTCCTCGCCGCGCACATTGCCGAGGATGTCGCGCGCGAGCTCGCGGACGGCATCCTCGTAGGAGGCGACGGAGCGCGGCGTGAACGGTCGCGAGACGAGGCGGCGGTAGCGCGAGTGTCGGGGCGGGTCCATCTCCATGATGGTCCGGCGGGCCTCGCACTCCTCGGGGGTCATCTGCTCGATGCGGATGCCCTCCGCCGAGCTGAAGAGCTCGGAGTGGCGGCTGACGTAGAGGACGTCCTCGTGCTTCGTGACCGACCAGAACCCGCTGCCGTCGGCCTCCTCGGTGAAGCTGACCGGGTCCTCCTCGCGGAGGCGCTTGAACGTCGCGTGGGGCACGCCTGCGACATAGGAGTCGTGCAGCGTTATGTCGGCGTGGTCGTCACCGAGATCGAGTTCTGCCACCTGGGTCATCGCCCTCCCAACGCGGCGAGCCTACCGCCGCACCAAACGCGTTCTGGTCCCGATCGGCACGGCACGCGACCTAGCATGCACGGGTGGCACCGCGGCCCCTGATCGGCATCTCCGGGCGCAGGTGGCCCGCGAACCTCCTCGGCGACGCGGTGCCGAAGGCGATGCACGGCATCTTGTTCGACCTGCACTTCGCGGACTACCCGGGAGCCGTGGCGGCCTGCGGGGGACTGCCGGTCGAGCTGACGCGCGATGCCGACGTGCAGGACATCGTGGACCGCCTGGACGGGCTCGTGCTCTCCGGGGGCGCGGACATCGAGCCCTCCCGGTACGGCGAGTCGCCGGACCCGGACCTGGGCGCGACCGAGCCGGAGCGCGACGCGTGGGAGTTCGCGCTGCTCGCAGCCGCCCAGCAGCGCGGCATACCGGTGCTCTGCGTCTGCAGGGGCGTGCAGTTGCTGAATGTCGCGAGGGGCGGGTCGCTCGTCCAGCACGTCGGTGTCGAGGACGGCGACGGCCATCCGGCCTTCGACGGCGACGGCCACCATGTCGTCCACCAGGTCCGCACGGAGGAGGGGTCCGTCGCAGCCTCGCTGTTCGGCACGACCGTCGGCGTGAACTCGCTGCACCACCAGCTCATCGGCGTTGTGGGGGAGGGGCTCCGTGCCTCCGGGCGCTCGCCAGACGGCGCCATCGAGGTGCTGGAGGCGACGGACGGGCCGATCCTCGGCGTGCAGTGGCATCCGGAGCTGCTGGAACGGCCGGACCCGGCATTCGCATGGCTCGTCGAGGCCTGCAACGAGCGAGCGTCGGCCTCGCGCTGATCAACCGCCGAAGGCGTGGAAGCTGAGGATCCCGAAGCTGACCGCGAGGACCATGGGGACCAGCAGCAACGCGGCACCGACACCCGGGCGGCGCCGGTCGAGCTCGCGCGCGACGTCGAAGCTCGCTGCCGAGAACGTGGTCAGCCCCCCGCAGAACCCGACCGCGAGGACCTCGACGGACGATGCGCCGAGATGGCCGCCCGCGGCAGCCCCGGCGAGGCCCCCCGCGACACAGGAGCCGACGACGTTGACGGTGATCGTGCCCCAGGGCAGCGAGCGCCCCCAGCGCGCCGCCAACAAGAGGTCGACGAGCCACCGCGCGACCGCGCCCAGCCCGCCGAGTCCAGCCACGAGGACGAGGGTCATCGCGCCACCGCCGTCACCCGACGCCGCGAACCCAGCCACGCCGCGCCGACCCCGACGAGGGAGGTCCCCAGCATGGTCGCAAACCCCGTCGCGAGGTGGCCGTTGTGGCCGAGGACGATCGAGGCGGAGACGAGCGAGGAGTACGTCGTGAAGCCGCCGAGGACCCCGGTGGCGAGGAACAGGCGCAGCTCGACACGGTGGGGATGCGGATCGAGCACGCGAGCGACGAGGAGCCCGAGTGCCGCCGCGCCGACAAGGTTCAGCGAGACCAGTGTCCATGGGAAGCCCAGGTGCGCCGCGGGAGCCGCCCGCAGCAGCAGGTCACGCGCCAGGGTGCCGATGGCGCCACCGACGAGGACGGCGGCGCCGTGGGCGGCCGTCGGGCGCGCACGGTGCGCAGGGTCGAATGCCGGCTCGAGCTCGGGATCGAGGCCGTAGACCTCGTCATCATCGAGCGGCGGATCGATCCAGTCCCCGGGCACGCAGACTCTCTAGCAGGCCGCATCGCAACATGACCGCTGCGGTCGCACGGTGGCGGACGACGCAGGCGGCGAGGAGCGCCAAACCCGGGAGTCGGCAGTGTAACTTGACATAAGATACATTATCGGCGTTTGGACACAGGATGGTGCTGCTCCAGGGCCCGGAGTTCCGCGTTGGTCCGGACATCCCCCAGATGGTGCTCGCACTCGTGGACAGCCTGTGCGGCCGACCAGCGGATGGTTCGCTCGATGGGCGTGATGGTCGAGTAGACGAGCGGCCGGTCCTCTGAGCCCGCCGGCAGCGCACTGATGGTCCTCACGAACAGGCGCCCGGAC
>Ga0181519_10002296_pt1 | contig 16359 bp, 17 predicted proteins | sample PEATcosm2014_Bin_26_FD_121102 | JGI IMG/M metagenome (GOLD analysis project Ga0181519, IMG submission 121102) | Peatland microbial communities from MTU Mesocosm Facility, Houghton, MI, USA - PEATcosm2014_Bin02_10_metaG | ecosystem: Environmental > Terrestrial > Soil > Wetlands > Peat | place...
CACGGCGTTCGCGAGAACCGGGTCGCTTGCCGCCAGCACCCACCCGGCATACATCCCAAAAGTGCTTGTGTGCGCGGCCACGTTCGGCCACTGGGCGTTCGCGGCGAAGAGCGACGCATAATCAGTCGATCCCAGATTTCCCGGCGGCGCGCTCGACCAGAGTGCGGGCGGTGGCTCGGGGTGGAACCAGATGCTCGCATTCGACGAGAAGTGCGTCGTGGGCGCGACCGTGGGCGAGCTACCGCCGCCTCCACCGCAGGCGGTCGCGCCGAGCAGCGCGGAAGCCGCGAACAAGAGCCCGCGTCTCACTTTTCACCTACCGGGTGGAACATGCGTCGATATCTCCCGTGCGAGCCGCTCGAAGTCTGCGCTCACGTCGTGGACACCGCCGAAGGTCGCCCCGTTCACAGCGCACGAAAACAGCCGCCGGCCGGCGTTCTTGAGTGTCGCTCCTTAGTCGTCGAGGTTTGTATGCGCGATCGGGCTAGGCGAGCGGCGGGGCTTTGACTCCGGCCGTGGCGTAGAGTGCGCGCGCGTCGTAGAGGACGCCGCCCTTGATCGTCGTGCCCACGCGCCGGAGTTGCGAGATATCCTCGAGCGGATTGCCGTGGACGATGATTGCGTCCGCGATTTTTCCCGGTTTGAGCGAACCGAGCGTGTCGTCGAGCTTCATCACGCGGGCCGGTACGATCGTCGCCGTCTGCAGCGCCGCGGCAGGCGTCAAACCCGCCTTCGCGTAGAGCTCGAGTTCGCGTACCGTGTCGAAGCCGACCAGGACGTCGTCGGTTCCCGCGACGATCCGGATTCCGGTTTCGTGCATCATCGCGATCATTTTCAGGAATGCGTCGCCGGAGGCGCGATAGGCGGCGTCCTTTCCCGGCGGTACCGGGAATGAGCCCGCCAGCAAACCGCGTCGCACCTGCGGCGGCAACCAGTCCGCGATCTCGCCGAACCCGCTCGAAGCGAGGTCCCGGGGCCGCTGGTACGCCGACTGGTGAAAGATGGTCACCGTCGGGTCGCTGACGATGTCGCGCTCCTTCATCAAAGCCAGAAACGAGCGGACCTCTGCGGAGTTGAGGTCGATCGTGCCCGCGCGCTCAACCGGAGCCGTCAACCTCACGGGCGTCTGCGTGCGATTCTTGATGTCGGGCATGAAGTTGAGGAATAAGAAATTGACGTGCTGGATCTCGTCGAAACCCGCCTCGATCGCGTCCTGCGCGAGCATGCCCGCCGGAATGTGTCCGCTGACGCGCATCCCCTGCACGCGCGCTTCCTTGACGATCGCGGGGACGATCGCCGGATCGAGCGAGCTGTAGAGTTTCACCTGCACCGCGCCGTGTCGCTTCCACTCGCGCACGTGCTCGGCGGCTTCCGCTTGCGTCGCGGTGGTGATGCCGATCGGCGCCGTGTATTTGCCGGTGCCGTCGAGCAGGCCGGCGATCAAGATGCGCGGACCGACGAGTTCGCCCGACTCGAACTGCTTCTGCATCTTCGAGATGTAGTTGGGCTCGTTCCCCGGGTCGCGGACGGTCGTGATCCCCTCGGCCAGCAGGCGTGGGCCGAACGAGACGTCCATGTGCGTGTGCATGTTCCAGAGACCCGGCAGAAGGGTCTTCCCGGCGCCTGGAATGCGCCGCGCATCGCTGGGTACCGGCAAGCTGCCGTCGCCGACGGCCACGACGCGGTCCCCCTTCAAGAGCACGGACGCATTCGGCACCAGCGTGCCCGCCTCGGCATCGAATAACGCGCACCCTTCGATGGCGATCGCGCTGCCCACCCGCTGCGGAAGCGTCGCTGCGATCAGTTTGCCGTTGTCGGCGGCGCGTTGATCCTGAGCGGCGAAGAGTTGCGGCAGGACGGCATGCCAGCCAGCCGGTACGACGGCGCCCCACTGCGACCCGCTCATGAATAGCGAGCCGTCCGGAGCCAGCCACACCGTCGAAGCGGTAAAGTCGAGCCCCGCGATTTCGTACAGTGTGACGCTCTTGGTCAGCGAGCCGGATGAGACCGAAATGGAGCGCACGCGTTTGATCGTCGCCTCGCCCGCGGGCCAGAGCGGCACCGGCCCCCCGGCGCGCAAGAGCGCGCGAGCCAGCGCGGCGAGTTCTTCGGGCGAGCCGTCGATGCTTACGTAATAACGTGGCTCGGTGGCAATGCGATCCTCACGCTCGGCCGCGTTACGCCACACCGCTTTACCTTTACCGGCGGTGAAGCGCTCGTCGACGGACATCTTGTAATAGCTGTAGCCCGTCGTCGTCAGGCTCGTGATGAAGCCGCGTTTGTCGAAGGTGATCCGGCTATGGGTCTTCGGGCCGCGCCCCCGGTCGATGAACTCGAAACGAACATCGAGCGCGCCGTCGGGCAGCGAAACGGTCGTCTGCGACCCCTTCACGACGCCCGACGACACGAACTCGTAACGCACCGGTTTGCCGTACAGCGCGGCGGCGACGCGCGACGGAAAACCGCCCAACGCCGCAGCACCCGCGCCCGCGAGTTTGAGCCAATCGCGCCGCGGCATCGGCAGCTCGCCCGCTCCGCAGCGGTGGACGTTCTCGGGGCGCGGCAATCCGAAAAAAAGCGAGTGGCGGTGTGCGGCGCATAAGCACATAGTCAAACTCCGGCGCGATCGCGGTTGCGGTTCCGGCGGTCCTTTTTGCCGCCGGTTCGTCGCTATCCCGCCTCGGCGGGGAGCCGGAACGAGAGGCGGGGCGAACGATAGAACCGTCGCGCGATGGAAGATCGCGTCTGGGTCGAGGACGTTTTGGAGGCGCCGGTGGCCGCGGTGCGTGTGCAGATTGTGCGACGTTTCGCCGGCGTCACGAAGTCGCCGCAGTTTGGGGATGTTCGTCGGAAAACGCCGGCTCCGGGTCCGCCCGGAGCCGGCGTTTTTGGCCCGGCTTTGTTGGGTCGCTTACGGCGTACCGTTGTAGAGGCGGAGGAACTGGGCCGGATGATACGCGTTGAACTCCGGCGGGACCGGATTGTAGGTCGAGCCGAGCGCCGACGCGATGCCGTTGAGCGTCGTCGGGGTCAGGTTCGGCCAACGGCCCGTGTCGAGCCGTGCGACCAGCGATTCGAAGGCCGCGATTTGTTCGGCTGGGGTGAACTCACAGTGCCCCGCGCGATAGATGAACGTTTGGCGCAAGTCGGCCTGGTTGCCGGCGCCGTCGACGGCGAGTTTGTAGGCGCTCTCGTTCTGGTTGCCGACGAGTCCGTCGCCCTCGGTGTGCATGGTCAGGACCGGTATCGAGATGTCGCCGTCGAAGATGATGTTCTGGCTCAGGTACGTCACCGCATAGGAGTCGGCGCTGATACGCTGCGCGGCCTTGAGCGTCGCCAGATCGGCGTCGAGGCTCAGGCCGGCCGCCTGGTAGAGCGCGATGACCTCCGCCTTATTGACCGAGTGCGCGAGTTGGGTCTTGTAGTCGACGCTCGTATTCCACGAGGGGTTGCCCCCTGCGCGTGCTTCGAGTTCCGCGCGTAACGCGAAGTCAAAAGCGAAGTCGACCTGCGAAAACCAGTCGTACTGGTTCGCTTCTTGATCGGTGTAGTCGGTCGGTGCCGGCGGCGGGTAGGCGGGGTTGTACCAGCCGGGCGTATCCGCGACGGCGGCGGCCAAAGCGATCCGAGCTTGGCCTTGCGCGGTGCTCTGGGCGTTGCTCAGCACGGCTTCCGCGGCTTCGTAATTGTAATCGGGGTTGGTGATGTTGACGACCTGCAGCGAGTTCCCGGCCAGCAGCGTGTTGAACACGAAGGCTCCGTCGAGGGCCACGTTCCAAATGCCGACGCCGCCGCCCACGACGCCGCACATGGGCAGCGCGCCATTGAAGAGCGTGGGATACTGCTGCACCAGGCCGGCCGTAATCATGCCTCCGAGCGAGTGGCCCCAGGCTAGCGTTCGCGTTGGCTGGCCCACGAGCGTTTCGAACGTGCTGAGCACTTCCACCTGATCGGGCAGCGCCTGCTGAACGGCCCAGCCGGTCGTCGCGTAGGACGATCCGCCCAGCGCATAGCCTTTCGAGAGCAGATACTTGCCGGTCACCGGATCGCCGACGTCGAGCGCCGGATTCGAGGAACCGGGCACGACGTAGCCGTGGCTATAGAGCACGAACGTCCCGTTCCACTTTTTCGGAACTTGGATCAAGTACGTCGCCCCATCCGAAAACGAACCGGTGTAGGTCTTCACGTCGGTACGAATCTGATTACCGGGCGCGCCATGCGCCCCCAAAGCTATGGCGGAAACCATCGCAAGCGTTTGAAACATCGCACGAACTCCTCATCGTAGCAAGGCCGAGGATGAGAGTAGCGTATTGCATCGGCCGCCCGCCTCCTCTCGGTGGGGTCGGCTCGCGTCGAAACTCAGAACGACTGAAGTGTGAAAACCATCTATGTACGGACGCGCACTCAGCTATTTCTCGTCGATGTTTTTCTCGTCGGCATGTTTCTCGTCGGCGTGTTTCTCTTGCGCCTCCGCGATCAGGGCTCGTTCCTTGGTGTCGGGTAACCGCTCCAGGTCGTCGAGCCGGTAGTGGTGTTGAATGGGTTCGCCGTCGTCTTGCTTCAAGCGAACCACCACGGTGTGGACGTCCACGTCCACGACGCTGCCGTGCGCACCGGTGGACAAAACGCGCACATGGTCGCCTCGGCGCAAGCCGGAAGCGTTCTTGCTCATAGAGTTCTCCTCGTCTCTCCCATCGTACCCGAACGAATTGAAGGGGAAACCATCGGGACAGCGGCCGCCGGGGATCGCGAGCCGGGCGCCGCGATGCCGGGCGACGCGAAGCGTCTCCGCGGCCGTCAGCGCGCTGACGTGCTACGCTCGACCTTCCTCCGCATCTCCGGCAGCCTGGATCAGCGTCGCGATCGCGCTCGAACTCATCCTCGTTGCGATTGGGATCAGGTTGCCGGCTGCGGCCTGTTCGAGGGACGCGCGCAACGCGGCCATTGCGCTCGTGTAAGGGGCGGACCCGAGGCTAATGCGCTTGACGCCGGCAGCCGATAGTTCGGCGACCGAGACGGGACCACTCGCCGGTCCGAGGACGACGTTGACGGGTTTCGGCGCGACCGCCCGCACGATTGCACGTATCGCCTCCATGTCTTCTGGAAACGGCGCGTAGAGCACGTCGGCACCGGCTTCCGCGAACGCTACGAGACGTCGGATCGTGTCCTCGAGATCATCGACGCCGTGCAGAAAGTTGTCGGTCCGTCCGGTCAGGACGATCCGGCCCTTGGCCGCCCTCGCCGCTTGGCGCACGCGTTCGACGGCAGCGTCGAAAGCGTGAATCGGATGGTCGGGATCGCCGGTCGTGTCTTCGATTGCGACGCCCGCCAGCCCCGCAGCGATAGCGGCTTCGACCGTTGCGACCGTATCGGCCGGAGCCGGGCCGAAACCGTCTTCCGTATCGCCGTTCACCGGCAGTCCGGTCAACCTGCCGATCAGCACCGCGTTGCGCAAGTGCTCGTCACGGCTGACCGCGTGAAAACCGTCCAGGCGCCCGAGCGAAAATGCAATCGCCGCCGACGACGTGCCGAGCGCCTCGAATCCGGCCTCCTTGCACAGGAGCGCGGATAGGCCGTCCCAGGGGTTCGGCATGACGAAAGCGCGGGGGCGTTCGTGGAGATGTTTGAATCGTTCGTAGAGCTCGTGCTGCGTCACGCTCGCGTCCTCTCGCTACGCTCACGTTCTTGCACGAGCTTTGGCCAGGTCCTCGCGGCGCGTCAGACGCCGGCGCCGACCGCACGGGCGAGCGGGTAGCGCGCGCGTCGCACGCCGCGCAGGGCAGCTACCGGAACAATCGCGCGAGGACTCGAATATTTCGGCCTTCGCTGAGGTCAGGAGGCTCACGGTGGTCATCCAATCGATTCACTATACTTTCGACCACGAGGATGTCGAGCGCGTGGCCGCCATCCTCCGGGAGTTACGCGATCTTTCACGTCGCGAGCCGGGAGTTACGGCCTTCGTCGTCGCGCGCAGCGCCGAAAGGCCCAACGTCTTCGCGTTGTGGGAGGAGTACCGTGACGAGGCGGCGCTCAAAGCGCACGGCGAAACGGAGCACTTTGACCGGTTGGTGATCAACGGTATCAGGCGCCTGGCCAAAGAGCGCGTCGCCGAAACGCTGTCGCCTCTCGATTGAGTCAGCGCCACCGGCTGGAGTCACAGCGTCAACGCGAAGACGCATCCGCCGCCGCAGATGCCGCCTTGGACCGTCGTACCGTAGAGGAGGACGAGAGCCGGTAGACCGACGTTGCACGAGGCGCAGGGGCGGGCCCGCTTCTATGATAAAACGCGCGGATGCTTCGCGCACGATCCTCTTCACACCGGAGCGCCGCCGGCGTGCTCGCCGCTCCGGCGCTCCTCGCGGCCCTGTTGCTGCAGGCCGCAGCCTCGCCCAATCCGCGCTACGTCGACGTAGAGATGAAGACGGCGCTCGGCGCGATCGTCATCCGTCTCGACGCCGTGCACGCGCCGCGCACCACGGCGAACTTTCTGCGCTACGTCGATGCGCGCAAGTACGACGGCATCGTGTTCTACCGCATCGTCCGTCCGGGCAATCAGTCGCCGCATCGGCCGATCCAGGTCATTCAAGGCGGCCTCGATCTGCCCGACGCCGCGCCCTATCCCTTCGGGAGAATCCCGCTGGAGTCGACCGCTCTTACCGGGCTGCACTTCGACGACGGCGAAATAGGCATCGCGCGCGATAAGGATCCCGGGACCGGCGGCTCGGAATTCTTTATCTGCATCGGCGGCACGAACCGTCTGCTCGACGCGCAGCGCAGCCCCGATCGCTATGGCTATGCCGCGTTCGGCCGAGTCGTGCGGGGCATGGACGTCGTGCGCCGCATCCAGCGCTCGCCCGCGCGCGCCCAACGGCTGACGCCGCCGATCCGGATTCTCGAAACGCGTCGCATCCCCGAATAAGCGGCCCCCGCTGCTAGGAATTCTGCCGCGCGGGGGCAAGACTTTACGATGAGCCTAATCGCCGAGCCTCGAGCCGCTGAGTCTCAAGCCGCCTTACCCCTGCGCGAGCGGTGTTCGCCCGAAGAGTGGAAGACGCGGGTCGACCTCGCGGCGTGCTACCGGTTGGTCGCCCATTTCGGCTGGGACGATCTGATCTTCACCCACATATCGGCGCGCCTGCCCGGTCCCGAGCACCACTTCCTGATCAACCCGTACGGCCTCACCTTCGATGAGATAACCGCCTCGAGTCTGGTCAAAGTCGACCTCGACGGGAAGATCGTCGAGCCGACGCCGTATTTCATCAATCCGGCCGGCTTTACGATCCATAGCGCGATCCACGCGGCGCGCGCCGACGCGATGTGCGTGCTGCACCTGCACACCACGGCGGGCGTCGGCGTATCGGCGCAAGCCCACGGGTTGCTGCCGCTCAATCAGACGGCCATGATCCTCGGCGACGAACTGGCCTACCACGATTACGAGGGCATCGCGCTCGACCTGGACGAACGGCCGCGCCTGGTGGCCGACCTCGGCGATAAGAACGCGATGCTATTGCGCAATCACGGGACGCTGGCGGTCGGCCCGTCGGTGCAGACGGCCTTTCTCACGATGTATTTCCTCGAGCGCGCCTGCGCGATGCAGGTCGCGACGTTGTCCGGGAATCCCGAGATTTACCAGCCGACCGAAAAGGTCAAGGCGCTCGTCACCCAGCAGGCCAAGTTCGGCCGCGGCATGGTCGAGGGCATCCTCTGGGCCCCGCTCCTGCGCCGCCTGGACCGCATCGACCCGAGCTTCCGCGACTAACGCCTCGGCGCTAGGGCGTGCCGCGCGCGACGTAGGTCCTCGCCGGAGAAAACGGAAAGGGGCCGGACATCATGTTCGGCATGCTTTTATCTGCCGCGATGTTCGCTGCCGCCGCGGCGCCCAAGACCTACTCCGACGATCCGAGCCACTATGTGGTGACGGTGCCCGCGGGCTGCACGCTTCGGCCCAAGACCAAGACCGTCTACAGTTTTATCGACTGCGGGAAGAGTTATTCGCGCGTCGCGGCCGGCGCGGGTTCGGATATGCCCTCGCTGCAGAAACTCGTGAATACGATCATCAGCAACTGGGATAACCTCAAACTGCTCGAGAACGAGCCGGGCGCTTCGCTCGGGGGCGTAACGGCGCGCACGATCTATGCCGAGGGCACGGTGGGCGGTCAGCCCGACTCGATCCTGATGCTCGCGGCGACGAACGGCGGCCGTTGGTACGTGCTGGTGATGGCCGCGCCGCAGAGCGAGTGGGTCGACGACTCGGCGCGCTATTTCCCCTTCGTCAAGAGCGGCTTCCACTTTACCGCGAAACCCGCCGCGAAGCCCGCGCCGAAGAAGAAGTAGGCGAGTTTCCGCGATGCCGCGGATAGAAGAGCGCCTCAAGGCGCTGGGTTTATCGCTGCCGGAGCCGCTTCGCCCTCCGGGCGACCTCGTCTTGCCGTTTACGATGGTCCACGTCGTCGGAAGTCACGCCCTCATTTCCGGCCACGGTCCGCAAAATGCGGACGGCTCGATCGCGCGGCCCTTGGGCAAGGTCGGGCGCGAACTGACGCTCGAAGAGGGTTACGCGGCAGCGCGGCTCGTCGGGCTCTCGATCTTGGGCAGCCTAAAACGCGCGCTCGGCGACCTCGACCGGATCGCCGGCTGGGGCCGAACCTTCGGCATGGTCAATTCCGCGCCCGGCTTCAACCGCCAGCCCAGCGTCATCAACGGCTTCTCGGATCTGATCCTCGAACTCTTTGGCCCCGAGGCCGGCGCGCACAGCCGAAGCGCGGTGGGCATGGCCGAACTCCCCTTCGACATCCCGGTAGAAATCGAAGGCGAAGTCCATCTCGCGGACTAGCGCCGCCTCGCGCGCGACTCAATAGCCAAGGTAAGACTTGCGCAGTTGTTCGTTGCCGGCGAGGTCGCTGCTGGGTCCGTGAATGGCGATTCGGCCGGTCTCCAGCACGTAGGCTTGGTCCGCGAGCGCGAGCGCGGCGGCCGCGTCCTGTTCGGCGATGAGGATCGTGACGCCGTCGTCGCGGTTGATCGTGCGCAGAATCTCGAAGATGCGTTTGACGATCAGCGGCGCGAGCCCGAGCGACGGCTCGTCGAGCAGGATGATGCGAGGTTCCATCATCAGCGCGCGGGCGATGGCCAACATCTGCTGCTCGCCCCCGCTCAGCAATCCCGCCGCCTGCTCGCGGCGTTCGGCCAGCCAGGGAAAGTAGCCGATGAGCTTTTCCTGGCGGGCGCGTACGCGCTTTGCATCGCTCACGATGTAGGCACCCATGGCGAGGTTCTCGCGAACGCTGAACGAGCCGAGCGTTCCCCGTCCTTCGGGAACGTGAGCGACGCCCAGTCGCGCGATCGCTTCCGGGGCGAGGCCGATCACTTCGCGACCGTCGAGCAGGACGCTGCCGCTGCTGCGGACCGCGCCGGTCAAAGCGCGCAGCGTGGTCGTCTTGCCCGAACCGTTCGCGCCGAGCAGTGCGACGATGGAACCTTGCGCGACCTCGAGATCGATTCCGTGGAGCACTTCGCTCTCACCGTAGCGAGCGCGGAGCGCCCGCGCTTCGAGCAGGGCCAAATCAGGGCGTCCCCAGATAGGCTTCGATCACGCCGCGGTCGCGCTGGACCGTCTCCGGCGTGCCGTCGGCGATCTTCCGGCCGGAGGCGAGGACGACGACGTGATCGGAGATGCCCATGACCAGTTGCATGTGATGTTCGACCATGACGATCGTGGTCGAGAAATCGCGCGCGATGCCCTTGACGACGTCGGCCAACTCGGCGACTTCGCCCGTGGTCAGGCCCGACGCGGGTTCGTCCAAAAGCAGCAGGCGCGGGCGCGCCGCCAGGGCGCGCGCGAGTTCGACCATCTTGCGCGTACCGAAGGGTAAGCCGTGAACGGGCCGCCCGGCGATGCCCAGCAAGCCGAGATAGTCCAAGGCCTTGAGCGATTCACGCCGCGCGGCCGCTTCGCTTCGGGCAGCCCGCGAAGAAGCGCACGAATCGTAGCCGACGAGGACGTTGTCGAGCGTCGTCAAGCGGTCGAAGAGCGCGACGTTTTGGAACGTTCGCGCGATCCGCTTATCGGCGAGCTGATGCGGCGCGCAACGGAGCAGATCGTCGCCCGCGAAGGCCACGCTGCCGCCCGACGGCCGGTACAGCCGGGTGATGCAGTTGAAACAGGTCGTCTTGCCGGCGCCGTTCGGGCCGATCAGTCCCGAAATGTGACCTTCGGCGACGTCGAAGGTCACGTCGGTCAGTGCGGCGATTCCGCCGAAGCGAATCGAAAGGTCGCGTACCTCGAGCAGCGCCGGCAAGTGAAATCCCGCCGCCCGCTAGCGGCCGCGCCCGGAGATGAGGCTGCCGAACGACGAGAAGCGCGCGCCGTCGTAGCGAGCCAACTGCTGCTGGTCGATCGGGAAGCGGTCCTTGGGCGTCGTGTGCACGATGATGCCGGGCAACACGAACGGGTTGTCGCGCTCCGAAAGGTGGATCGCCGCGTCCATCAAGGTCTTGCGGGTCGGGTTCTTACCCGCATGCTCGAGCGTGTCGACCATCGTGTACGCGACCGCCATGCCGTAGGTGAAGAATCCGTTATTGGTGTCGGCGCCCGGAAGATACTTGGCCATGATCTCGCGATAGAGTTTCATGCCGGAGTCGCCGTCCCATTTGGGTTCGCTCGGATCCTTGAGGTACTGCGTGCTGATGACGCCTTTGGTCGCGTCGACGCCGCCGGCTTTGGTCGCGGCTCCGAGAATCGTCTGCGAGGCCGAGACGCTGTTCAGGAAGATGCGGGCGTGCCACGACTGTTGCGCCGCCGCGACCAGGGCTTGAATGCTGAACTTCGGGGTGGCGAAGATGAACAGCGTGTCGGCGCCGCTGGACTTCAGGGCCGCAATCTGCGAGCTGACCGAAGGATCCGTGACCTCGTAGGCGGCGGTCTTGATGATCGCGCTCGCCTTCGCGCCTAGACCGAATTTTAGTCCGGCCATGTAGTCGTCGCCGTAGTCGTCATTTTGATACAGCACGGCGATCTTCGGGTTAGAATCTTCTTTCAGCAAGTAGTGGGCGTAGACGATCGCTTCCGACTGATAGTCGGGCTGCCAGCCGATCGTCCAGGGATACTTGGCCGAGTCGCTGCCCCACGTGCTGGCGCCCGTCGCCACGAAGAGTTGCGGGACGCCGTTATCGTTGAGGTACGGCCGGATCGCCGAACACGACGGCGTGCCCAAGGTATCGAACATCGCGAAGACGTGGTCTTGCTCGACCAATTGCTTGGTCAACTGAATGGCTTGCGGCGGGCTGTAGGCGTCGTCGAGATCCTTGTAGGTGATCTTGCGTCCATGCACGCCGCCCTTATCGTTGACGTAGGAGAAGTAAGCCAGAGCGCCCTTGCCGATGGCGGCGTAGGCCGACGCCGGACCGCTGTACGGATGGAGGCCGCCGAGTAGAATCTCAGTCGCCGACACGCCGGGTTCGTCGGCGAGGGCCGGCGCGTGAATGCCGATGCCGATGGAGAGTGCGAAGCATGCCGCGAGCGTTGCGGCGAGCGAGCGGTTACGTACGTGCATGGTTAGTCTCCCTGCGAAGGCGAAGCGAGTTAAGACCGGATTGGATCGCGCGGCCGATGCCGCCGGGAAGAAAGATCATGAACAGGATGAGCGCGACGCCATAGACGACCGAGGGCGCCGCCGGATTGACCTTCTGCACCAAGAGCGGCAGAAACTCGACGATCACGCCGCCCAGGAGCGCGCCCCACAGCGTCCCGAGGCCGCCGAGCACGGCGCCGGTCACGAGCGAGAGCGAGAGCGCGACGCTATAGGTGTCGGGGCTGACGAAGGCGGTCGCAATCGCCACGATGGCGCCGGCCAGGCCCGCGTAGGCCGCACTCCAGGCGAAGGCCAAGGTCTTGTAGCGTTGCGGGTTGATCCCGAACGACACCGCCGCAACTTCGTTGTCGCGCAACGCGCGCAGCGAGCGCCCAAGGCGGCCCGAGAGCGCGACGGAGGTTGCGAAGAAGAGCGCGCCGGCCAGCACCCAGGTGACGTAATAGAGCCACTGCTCCGAGGTGAGGAGTCCGTGAAACGGGCCCGGGACGGCGAGCGGCGCGAGCACGATGCCTTGAGAACCGCCCGTCAGCGAGCGGAAATGCTTCAACGTCGACGGCGTCGCGACGGCCAGCGCGAAGGTGGCCAGCGCGAGATAGATTCCCTCGAGGCGCAGCGCCACGAGGCCCAGACCCAACCCGACGATGCCGCCGGCGATCGTGGCCAGCGGAAGTGAAACCCAGTAGGGCACGCCCAATTTCTGACCGAGAATGGCGACCGTGTAGCCGCCGATCGCAAAGAGGGCGCCGTGCCCGAGCGAGATCTGTCCGCTCGCGCCGGTGAGGATCGATAGCCCGAGGATGCCGATCGCGTACGCGCCGACGAACGTCAATTCGAAGGCCGCGTATGACGGCACGAAGCGCGGGAGCAGGGCGAGGATCAGCGCGATCAGCACGACGCCGGCGTATTTTCGCAGCCCTTCGCCCTTCACGTCACACCCGCTGCATGCTGCGCCGGCCGAATAAGCCGGCGGGCCGGAAGAGCAGGATGACGACGATGATTGCGAAGGCCGTCGTCAGTTGGAGTTCGTTCCCGATGAAGGGCACGTACGCGCCGAGCAGATTGAGCACGACCCCGAGCGAGAGTCCGCCGACGACCGCGCCGACCGGGCTTTCGATGCCGCCCAACACCGCCGAAGCAAACGCGTAGACGAGAATTCCCTGCATCATATTCGGATCGAGCAACTCGACGGGCGCGATCATCAGGCCCGAGAGCGCGCCGACCGCCGCCGCCAGGCCCCATCCCAGCGCCAGCATCCAGCCGACGCGCACGCCGAGCGCCCGGCTCGATTCCGGATAGAGCGCGGCCGCGCGCATTGCCAAGCCCACCTTGGTCTTCTGGAAAAAGAGCGAGATCGCTCCGAGCGAGGCGAGCGAGACGGCGATGATGCCGAGGTCTTGGCTACTGAAGGCGACCGAGCCGATGTGCAGCGGCGTCGTTGGAAACGGCGAGGGGAACGTGCGCACGGTATAGCCCCAGATCCAGCCGGCCAAGCCGTTGAAGGTGATCAGCAGTCCCAGGGTCAGGATCACGACGGTCAGCGGCGAGCCGCCTTCGACCGGTCGCACGATGATGCGCTCGATCGCCACGGCGCCGGCAAACGCGATGGCGATCGTCAGCGGAAAGGCGACCCAGAGCGGCATGCCCTGCTCGACGAACTGCCAGGCCAAATAGGTCGTGAACATCGCCATCTCGCCCTGCGCGAAGTTCATGACGCCCATCGAACGATAGATGAGCACGAGCGCCAGCGCCATGCTCGCAAAGATCGAGCCTGTCGCTAAACCGCTGACGATTTGCTGCGCAAGGTCGTGCACGTGTCTCCTACCCCAGGCCGGTTCCGGTACAATCGGCATAGGTCCGACCGTCCCCTTGCCTCGATGCCGGAGTCCGTTAAACTAAGGAAGCATATAGATGCGAAGCGTTACTTGATGAAGTGAATCTTGAAGGGGTAGACGTAGCGCTCGCCGAGCGCCGACTTGGCGACCGCGATCAGCGCGAAGACCCAGTCGTAGGCGACCACCAGCGGGAAGAGGCGAAAGCCCAGGCTCGACAGCGTCCAACTCAGCATCGCGCAGATGCAGAACAGGGCGGTGGCGGTGAACTGGAAGTTCAGCGCTTCTTTCGCCTGGTGCGCGAGCCACGATTCAACCGGGTCGCGACGGGTTTGAAGCCAGACGATGCCGGCCGGGACGAAAAGGAAAAACATCCCGCCGAGGTGCGTCAGGGCAGCGGCGAGTCGCTGGCCGTCCGGCACTTCGCTCGGGTGCGCGTGATGCGGATGCGACATACCCGGGTGACTTGCAACGGCACGCGCGGGAGCGCCTGCATCCGGGCCCAGCGCGTGCCCCCAGGCGACGAGAGAGGCTCAGGGCACGAATTGAAAGACGACGCCCAGCGAGTTCGCGCCCCCGTTCGAGGTCGTTCCGTAGAGCGCGGACCCGCTGACGAACAGGTTGCCCAACGGATTGGCGCCGTCGTTGCCGCCAAACGTATGGAGGATCTCGTAACCGGTACCGGACGTCTCGATCCTGAACAAGGTGCCGCAGGCTACGCACACGCTGCCGGAACCCGATGAGGTGCTTCCGTACAAGAACTTGCCTTTGAGCGTAAGTCCCGCGATCGGCACGGCCCCGTCGGGACCGCCGGCGAACGTGTGCAAGATCGATTCTTTGTAATTGCGTTTGCCGGGGCGCAGTTCGAAGAGGATGCCGTCGTTGTCGCTGCCGCCCGCCGAGGTCGTGCCGTAGACGTTGCCGCTTGTGTCGAGCGCGACGCCGCCGTTGGGGGCACTGCCGTCGACCTTGCTCGTGCTTTGGAAATTCCAGATGACCGTTTCGGTGCCTGCGCTGCCCGAGGGCACGAACTTGAAGACCGTGCCTTGACCGCCGGAGCCGCCGGCAACGGTCGTTCCATACAGCGCGCCTTTGGAATCGGCCACCAGGTTCGAAAGCGGATACGCCCCGTCGGTGCCGTTGCCGAAGTCGTGGACGTCGCTATAGCTCAAGCCGGACGAGGAAAGCGCGACGATCGCTCCGGCACCATATTTGCCGCCGGAACTCGTCGTCGCGTAAAGAGTCGTGCCCCGTTCGAGGAACCCGGCGTTGGGGGCGCTGCCCTCGCTTCCGTCACCGAAGGCAAACACGCCGCTCTCCGCGTAGGCGCCGCCGGCGGGGCTTAGCGCGACCGCGGTGCCCGCGCCGTATTCGCCGCCCTGCAGCGTGGTCACGTACAGATCGCCGCTCGCATCCTCGAGCGGGGCGTCCACGGGGCCGTCACCGTCGGTGGAAGCGAAGCTGTGCACGATCGTCTCGGCATAGCTCGAACCCGCGGGTGACAGTTCGAAGACCGTACCCGCGTTGTATTCGCCGTCGACGAAGGTGGTCCCGAAAATGTTGCCGGCCTTGTCGACGACAACGCCCGCGAAGGGCGTCGCGCCGTCGGGCGAACCTTGAAACGAATAGAGAACGGTGAAGCCCTTTTCCAGCCGGCCTTTGGTTCCGAGCAAACCGGCCTCGCGCGTCGCGGGTGCCGGCGAACTCGCGAACGAACAACTCGTCAGCGTCGCGAATAGCGCGCTGCCTGCGAGGAGCGCACGCAACGCCCGCGGCGAGTACGTATCCCCGCTCACAATGGACGACCTCCGCGTAACTCATGACGACGAATCGGGCTACGAGTGCGTATAACCTTGCAAGGGCCCCCGCCTCCTTTCGCAACGGCAGCTGACCACGGAGGCCATCATGAGCGTGTTTGCACAGAGTGCGACGGCGCACGCAAGCCCCGAGCGCGTTTGGGCGATCTGGTCGGATCCGTCGACCTGGAAGCGCTGGGATCCGGGTCTGGTCGATATCGTGCTCGACGGTCCGTTCGCGCCCGGAACCAGCGGCCTCATGACCACGCGGACGCGGGGCGCGCGCGGCGTGCGGATCGTCGCGGTCCGTCCGCGCCGTTCGTTCTCCCTCGAAGCCGCCGGCTTGCTCGGCACGCTCTTGCTTTTCAAATGCGAGGTGCGCCCGCGCGCCGACGGCGGCAGCACGCTCAGTGAAAGCGTCTCCGTCCAGGGGCCGCTCGCGCGGCTGTGGGCGCCGTTGCTGGGGCCGCGGATCGCGAAAACGCTGATCCCGGCTTTGTCCGGCTTGGCGCGCTACGCCGAGGATGCAGGGCACTAGTCCGGAAGAACCTGCGGTGAAGCAGCGACGTCTGGGCGCCTCGAACATTCTCGCCGGCGAGATCGGCTACGGCGCGATGGGACTCAGTTGGGCCTACGCGCAGCCCGTCGACGAACGCGACGGCATCGACCTGATCCGGCGCGCGGTGGAGCTCGGCGTCACGCTCTTCGATACCTCGGACGTCTACGGACCTTTCACCAACGAACGGCTCGTCGGCAAGGCGCTGGCCGGGCGCCGCGAGCGCGTGACGGTCGCCACCAAATGCGGCCTCATCGTGCGCGATCGGGAGACGTTCGATTTCGACCGCGACGCCTCGCCGGCGTACATCAAGGCCGCTTGCGACGCGTCGCTCGCGCGGCTCGGCATCGACGTCATCGACCTCTATCAGTTGCATCGCGTCGATCCCAAAACGCCGGTCGAGGAAAGCGTCGGCGCGATGGCCGAGTTGGTCCAGGCGGGCAAGGTCCGCGCCATCGGGCTCTCCGAGGTCGACGTCGAGACCTTGGAACGCGCGTCCCGCGTGCACCCGATCGCCACGCTGCAGTCCGAACTTTCGCTGTTCGAGCGCGGAACGCTGGCGACGATTCTGCCCTGGTGCGCGGCGC
>Ga0181519_10002299_pt1 | contig 16339 bp, 13 predicted proteins | sample PEATcosm2014_Bin_26_FD_121102 | JGI IMG/M metagenome (GOLD analysis project Ga0181519, IMG submission 121102) | Peatland microbial communities from MTU Mesocosm Facility, Houghton, MI, USA - PEATcosm2014_Bin02_10_metaG | ecosystem: Environmental > Terrestrial > Soil > Wetlands > Peat | place...
CCTCCAGCGGCAGCATCACATTCTCCAGCAGCGTCATGCTGCCGAACAGGGCGCCGGACTGGAACATCACCCCGATGCGGCGCAGCACGGCGTCGCGCGCCGGCGCTTCGGCGGCATAGATGTCCTCGCCGAGCAGCTCGACGCTCCCCGCGGTCGGCGCCAGCAGGCCGATGCACTGGCGCAGCAGCGTGGTCTTGCCGCAGCCCGAGCCGCCCAGGATGACGAACACTTCGCCGCCGGCCACCTCGAAGGTGACGTCCTGATACAGCGTGCGCTGGCCGAAGCTCTGGGCGAGGCCGCTGCCGCGCAGGACTGGCGCGGTCACAGGCCGAGCCTGAAGAACAGCACGGCGAACACGCCGTCGAGCACGATGGTGGCGACGATGCCGCCGACGACCGCGGCGGTCGCGGCCTCGCCGACCGCGCGCGGCCCGTTGCCGGCGTTGAGCCCGGCGCGGCAGCCGATCGCCGCCACCACCGTGCCGAAGACCACCGCCTTGGCCAGCCCGCCGTAAAAGTCCGCGGGCTGCACCCACTCCATCACCTGGTTGGCGATCGCCGTCATCGGAATGCCGGAGCCGACCAGGACCACGCTCATGCCGAGCAACCCCGCCACCTCCAGCAGCACGGTCAGCACCGGCATGACCAGCAGCGCCGCCGCCATGCGCGGCAGCACCAGCATGGTCATCGGGTCGATCCCCATGGTGGCCAGGGCGTCGACCTCCTGGTTCACCTTCATGGTGCCGATCTCGGCGGCAAAGGCCGAACCGGAACGGCCGGCCAGCACCACCGAGGCCAGCAGCGGCCCGAGCTCGCGCAGCAGGCTGATGGCGACCAGGTTGGCGACGTAGAGGTCGGCACCGAAGCGGCGCATCGGCACCAGCGACTGGAAGGCCAGGATCAGCCCCATCAGCAGCCCCAGCAGCAGCACCAGCGGCACCGCGCGCACGCCGGCCTGATCGGCGGAGCGCATCAGGTCGGCGCGGCGGAACTGGCGCAACCGGCTGGGCACGTGCAGCACCGCCAGCACCGCCTCGCCCAGATAGGCAAAGCCGTCGCCGGCGCTCACCAGCCCCTGGACGATCACCACGTGCCAGGGCACCGGCGGCGATGGCGGCGGGGTCGGCGGGGCGACCAGGGCCGCGCGGGCGCGCTCCAGCACGGCGGCGACATGCGGCTGGGCGCCCTCGATTGTGGCGCCGGGCCGTTCCTGCTCGATGGCCAGCAACAGCGCCGCGCCGGCGGTGTCGCAGAGCTCCAGCGCGGTGAGGTCGATGACCAGCGGGCGCTCGGGCTGGGCTGCCGCCTCACGGAGCGCCCCGGTCCACAGGACGCCGGCGGCGGCGACGTCCAACTGGCCACGCAGCGACAGCACGCGCGCCTCACCCCGGTCGGCGGAAGCCAGTGTGGCGGCTTGGGCCATCACGCCTCCCGCGCGGCGAGGCCGCGCAACACCGGCCAGGCGGCGATGGCTAGCAGCAGGGCGGCCGGTCCGGGCAATCCGGCCGCCGCCAGCGCGCGGGCGAAACCCCAGGCCAGACCGGTCAGCAGCCAGGGCGCGGCCAGCCTCAGCCAGACCCGGGCGAACACCCGCGCCGGCCCGGCCAGGCTGGCGGCGATCCTGAGCGCGGAGGCGGGAATGCGACGCAGCCCCCAGGCCGCCGGCAAGGACAGGAAGGGCAACAGGCCGGCCACTTCCGAAGACATCGTGTCCGGGCCGGGCAGCGGCAGCAACGCCGGCAACAGCAGCAGCGCGGCCAGCCCCGCCGCCGCGCCCGCCGGCGCCCACACCAGCACCAGCACCAGCGGAACGGCGAACACGGCGGCGATGCCGGTGGTCGCCAGCGCGTGCAGCACAGCGGGTTCCAACGTCGCCGCCATCATGCGGAAAACTTCCGGTCAGTGCGCCAGCCAGGCATCGAACCGTTGGGCGAGCTTGTCGCCGTTGTCGCGCCAGAACGCCTCGTCGATGAACAGGGTGCCGGCGGCAGCGGTCGGCGATATCGCCAGCACGTCCGGCGGCAGCCCGGCGTTGGCGCCCTTGGCCAGCCCACCGAGCGCGCCGGCCTCGGGCAGCCCGAGTTCGACTTTCGCCTCACCGGCGAAAGCCAGGAAGCGTTGCGCGTCGGCGAGGTTGGCGGTGCCCTTGACGATCGCCCAGTAGTCCGCCTGCACCAGGCCGCCGGCCCATTGCACGCCGAAACTGTGCCCGCCCGTGCGGTTCGCCAGCACCACCGACGACGACGGTGCGCTGGTCATCAGCACCTCGCCGGAAGCGAGCATGTGCTGCGCGTCGTGATCCCCCGGCGTCCACCAGACGATGTAGGGCGACAACTGATCGAGCCGGCGGAAGGCGCGCTCCACGCCGTCCTTGGTGGCGAGCGTGCGGTAGACGTCGGCGGGCGCCACGCCGTCGGCGAGCAGCGCGATCTCCAGCGTGCCGCGCGGCGAACGGCGCAGGCCGCGCTTGCCCGGCACCTTGGCGATGTCCCAGAAATCCTGCCAGGTCGGCGCGCCCTGGAACTTGCCGCGGTCCCAGGCCAGCACGGTGGCGTCGGCGTAGGCGCCCAGGCCGCATTCGGTCGCGCCCTGCGCCAGCATGCGGTCGCGTCCGCCCACCGCCGGCCAGTCGAGCTTTTCCAGATCGCCGGTCCCGCAGGCCGCCAGCAGGTTGGCGCCGCTGACCTGCACCACGTCCCAGTCCGCCGCCCCGGCCGTCAGCGCTGCCAGTCCGGCGGGGCGGGTGAGCACATCGACCTTCGTGCCGGCGGCGGCGAAGGGGGCGATGTAAACCTGCCGCAACGCCTCCGCGGGGCCACCGGCCCGCAGGCCCACGGTGAGGTCGCGCGCCCCCGCCGAAGCCCCGACAAGGGCAAAAAGGCCGACCGCCAGGATGGCGCGCAGCATCATGTCATTCCGTCCCGACTATAAGGGAGGCCCGCGGCCGTAGCGGACCGTATCGCCGCCGAGCCGATAGAGCAATGTCCGTCATGCGGCAGGCGGGAGAACTCTGGCGTGGCGGGGCTGCCATGCGATCGCGGCGGCCTGCCCGGGTTCCAACCCGGCGAGCGGCACACCGGCCGGCCGCGTCACCGCCAGCGCCGCGGGGTTTTCCTTCCCCAGGGCGAGCGTCAGGCGGACCTGGCCGCCTCGCCAGGCCCGCGCGGTCACCGTGGCGGGCAGCGCGCCCAGGCCCATTTCGGCGGCGGTGCCGGCGGCGATGGCGATGCGCTCGGGCCGCACGAACACCAGGCAGGGCTGGCCGGGCCGCGCCCCGGCGGCGGCGGCCTCCACCAGCGGGCCGCAGGCCAACCGCACCAGGGCGACATCGTCCTCCACGTCCTCGATGCGGCCGGGCAGGCAATTGGCCTCGCCGAGCAGGCGGGCGACGCGCTCGCTGGCCGGCGCGTCGTAGAGCGCCTGCACCGCGCCGGATTGCAGCAAGGCGCCGTCCTCCAGCACCACGGCCGGACCGCCCCATGCCAGCGCCAGCGCCGCATCTCGGGTGGCCAGCACCGCCGCCGCCCCGCTGGCGCCGCGTGCCGCCATCAGATCGCCCAGCACGGCGTCGCGCGTGCGGGCATCGAGTCTGGAAAACGGCTCGTCCAGCAGCACCAGCCGCGGCGCGCCCACCAGGGCACGGGCCAGCGCGGTGCGGACGCGCTGCTCGGGCGACAGGTCCCGGGCCCGGCGGTCGCCAAGGCCGGCAAGTCCAAAACTCTGCATGACCGCGCCGACCGCGTCCTCGCCACCGGCCCCGCCGCGCGCGGCCAGCGCGAAGCGGATGGTGCCGGCGACGGTCAGGTGGGGCAGCGGCCCATCCTGGGCCAGCACCAGCCCGAGGCCGCGCCGGTGCGGCGGCAGGCCACCCACCGGCCGCCCGTCCAGCCAGACTTTTCCAGCGGCGGGCCGGACGAAGCCGGCCAGCACGTCGAGCACCGCCGTCTTGCCCGCGCCCGCGGGGCCGAGCAGCACCAGCGTACCGCCGGCCGCCACCTCGAGGTCGAGCCCCGGCCGGCGCGCCCCGGCCACGGGCACGCCCCGCAGCGCGGCGGCGGGCGGGGAAGGGGGCAAGGCGGGAACGGGTTGGGCAGGCACGGCAGGCCCTCCGGGGACGAGGCCGACTTTCTTCAATCGGGACGCATCCGGCAATGGCCTGCCGGCGGTCCGCTGCGATATAGGGGGGCCTTCCTCCGCACCGAGGGCCCGGTTCCGCATGACCGAATCCAGCGTGGTTGCCAGCCGTGAGGGCCGGATCGGCCACATCCTGCTCAACCGGCCGAAAGCGCTGAACGCGCTCGACCTGGCGATGATCCGCGCCGTCCAGGCCGCCCTCGACGGCTGGCGCGACGAGCCCTCGGTGCATGCCGTGGTGATCGAGGGCGCCGGCGGCCGCGCCTTCTGCGCCGGCGCCGATATCCGCGCCATCCGCGACCTCGTGCTGGCGGGGGACGCGGCGGCGGTGGAGACGTTCTTCGCCGCGGAATACGCGCTCAATGCCAGCATCGCCGCCTACCCCAAGCCCTACGTGGCGCTGATCGACGGCATCTGCATGGGCGGCGGCATCGGCCTTTCCGTGCACGGGCGGATCCGGGTGACCAGCGAGGCCGGGCTGTTCGCCATGCCGGAGACGGCGATCGCCCTGTTCCCCGACGTCGGCACCACTTTCATCCTGCCGCGCCTGCCCGGCCAACTCGGCATGTTCATGGGCCTTACCGGCGCGCGCATGCCGGGGGCGGACGCGGCGCACGCCGGCCTTGCCACCCATTTCGTGCCGCGGGACGCGTTCCCCACGCTGTGCGCCGACCTCGCCCGCGACGGCGTGGCGGCGGTGGCGGCGCACGCGCGGGCGCTGCCCGAATTCTCGCTGGCGCCGCACCGCGCGGCGATCGACCGCTGCTTCGGCGCCGCCAGCGTGGCGGACATCGTCGCGCGGCTGGAGGCCGAGGACACGCCGTGGGCGCGCGAGACGCTGGCGACGCTTGGGACCATGTCACCCTCGGCAGTGCGATGGTCGTTCGCGGCGCTGCGCCGCGGCGCTGGACTTACCCTGCGCGACGCGCTCGCCGGCGAACTGGCGCTGACCCGGGAAGTGACACGCCATCCCGACTTCGCCGAGGGCGTGCGCGCGATGGTGGTGGACAAGGACCGCCAGCCGCGCTGGGCGGCCTTATCGTAGCGCCCGCCGTACGCTGACCGTGGCGCCGGCCAGCAGCGCCGCGGCGATTGCCGCCATTGGCCAGATCGCCTGCACGGCGACCGCCGCCGGCATGTCCTGCAGGAATACGCCGCGCGCCACCACCAGCATCCAGCGCACCGGATCGAGCCGGCTCAGCCATTCCAGGGCCTGCGGCATGTTCTCCACCGGGGAAGCGAAACCGGACAGCATGATCGCCGGCGCGGCAAAGACGAAGACGCCCAGGATCGCCTGTTGCTGGGTGCGCGCGAAGGACGAAATCGCCAATCCCACGCCGACGCTGGCCAGCATGTAGACCAGCAGCGCCAGTTCCAGCAGCGGCACGCTGCCGGTGAACGGCAAGCGGAACCACAGCAGGGCCGCGGCGACGATGATATGCGCCTCCAGCACGCCGACGATCGCCGCCGGCACCGCCTTGCCGATCATGATCTCGAGCGGGCGCAGCGGGGTCACCAGCATCTGCTCGAAAGTGCCCAGTTCGCGCTCGCGCGCCAGCGACAGGGATGACACCAGCATCGAAACGATCAGCGACAGCACCGCCACCAGGCCGGGCAGGATGAACCATTGCGGGTCGAGCGTCGGGTTGAACCAGTCGCGCACGTCGAGGGTCAGCGGTGGCGTGTGGATCGGCTGATAGTCGAGTGCGAAGTCCTGCACGATCGTCGCGGCGTAGCCCTCCACCAGCAGTGCGGTGTTCGAGCGCCGGGCGTCGAGCAGCAGTTCCACGGCGGCGGTTTGCCCGGCGAGCACGCGGGCGGAAAAGTTCTGCCGCACGTGCAGCACGGCCACCACGTCCTTGGCATCCAGCAAGGCGGCCGCGGCGGCGGGATGGTCGGGCACCGCCGCCACATGGAAGGCCGGCGAGGCGGCGAAGCGGCGCACCAGCTCGGCCGAGATCGCGCCGTTGTCCTCGTTCCAGACGGCGAGCGGCACGTGGTTCACATCGAAGGTCGCCGCGTAGGCGAAGACGACCACCTGCACCAGCGGCGGCACCAGCAGCACGGCGCGCGTCTTGGGGTCCTTCCAGAGCGAGGTCAGCTCCTTCAGTATCAGAGCGAGAATGCGCCGCCACATCGCCCGCGCCCTAATCGAGCCGCCGGCGCGTCACCGCCAGGGTCGCCCCGATGGTGACCGTGGCGGCAACGGCGAGCGCGGCGAGGTTCGCCAGCACCAGCGGCCAGACCGTGCCGGCGAGAAACAGCGTCTGCAGGATCGACACCAGGTAGCGCACCGGAAAGATGTAGGTCAGCGCTTGCAGCCAGCCCGGCATGGAGGCGATGTCGAAGAGCATGCCGGACAGCATCAGCGCCGGCAGCAGGGTGGTCAGGAAGGCGACCTGGGCGGCGACGAACTGGCTGCGCGCCAGCGTCGAGATGAACAGGCCGAAGGCCAGCGCGAACAGCAGGAACAGCGACGCCGAGGCGCCCAGCATCGCGAAGCTGCCGCGGAACGGCACGCCGAACAGCAGGATGGCCATCAGGAAGGAAATCGCCATGCCGAGCATGCCGAGGCCGTAATAGCAGATCAGGCGGGCCGCGATGATCTCGCCCATGCGCGCCGGCGAGGCCAGCATGCTTTCCATCGTGCCGCGCTCCCACTCGCGCGCCACCACCAGCGCGGTCAGCAGGGTGCCGACCATGGACATCACGAAGGCCACCATGCCCGGCACGATGAAGTCGGCCGAGCGCAGCTCCGGGTTGAACCAGTAGCGGTGCTCCAGCGTGATGCTGCCGGCCGGCAGCAGGCGCTTTTCCTCCTGCTGCCCCGCCGCCCAGGTCAGCAGCGCGCCCGCCACGTAGCCTTCCAGGATGCGCGCCGTGTTCGGGTCGGTGGCGTTGGCCAGCAGTTGCGCCCGCGCGGGCCAGCGCGAGGGGCGCTTCAGCCGGGCGGAGAAATCCTCGCGCAGCACCAGGATGCCGCGCACTTTTCCCGCGGTCAGCAGTTGCGTTCCGGCTTCCGTGCTGGTGGCCTGGACCGGCGCGAGGTAGGGCGAGGCGATCAGCGCCTGCATGATCTCGCGGGTGTCCTCGGCGGGCAGCTCGGTCACCACGGCGAGGCCCATGTGGCGGGCGTCGAGCGAAATGCCGTAGCCGTTGACCGCCAGCAGCACGACGGGCAGCAGGAAGGCGATCAGCAGCGACGAGGGGTCGCGCAGGACCTGAAAAATTTCTTTCCGCAGCAAGCCGCGCAGGCGGACCAGGGCGGGGGTCATGCCGCCACCAGACGAATGAAAGCATCCTCGAGAGTTGGCGCCGGCAGATCGGGGCCGCGGACGCGGGCGCGCAGGCCGGCCGGCGTGTCGGTGGCGATCAGCTTGCCCGCGCTGACGATGCCCAGCCGGTCGCAATACTCGGCCTCGTCCATGAAATGGCTGGTCACCAGCACCGTCACCCCCGCCTCGGCCAGGGCGCCGATACGCGCCCAAAAAGCCCGCCGGGCCAGCGGGTCCACGCCGGAGGTCGGTTCGTCCAGGAACAGGATGTCGGGCCGGTGCAGCAGCGCCGCCGCCAGCGCCAGCCGCTGCTTGACGCCGAGCGGCAACGCCCCCGCCACGCTGGCGCGCACCGCGCCGAGGTCGAAGCGGTCGAGCGCGTCGGCGATCGCCGCCGCTTGCGCGATCCGGTCCAGTCCATAGACCCGGGCAAAGAACGAAAGATTCTCCGCCACGGTCAGTTCGCCATAGAGTGAAAACCGCTGCGCCATGTAGCCGATGCGCGCCCGTGCCGCCGCTGGCGCGCGCAGCAGGTCCAGTCCGGCCACCCGCGCCGAGCCGGCCGACGGGCGCAGCAGGCCGCACAGCATGCGGAAAATGGTCGACTTGCCCGCCCCGTTCGGGCCGAGAAGTCCAAAAATCTCGCCGCGCGCGACCGCGAAGCCGACATGGTCGACGGCGGTGAAGGCGCCGAACCGGCGCACCAGGTCGCGCACCTCGATCGCCGTGCCGCCCGCGCGGCCGGGCCGGGCGGGCTCGTCGGGCGCCGTCGCCGGGGCGGTGGCGAGACGATCGACGAAGCCATCCTCGAAGCGCGGCGCGGCCGGGGTGAGTGCCGTGCCGCCCAGCGCCGCGGCATCCGGCGGGGCGGCGCCGGGGTGCAGCACCAGGCGCAGCGAGTCGCTTTCCACCGCCACGTCGAGCACCGCCGGATCGGCGGCGGCCAGCCGCCCGGCCTTGCGGCGCCCGGCCGCCGGCACGGCGAGCGAGAACACCCGGCCGTGCAGCGCGGCCAGGAAGTCGCCGGGCGGCGCCTCGGCCAGCATGCGGCCCTCGTGCAGCAGCACCACCCGGCCGCAGCGTTCGGCCTCGTCCAGGTAGGCGGTGGCCCACACCACCCCCATGCCCTCGGCGCGCCCCTCCGCCAGCATGGCCGCCACCATCGCCCACAACTCGCGCCGGGAAGCCGGATCGACGCCGACTGAGGGCTCGTCGAGCAGCAGCAGCCGGGGCCGGGCCAGCAGGGCGCAGGCCAGCCCGAGCTTCTGCTTCATGCCGCCGGAGAGTTTTCCGGCCAGCCGGGTGGTGAAGGGCGTCAGCCCGGTGAATTGCAGCAACCGCGGGATGCGCTCTTGCCGCACCGCCGCCGCCAGGGCGTGCAGATCGGCAAAGAGGGAAAGATTCTCGGCGACCGACAAGTCTTCGTAGAGGCCGAACCGCTGCGGCATGTAGCCGATGGCGCCGTGGGCGGCCTGGGCGTCGACGGCCATGTCGTGGCCGAACACCGTGACCCTCCCGGCGGTCGGCCGCAGCAGGCCGGCCAGCAGGCGCAGCAGGGTGGTTTTGCCCGCCCCGTCCGGGCCGACCACGCCGGTGATCATGCCCTCCGTCACCGTCGCCGATACGTCGTTCAACGCCACCGTCGCCGCCGCCCCGCGCACGCCGGCAAAACTGTGGTGCAGGCCGGCGACCTCGGCCAGCATCTAGCGGCCGAGCGCGATCGTCACCGGCATGCCCTGGCGCAGCCCATCGTCGGGCGCGACGATGCGGATGCGCACGCGATAGACCAGCTGGGTGCGCAGTTCCGGCGTCTCCACCGTTTTCGGGGTGAACTCGGCGACCGGCGAGAGGTAGCCGATCCGGCCCACATAATCGCCGCCGCCGTCGGTGCGCACGTGCACCTCGCGGCCGAGCGCGGCCTGGGACAGCAGCGGCTCGGGCACGAAGGCGCGCACCCAGACCTCGCCGGCGATCGCCATCGAATAGACCGGCGCGGTCGGCAGCACGACGGTGCCCGGCTCGATCACCCGCGTCATCACCACGCCGTCGACCGGCGCCACCAGATGGGTGCGCGACAACATCTCGACGGATTGCGCGACGGTGGCCTCGGCCTCGCGCAGCGCCGCCCTGGACGCATCGATCTGCTCGGTCCGCGGACCCGCCACCGCCTCGGCCAGCGCGGCCCGCGTCTGCGCCAGCCGCGCCCGCCCGGCGTCCTGGGCCAGACGGGCATCCTCATAGTCCTGCCGCGTCGTCGCGTTGCGCTGCATCAGGCTGGCCTGGCGGGCGAACATCGCCTCGGCATGGGTCGCGTTGGCCTCCGCCGAGGCGACCGCGGCACGGGCCTGGTCGAGGTCTTCCACCCGCGTGCCGGCCAGCAGCAAGGCGAGGTTGGCCTGCGCCTGATCGCGCCGGGCCACCGCCAGGTCATGCAGGTTGCGGTAGCTGACGTCGTCCAGCCCCGCGATCACGTCGCCCGCGCGGACGGTGTCGCCCTCGCGCCGCGCCATGGTCGCGACGCGGCCCTCGGCGTTGAAGGCGAGGTCGACCTGACGGATCTCGACGTTGCCGTACAGCGTGTCGGGCGGCAGCGCGGTGGCGAGCCGCTGCATCACCAGCCAGCCGATGCCGGCCAGCGCCGCCAGCACCACGACCGCCATTGCCACCCGCTTGACCGCCACGCCGACCTCCGTGCGCGCCGCTTCAGGCGTCCGGCCAGGCGGCGATCACCGCCAGTTCGCGTTCCGGCCGCTCGGCCACCGCTTCGAGCAGGCCAGCATGCACGGTGCCCTCGTTGCCGTCGAGCGACAACGGGTCGCCCTCGGCGAAGTCCTGCCCGCCGATGTGGCAGGTCCGCCGGGCCATGTCGATCACCAGCTCCGGGCAGGCCACCAGGCAGACCCGGCCAAGCTGGCGCGCCACCACCGCGGCGTGGCTGGTGCGTCCCCCCATCGCGGTGAGGATGCCGACCGCCGAGGCCATGCCGGCGATATCCTCGGTGACGGTTTCCTGGCGCACCAGGATCGCCGGCCCCGATTGCGCCAGCCGCTCCGCCGCCGCGCTGTCTAGCGCGATCCGTCCGCTGACCACCCCGACGCTCGCCACCTGGGCATGCGCCAGCACCGGGCCGGGGTTGGCGAAGCGCGTCCGCACCACCTTGGCCAGGTCGATGCCGCGCAGCAGACGGCGCCCCTCGGCGGGCGTGAGCAGCCCTTCCTCCACCAGCTCCACCGCGATGCGCAGCGCCGCCCAGGGCGTGCGCTTGGCGCGGCGGGTCTGCAACAGCCACAGCGCGCCGGTCTGCACGGTGAACTCGAAGTCCTGCGCATCGCCGGACAGCGCCTCCAGGGTGCCGCAGATCGCTTCCAACTGCCCGTACACGCTGGGCAGCATGCGGGCCAGCCGCGCCCCGCCGTCGGTGGCACGCCGGCCGGCCACGACGTCCTCGCCCTGGCCGTTGAAGGCGAAGTCCACATAGAGGCCGCGCACGCCGGTCGCCGGATCGCGGGTGAAGCCCACCCCGGCCCCCGAGGCGCCGCCGGCATTGCCGTACACCATCGCCTGCACGGTCACCGCCGTGCCGGCACTGTCGTCCAGCTGGTTCAGGCGCCGGTAGGTCACCGCCTTCGGGGCATCCCAGGACCGGAACACCGCCATCACCGCCGCCAGCAGTTGCGCCCGCGGCTCGGTCGGGAAGGGTTTGCCGGCGAGGGCGCGAAACTTCTCCAGCATGGCGAAGGCGAGCCCGCGCAGCGCCCGATGGTCGAGGTCGCGCTCGTTCTCGGCCTCGGTCTCGGCCAGCGCCGCCGTCACCAGATCGTCGAAGGGAGCGGCGGACAGGCCCTGCACCACCTCGGCATAGCCCTGCACGAGCCGGCGGAAACTGTCCCAGGCCAGGCGCGGATTGCCGGTAAGCCGCAGCAGTCCCTCGGCGCCGGCGGCGTTCAGCCCGACATCCAGCACGGTTTCCAGCATGCCGGGCATGGACACCGCACCGCCCGAGCGCACCGACACCAGCAACGGCCGGCGCGGGCTGCCGAAGCCGAGCCCGGTGGTCGCCTCCAGCCGCTGCATGCCGGCGTCCAGCGCCGCCGCCACCGCCGCCTCGTCGGCGATACCATCACGCAGCGCCCGGCACCAGGAAGTGGGCAGCACGAAAGCCGGCGGCACCGGCAGGCCGGCATCCGCCATGCGGGCGAGATTGAAGGCCTTGGCGCCGACCGCATCCGGCCCGCCCGGCGGCAGGCCGGCGCCGGCCCCAATGATGTACATCGGACCCGTCACGGCTCAGCTTCCCAGCATGACGTCGCGGGTGATCAGGCTGGCCCGCTTCAAGGCGTCGGCGCCTTCCTCGAGCGCGTGCCCGACCTCGGCGTAGAGGTGCAACTGGCGGAAATCCTGGGCGTGCTGCACCGCCTCGTAGCGCAATCCCCGCTCGGCGTCGTCGGCGGCATGCTCCAGCACCAGCACCCGGTCCACCGCCACCAGGAAGTCGTCGGCGTCCTCGTGGGTGGTGTCGCCGCCGGACGCGCCGGCATGGCCGAGCGCCTTGATCCATTCCTGCGCGCCTTCCACCAACAGGTCGGCGAGCGAGGCAAGCCGGGCGAGCGGGCGGCCGTGGGCGCCGCTGTCGGCCAGCAGCTCCAACAGGAACGCCGCTTCCTCCAGCTGGTCGGCGGCGTCGTCGGCGGCCTCGACCAGGCGCAGGATGGATTCGTGGTCGCGCCGGCGGCGCACCGCCTCGCGCACACCCACCACCACCTGATCGGCGTCGTGCTCGAAGCGGCTGGCCCGGCGCGCCCGACGCCCCAGCCCGCCCTCGCCGGTCGCCGCCGCGGCGATGCCGTCGCGCACCAGGCAGGCGATTTCGAACACCAGCCCGGCGTGCTCGGAGGCCATGAGCAGCAGGCGGCGGCCCTCGTTGGAGAAATGGGTCTGCAATTCGGCCCGCACGCGATCGCGGATCAGCCCCTGCGACTGGTGCGCGCGCAACCCCTCGCTGGCCGCGCGCAGCACGAAGCGCACCAGTTCCACCGCCGCCGCGTCGCCCAGCACGTCGCACAGCCGGTCGCCGAAATGCATCGCCCCGCCGGACGCCGCCTCGATGGCCTGATTGATCAGCTGGGCGCCGCCGAGCTCCAGATAGCCGCGATGCCCGACCTCCTGGGCCGCCGCCCATTCCAGCGTCGCCAACCGGTCGGGCCCGCGCAGGAAGCTGCGCAGGGATTTACGGGCCCGGTTCCAGTCGATCAGGAACACCAGGCGCGAGCCGAGGAAATCCAGATAGGCCAGCAGTTCGGCCTCGTCCGCCGCTTCCAGCCGGCCGATCGCCATCTGAAACGGCGCCCCCTCGGCTAGCCCCGCCACCAGACGGGTCTGCGCGGCGCCCCAGGAGACCGGGAAACGCGCCAGCATGGACTGCAGGAAGCGCAGCCGCTCGGGATGCACGTCGGTGTAGGTGACCTGGGCGGCCAGTCCCTCCACATGGATCACGATGACATGCGCATCGGTGGTACCGATGTCGTTCTGGATCACCAGCCGCTCGCCCGAGCAGGTCGCCGTGGTGGCCAGACCCGGATGGTCGAATTTCAACGGCGCGGTGCGGTTCAGCCCGGACATGAACGCGCGCACCCGCGGGCGGTCCCGATCCGTCAGGCCATAAACCGCGGCCCCGTCCAGCGTCTCGCGCGCCAGCGCGGCCTGCAGCTGGTTCAGCGCCTTGTGCAGGTCCATGACCAGCTGGTGCAGGCTGTCGTGGCCGGCCGGCGCGGCCTGCGTCATCGCCGCGATCGCGCCGGCATCGACCAGGTCGTCCTCGGCCGCCGGCATCGCGGCCAGCAACGCCGCCAGCCGCGCATCGAAGGCGCCGCCCTCGAGCGGGGCCGCCATGACCTCGACTTCGTGCGCCAGACGCGCCAGCACCCCGCGCGCGTCCGGGATCGACACCTGATCGCCGTGCGCCCGCGCGCCCGGCACGACTGCGTCCAGCGATGCATCCTCGATGCCGCAGGCCAGGCGTTCGCGCCGCAGGTCGGCGGCGGCCTGGTCGGGATGCGCCGCCCGGCTGACCGCCATCTGCAACAGACTGAACAGGAATTTGGCGCGGTCGTTGGCGGCCAGGGCCGCGTTGACCATCGAAGCGCGCCGTAAATCGACCTCGCCGATGGCGTCCAGAACATCGCTTTTCACGGCAGCCCTCCTGGGCCAACTCAGCGCCGATCCAGTGCCGGCTGCCTTGACCTGCGTCAAGGGGCTTGCGTTGCCTCGCTGCGCGACAGGGTCAGCGTGCTGCGGGCGTCATCGAGCGCGGCGTAGAGCAGGCGTTGCAGCTCGGGGTATTCGCCGGGGGCGAAGACGTTGCGGTCGATCACCAGATTGCGGCTGACCCGCACGGTGCGGTCGTCGCGTTCATAGCGGGCGGTATAGTGCCCGGCGGCGGTGCTGAGCACGACGTCGGCGGGCAGCCGCGCTGCCGTGATGCCCGGTGGCAGGGCGATGCTGGTGGTCCAGCTCAGGTCGGTGGCGCCGACCAGCATCGGCGTGCGGCGGACGCCGTCGGCGGAAAGATAGCGGCGCAGCCGCCAGACCGGCTCCATGTCGGGGCCGTCGGGCACCGCGATGGCGGTCTCGGGCTCGCGCAGGGTCACCCCGTGCGGGCTGCGCCAATGCGCGGTGACCGCGAGCGGGGTCGCGAGGTCGCGCGGGTCGCTGGCCTCGAAGCTGCCGAAGCCGCCCTCCGGCGTGCTGAGCAACAGGCGCTCCATCAGATCGCTCCGCGAACTGGCGTTCGCCAGGGTGGCCCGGATGGAGGCATCCACGTTCGCCGACAGGGTCCAGCTCGCGCTGCCCTCGATGGTGCCGTCGGCGTCGATGGCGACCCGGCTGACCAGGGCGTAGCGGTGGTCGGCGGGGGTGGAGACCGGCGTGCGGGCAACCCGGCCGGCGGCGGTGGCGATCACCACCCGCTTGCCCGACAGCGTGCGGTCCAGGCTGCCGAACGGGGCGTACGGGTCGGTCGGGTTCAGGTAGAGGTCGTACGCCGGCAGATAGACGAGGACGTGGTTGAACTCGAAGGGGTGGCCAAGCGGCAGGTCGGCGTAGCGGGTGCCCCATTGAACCAGGGCGGCCTGCCCGACGACGCCGCGGGCGGCGAGCAGCGCCTGCATCAGCACCACGTGGTCCTTGCAGTCGCCGTAGCCGTTCTCCAGCACCTCGGCGGCGGCGTGCGGCACCAGGCCGTCGTTCGGATTCAGCCAGACCGCGATGTAGCGGATGTTGATGCTCACCCAGTCGTAAATGGCGCGGGCGGCGTCCAGACCGGTGCGGTCGCCGGCGATCTTCGCGGCCAGGGCGGCGATGGCGGGGGTGACGGCGGTGCGATCCTGGCTCTGGCGGTCATAGATGGCGCCGACCGATGCCAGGTCGGGCAGCGTCGTGGCCAGGAAGATCGGCTGGAAATCGCTGGTGTCGACGGTGCCGCGTTCGGGCTCCTGGCCCGGGCTGGGCGCCATCTCGGCGACGATGCGGCGGCGCCCGTCCGCGACGGTGTCGCTGACCGCGACCCCGCCGCGGCTGGCCCAGCGCAGCGGCAGGGTGGCGGGCAGGTCGATCTCCAGCCGGTCCACCACGCTCGCGTTTTCCAGTTCGGCCTCGTTCCAGGCGCCAAAGCCGAGCAGCGGCGGGGTGAACTGCACCCGGCGGAACATCACGTGGGTGCGGCTGCCCGGACGGAGCTGCGGAAAGACGATGGTGGTGGTCAGGCTGTTGGTGAAACCGGGCGCCTCCTGGCTGGACGCCGAGGGGCGGGTGAAACGGTTGTCCGGGCCGACCTCAAGGCGCGCCCCGTCGGGCTGGTCGACCCAGGCCTCCAGCACTTCCACGCGCTGCTGATCGGGCCAGTAGGTGATCGCCGAGCGGTCGTGCTGGCGGATGCCGCGGGTGGTCAGCAGCGTCTGGTCGAGGGTGACCGTCTCGGTGTAGGTCTGGTCCGGGTTGACCGTATAGGCGACGTTCGAGAGGTCGATGCGGACGTGCGCGACCGGCTCGGCACGGGCCGGGCCAGCGAGAGCGCAGACCAGAAGGAACAACCGGGGAAGCCAGCGGCTCATGGCCTGGACGTCATAACCCAGGCCGGGCCGGGAAGGCGATTCAGTTCGGCGCGCCGACGCTGCCGGGCGGACTGTCAGGCGGTTGCGGCCCGCTTCACCTGGGCGCGCAGGATGCGCCGCTTCACTTCCTGGGCCTCGGGCGCCAGGTCGCGGTTCGGACTGCCGAGCAGGAAGGCATCGATGCCGCCATTGTGCTCCACCGTGCGGATGGCGCGGGTGGACAGGCGCATGCTGACGTTGACGCCGAGGATGTCGGAAAGCATCGACGATACCTGCAGGTTGGGCAGGAAACGCCGGCGCGTCCGGTTGTTGGCGTGGCTGACGTTGTTGCCGGACTGGACGCCCTTGCCCGTGATCTCGCAGCGGCGCGACATGGTCAAAACCCTTGAACGATCGAAAGGCGCGCAGGCCCGCCCGCGCGCCGGGTGCATCGGAAGGGGCGCCTTATGGCCGATGCCCCCCGGCCCGTCAAGCCAGGGTGCGCGAAAGCGTGATCCGGCGATATTTCACAATCGAAAATAGTAGATATCAGTAGATACTTGTCTGGTGCCGTGCAATGGAGTTTAACGCCGACGACGCATAAGGAGGCCGCCATGACCACCCACCCAGAGACCCTCTCGCTGCACGCCGGCTGGCGTGCCGACCCGGCCACCACCGCGATCGCGGTGCCGATCTACCAGACCACGTCGTTTCAGTTCAATTCCACCGAGCACGCCGCGAACCTGTTCGGGCTGGCGGAACTGGGGAACATCTACACCCGCATCATGAACCCGACGAACGACGTGCTGGAGAAGCGCGTCGCCGCACTGGAGGGCGGGGTGGC
>Ga0181519_10002304_pt1 | contig 16318 bp, 15 predicted proteins | sample PEATcosm2014_Bin_26_FD_121102 | JGI IMG/M metagenome (GOLD analysis project Ga0181519, IMG submission 121102) | Peatland microbial communities from MTU Mesocosm Facility, Houghton, MI, USA - PEATcosm2014_Bin02_10_metaG | ecosystem: Environmental > Terrestrial > Soil > Wetlands > Peat | place...
AACATCTTGATGAACTCGTCGGCCTCTTCAGTTGGTCCGCCCTCGACGCCGCCGTAGATCGCGCCAGACTTGGGCTGCTCGTTCGCGTGCTCCTCGGCGTACTTGACGGCATCGGCGAGGTCAGCGCGCCAGCGCTCGACGGTGCCTGGTTGAGTCTGCGGTCGGGTCACGGCCATGTGGATCGCGTTGGGATACTGTTGCCCGTTCATGCGCCAGCCCCGGGTGCGCAAGAAGTCGTTGACGTGATAAATGTCGAAGTCATCGGACGTGAACGAGAAGAGAAAACTCGGCTTCCCCATGATCCGCAGCGAGTCGTGGCTCGCCACCGCGTCTTGCATCTGGGTCGAGGTCGCGTAGATCGCCTCGGCGTAGCGGCGATAACCACTTCGTCCGAGGTGGACCATCGCGGCCCACGTGGCGGCGAGCAAGCCCGCCGACCGTGACCCGTCCATGCCGGGCGAGCAGTACTTTCCGCCCGACCAGTCGGGCTGATAGAAGTACTGGCTGTTGCGTAAGGCCTGGTCGGCGAAGCTGAGCACACTCGTGCCCTTAAGGGCGTAGCCGTATTTATGCGTGTCCGCCGAGATACTTGTGACGCCGGGTACTTCGAAGTCGAAGGGTTCGATGTCGTAGCCTAATTCGCGACCAAAGGGCAGGATGAAACCACCGAGACAGCCGTCCACGTGCAGCCCCACGCCGCGTTCGAGGGCGATGCGTCCCAGGTCGGTGATGGGGTCGACGGTGCCGTAGCCGTAGTTGCACGCCGAACCGACGAGAGCGACCGTTCGATTATCGATGTGGTCGTTCACCCAGTCGAGGTCCACTTGGGTCGTGACGGGATCGACCGGTGCGACGCGCAGTTCCACGCCAAAGAGGTGACAAGCCTTGTCGAACGCGGGGTGCGCCGTTTCGGGTTTGATGACGTTCGGGTGATCCACCTGGTGGGCGTTGAACTCGCGATAGGCGAGGATGGCGTGGGCGATCGAGCCGCTGCCGCCACTCGTGACCAGACCCACGGGCGTCGTGTCCTGGCGAGCCGACGCGTGCAGCATGTCCAGGGTCATCGCGATAATCTCAGCCTCAAACTTGGTCGAACTCGGACACATGTCACGTTGCAGCGAGTTCACGTAGGAGAAATGGGCGAACGCCTCATTGAGAAAGTCGTAGTGGTCGTGGTCGCCGCAGTACATCGTGCCCGAACATTGACCTGATTCCCACACTTTGTTCTCGGCCTCGGACATGGTCCCGAGCATCGTCAGGATGCTTTCCTTGGGGGCACCGTTTTCGGGGAGCACCCGGTGGATTGGAAAGGTCTCGACGTAGGGGAAGTCGCTCATGGCTGCTCCATTCGATGGCTAGGAAAAGAGTAGAGCGTATCGACGGGCAGCTCGTAGTCGTTGGTCCGCGACGGTGGACTCGTCGGTCACGCGCCGTTGACGAGCAAGTAGGGTAGGGTCAGGCGCGTCACTACGGCGAACCTGAGACGCCAGTTCGGGTTGGACGATCCAGACGATTGTCGCTCGGTCGGGCTCGACGCCTCCTGAACTAGGAGGATTCCGTGTCAACCAGTTCTGCGGTACTCGACGGCGCACGTGCCGGTTCGGGCAAAGCAATGATGCACGCCCTGGTCTACGGCGGTCCAGATCTGAAGGAGTGGACCGAGGTCCCCAAACCCCAGTTACTTCACGACACCGACGCCGTGGTGCGCGTGGACATCACCACCATCTGTGGATCAGACCTCCACATCTTGAAGGGTGACGTACCTGAAGTCACGGTGGGACTCATCTTGGGTCACGAGGCGATTGGCACGGTGGAATCGGTGGGTGCAGCGGTCAAGCAGGTCAAGGTCGGCGACCGGGTCGTGGTCTCATGCATCACGTCGTGCAGCATCTGTCGCTACTGTCGCGAAGGTCACTTCGGTCAGTGCCTCAACGGCGGAGGATGGATCCTCGGTCACCTCATCAACGGCACCCAAGCCGAGTACGTACGCGTGCCGTTCTGTGACACGTCGACCTATCCCCTTCCCGAGGGTGTGTCGGACGAAGAGTTGCTCATGCTCACCGATATCGTGCCCACCGGTTACGAGATCGGTGTCTTGAACGGTTGTGTCGCACCCGGTGACGTAGTCGCGGTCGTCGGGGCGGGCCCGGTGGGTTTATCGGCGATCAAGACCGCCCGACTCTTTAATCCGCGTGCCATCGTCGCCATCGACCTCGATAACAAGCGACTCGACCAGGCCAAACGGTTCGGTGCCGACTTCACCGTCAACAACGCCTCGAGCGATCCCCTCGAGCAGATCATGAAGTTGACCGGTGGCCTCGGTGCCGACGTCGCCATCGAGGCGGTCGGCCTCGAAACGACGTTTGAACTCGCCACCACCCTGATACGCCCCTGTGGTCACATTGCCAACATTGGGGTGCACGGCGCGCCGGTCACGTTACACCTGGAGAAACTGTGGGGACGTGACGTGACCATCACCGCTGGTCTGGTCGACACCCGGACCATTCCGAATCTCCTCGGACTGGTCGAGAGCAAGAAGTTGGACGTCTCGGACTTCGTCACCCACCGCTTTCGGATGGATCAGATCGTCGAGGCCTACGACACCTTCTCGAACGCCTCCAAGACTGGCGCCCTCAAAGTCGTCATGACCCCCTAGGCCGTTGCCTCGAGGCGAGTCGCCGCGTTGCTGAAGTGTCGATTATCGAAGTGCGTTGCACCATCCAGGGCGAATGGTTCGTCCGGGAACGAGGAAAGTTGGTCGCATCATGTACACCACTGAGTTGCTGGGCAATCCATCCCAAATCCACGCGCCGCGCTGGTGGCACTGGCTGAAACGCTCCAAGAGTGCGGCCCTCGTGTGGACCGCACTGAGGATATGGCTTGGGGTCATGTGGCTCCAAGCGGGTATCGCCAAGATCTGGGGTGCGGAGAACCCGTCGTTCCTGCACCACCACGGCGCGGGCGTGGCGGGTTTCGCCTCGCACGGCGTCGCGGCGTATAGCTGGTGGGGAAGTTTCTTACACAGCTTTGTCGTGCCGAACGCGGGCTGGATTGGTGTCGTCATCGCCTTTGCTGAATTCGCCATTGGAGCGTGCCTCGCCATTGGCTTGTTCACGCCACTGGCGGCATTGGGGAGTCTGGTTCTCCTGTTTACCTACGTCATGTCGGGAACGGCCAGCGTCTGTGCGTTTTACGCACTCGTGGCGATCATTCTTCTCACGATGTGGCGCACGTCGGGTTGGATTGGGGTTGATGGTTTGCTCTACGGCCGTCGTCAGCGCCGCGACATCAGTCACGGCGACGACGTCGTCACGACCGCGACCGTCGTGCGCGAGGAGACGGGTGCACCCGGTGAAGTGTTCGGCTCGTCCGCTGACGGAAAAGTTGCGGTGGTGAGTCGTTGACGACTCGACACTTTATCTACGTCGGCGACTTGTCGATGAGAAATTGAGAAACTCGATGGTTCGTTCGTCGGGTTCGCAAAATGTCGTCCACGAGTACCCACGGGTAAAGTACGACGAGTCGTTGCGCGTTCGAACGTGGCCCCAGTACGATGGGCATACGCAACAGTCGCGCAGTGTCGGCCTGAGGAGTCACCACTCCACGAAGGGCCATCGCGAGTATGAGTGTGTGATCGTCGTCGGTCGTCGACCACGCCGATGCATCACGTCAATGCAGTGCGCAGTACCTACCTCCAACAAGCAAGGGTGAAGTTACATGAAAGTGACAAATAGGAACAAGGGGACGTCGCGTTCATTGCGCGCTAGGTTCTCGTCAGTATTCGTCGTCGCGTCAGTGTCAGTCGCGCTCATCGGTGGCTTCACCGCGGTCTCGAGTGCCGTGGCTTCGGCGAGTTCGATTGCGAGAGTATCCGGACCTCCGTGCACCGTGAGCGTGAGCGCGGGGACCGGAGCCGTGGTTGGCAACGTGATCGCGGGTGTCACTGCGGGCACGACCAAGATTCTCTTCGACTGTGACGCGTCGGCCACGGCAGCGAGCAATCCGGCTTTCGTGGCTGAGACCTCGCTGCTCGCGGGCGTCGTGACCACGACGGTCAACCAGCAGTCCGAGGCCGACTCGGGCGCGATTAGTTCGTTCACCCTGAGCGGCACGGACACGAACTGTCCCGCCGCCACGGCCGGTCAATGCACGCTCAGCACCTTCACGGTGCCCGCCACGTTTGCCGCGACGGATGCCCAGGCGGCGTGCGCGCCCACCCAGAATCAGATCAACGAGGGCCTTTGGGGCTGTGACATAGCGGTCGCGAGTTCCGCCCTCACCGGTATTTCGGGCGCCGAGTACCTATTGACTTTCGTCACCCAGGCTACGCCTCCCAATGCGCCAACCATCGCCACTGCTTCGAGCGGCGTACCGGGCAGCGCCATCAAGGTGAGTGACGCGCCGGGTGCGACGGGCTACTGGTGGGCCAACGCGGTCCAACAGAGTCAGGCGATCGCCTTGTCCACTACGCCCCAGGCTCCTCCAGCGACCTGCGCTGCGACGGGCGGGTACGGCAACGTGCCCACGCCGTTCCTCGCGGTGAACTGGTTCGTCGCGGGCACCACCGTTTCGATTCCCGGCAGTGCTGCGGGTGTAACGATCTCCAACGATTGCTACGACGGCACGACGCTGCACGCGCCAGTTCTCGGTGGCACCATTACGGTTCCTTCGTCGCTCAAGCTCGGTACGACCTACAAGGCCTACCTGTGCGAATTGAACCTCACCGGCTACCCGAGCAACGACCCCAACGCCCTCGGCGACTGCGGTCCGGCGCCTTCGAACCGGACGTGGATTGATGCGTCATTCAGTTTCACCGCCGCGCTCGGCCCGATAACTCAGGCCGCGCCCACCTCGGGCGTGGTCGCTCCTGGAACCGCGGCCAGTACGCAACTCAACGTGACCGGCAACAACGGCGCGACGAGTTTCGTGCAGTCGTCGCCGGTGGTGAGCGGTCTCAGCATCTCACCCACTGGTCTGGTCACTGGTGCCTCGACGCTGGCCGTGGGCACCTACACCATCTCGGGAACCGACTCGGACCCCTCCGGTGACTCTGGTACGTGGACCTATACGCTCTACGTCGGCACCGCCCAAGCGGCGCTCTCGATCACCAGCGTGAACGGTACCGTCGGCACCCCCCTCACTCTGGTCACGAGTGGCGGCTCAGGCACGGGCTCAGTGACCTTCACGACCGTGAACGGCACCGCGACGGGTTGTGCCGTGAGCGCCAGCACGTTGTCAGCGACCACGGCCGGCACGTGTCTCGTTACCGCCAACAAGGCTGGTGACTCGACCTACGTACCTGCTTCGTCGGCTGCGACGACCGTGACGTTCGTCGTCGGCAACGGCATTGCCCACGTGGTCACCACGCGGGCCGCTATTGCGAGCGGTCAGAAGGGACTGCTGATCCACTTCAGTTGCGGCGCGGCAGCGTGCCGTGACACGGCGACCGTGACGGCCGTGGTCACCGGGCGACTGAGGGCGGGCGGGGCCATTACGCGCTCGTCGATCCTCATTGGTCGAGTCGCGGTGACCCTCGCCGCGAACACGAGCAAGAACCTCACCGTCGTGATTGCGGGCGTGGCACACGCTTACTTCGCGCTCAACCCGACCCGCCCCACGTTCACCGCGACGGTCACCGTGACTGGCGGATCATCGCACGCGTACATTGGACACGTCACGATCGTCAAGTAAGTCACTCGGCAGGGAACACTAACTCCTGCCCATCACGCAACACTGCCCCTTCGCACGAACGAAGGGGCAGTGTTGCGTGACACGACCTGGTGCTGGTGGTTTGCTCGCCTGAAGCAATGGTTCGAGCGTCACCACTACCTGACTCGCGACGAGTGTGCGCTGCGGCGCGAAACCTAGGCGCTCGGCACGATGACGAGCGGCACTGGTGAATGTTCGGCAAGTTCGAGACTCGTGCTGCCGAGCAGCAGCCCCGCGTGCGCGCCTTGTCCCCTCGTGCCCACGATGAGCAGATCCGCGTTGACCGGTGGTTCGGCCATCCGCAACATCACCGAACACGCGTCACCATTGGCGATCTCCAGGCGTGCGCGGGCGTGCTCGAGTCCACATTCGTCGCAAAGTTCGAGTAGTGACTTCTCGAGTTCCACCGCGACGGTCTTTGCGTCAAAGCGACCGAGGAGTCCGACCGCGTGCGCGACGACGACGTGCGCGTCGTAATGGAGCGCCAAGGACAGTGCCCAGCGCACGGCGACCTTGGAATCCGCGGAACCGTCAAATCCGACCGCAATCGTGTGAATCGGTTTCATGGCCACCTACTCTCCCGCGTCGCGCGCGATACGAAGGGCTGCTTGGCGCGTCTCTCGAGTGTCCGACACGAGTTCGGCGCCCGGGCCGCCACTGGTGGGCTTCTCGTTCGCCTCGTCGCCACCAAGCAGGGCACCTAACGTGGCGCTCACTGAGGCGCGCAGTGCCGTGACGTCGTAGCCGCCCTCGAGAAAGAGGGCGAGACGTCCCGGAGCGGGAGCGTAGCCCGCCGCGAACCGTGCCATCAGCGCGAAGTCGCCGCTCGACAATGCGAGGTCGGCCATGGGGTCGGCCCGGTGCGCGTCAAAGCCCGCCGAGACGAGAACCCACGTTGGCTTGAACTCGTCGATCGCTGGCGCGGCCGTTTCCTCGAGGGCCCTTCGCAGCACGTCGCCAGTCGCACCGGGCGGTAGCGGCAGGTTCACGGTCGTGCCCAGGGCGTGCAGCCCGCCCACCTCGAAGGGTGCGCCGCTTCCGGGAAAGAGTGGCCACTGGTGGGTCGAGACGTAGAGCACGTTCGGGTCCTCCCAGAAGATCGCTTGCGTGCCGTTGCCGTGGTGCACATCCCAGTCGATGATGAGTACCTTTTCGCCGAGGCTCGTCAGTTCCGCGGCGGCGACCGCGATGTTGTTCAGCAGACAGAATCCCATGGCGCGATCACGCAGGGCGTGGTGGCCGGGCGGTCGCACGGCGACGAAGCCGACACCCTCGCCACGGATGCGCAATTCCTTGACGACCGCCAGGCCAGCGCCGGCGGCGTGTTGGGCGAGCGACCACGAGTCGTACGTCGCGTAGGTGTCCTCGTCGAGGTCACCACCGCCCTCGTAGCAGAACGTACCCAACTGGTCGAGGTACGTGCTTTCGTGTACGCGCGCGAGTTCGGATCGTGACGCCGCGTACGGAGCGACGGCCAGAAGGTCATCACCCAGGTGCAGGTCGTGAACGCCAGCCAGGGCTGCGGCGAGTCGCTCGGGTCGCTCGGGGTGACCGGGGTCTTCGTGTCCGGTGTCGTCGGTACTGCCGTTGATGATGAGCATTACGAGGACCCTTCGTCGCCCGGTTCTTCGGGTTCGAACAACGTCGTGCGGCGAAGGAAGTGGGCGTGACTTTGTTCGGTCGATTGTATGGGAAACCGCAGGCTGACGATCTCGTCCTCGATGCTCGTCGTGAGTGGATAACCCGAATCGCGAAAGACCCCGAGCATGCCGCGGTTGTCTGCCTGAGTCTCGGCCACGAAGTGCGTGATGCCGTTCGGCCGAGCGGCTCGTGCGAGGTGCCAGAGTAGAAGGATTCCGATGCCGTGATGTTGGTAATGGTCGGTGACCAGGAACGCGACTTCCGCGTCGGTCGTCTTGGGAATCCGGTCGTATCGGCCCACGGCGACCAGTTCGTCGCCGTCTTCAATGATGTAGGCGAATCGGTCCACGTAGTCAACGGTCGTGAGGTGTTCGACCTCCTTGGGTGACAATTCCGGGTGCACCGCGAAGTAGCGCCGATAGATCGAACCCGAGGAGAGCTGCAGATGGAAGTTCACCAAGCTCGGTGCGTCGTCGGGCCGAATTGGACGCATGTGCAACTTCACCCCGGTCACGGTCATGATGTCGCACTCGAGTTGGGCGGGGTACGGCTTGCCAGTGGGTTGGGACTGGCTGCTACCGGCGTCAGAATTCACTTGGTGATTCACGGCGTCGGTCATCGTTCCCCTTCCCTCGCGGCGACACTACACACACGAGTATGCAGTGATTATGCGCCCTGGGGCGACGTTTCGCCAGTGACCAAGGTCACCCTGGTGGCGAGTCAACGAAAGGACTCAGTGGACGACGACGTGGCCCGCGGCGTCGAAGATCCCTTCGAGGCTTGGCGCGGTGGACGTCGTCTCGTAGGCGCTGATCGACGCCTCTTGACGCATGGACAATCCGATGTCGTCCCAGCCGTTCAACAGCCGTTCGCGAACCACGGGGTCGAGGGTGAAACTGGATTGCCATCCCGTTTCGGGGACCTCGACCTTCATGGCGTCGACGTCGATGATGACCAGGCGAGTCGAGTCCTCCTTCACGAGTCGCGTCAACTCATCGACGTCCTCGGGGGCGAGTTGGACGATCACGAGACCCTGCTTGGAGGAGTTGTTGCGAAAGATGTCGCCGAACGATGGAGCCACGACGGCGGCGAAACCGTAGTCCATGAGGGCCCACACGGCGTGCTCGCGCGACGAACCGGTTCCGAATCGCGGACCCGCGACCAGGATGTCCGCGCCGACGTAGCGTTGGTCGTTCAAGACGAAACTGGGATCGTCGCGCCATTCACTGAAGAGTCCTCGACCGAATCCTGTGCGTTCGACACGTTTCAGCCAATCCGAGGGAATTATCTGGTCGGTATCGACATCGGATCGCTCCAGTGGCACTGCGCGACCTTCGATGACACGAACCGGCTTCATCGGCGGACCTCTTCGGGCGATGCGAAACGACCCGCGATGGCCGTCGCGGCCGCGACGACCGGTGAGACCAGGTGCGTGCGCCCGCCCCGGCCTTGTCGACCCTCAAAGTTGCGGTTGGACGTCGAGGCGCAGCGTTGCCCTTGTCCGAGCTGGTCGGGATTCATACCCAGGCACATCGAACAACCGGGCTCGCGCCATTCGAATCCCGCGCTGGTGAATATCGCGTCCAGACCTTCGTCCTCGGCCTGTCGCTTCACCCGGTGCGAGCCCGGCACGACCAGTGCGCGCACGCCCGGGGCCACGTGCTGGCCCTCGGCGATCGCAGCGGCCGCGCGCAGATCTTCGATTCGCGAGTTCGTGCACGAGCCAATGAACACCACGTCGACCGGGATTGACCTGATCGGCTCGCCCGGTTCAAGACCCATGTAGGCGAGTGAGCGCTCGGTGGAGTTCCTCTCGTCCGAATCCTCGTAGTCGTCGGGCGAGGGCACGACGCCGTCGAGCGCCACGACTTGGGCGGGGTTGGTGCCCCATGTGACGTACGGCACCAGGTCCCGAGCCTCGAGGACGATCTCCTGGTCAAATACAGCGTCCTCGTCACTCACGAAGGTGCGCCACTGCTCGGCGAGTCGGTCGAAGGCCTCTCCTTGGGGAACGCCCGGTCGTCCGCGCAGGTAGGCGAGCGTCGTGTCGTCCACCGCCACGAGGCCCGCCCGCGCGCCAGCCTCGATGCTCATGTTGCAGACGGTCATACGACCTTCCATCGACAGGTCGGTGATGGCGTCGCCGCGGTACTCGATCACGTGTCCCGCACCGCCACCAGTCCCGAGTCGTCCGACGATGGCGAGCACGATGTCCTTAGCGCTCACGCCCTCGGGCGCCGTGCCCCGCACGGTCACGGACATTGTCTTGGCCTTCTGTTGGGGCAGGGTCTGGGTGGCCAGGACGTGCTCGACCTCGCTCGTGCCGATGCCGAAGGCGAGCGCGCCAAAGGCTCCGTGCGTCGAGGTATGCGAATCACCGCAGACAATGGTCATGCCCGGCTGCGTGACGCCGAGTTCGGGTCCGATGACGTGGACGATGCCCTGGTTCTCGTGGCCCCGGGGAAACACGGTGATACCGAACTCGCGGCAGTTCTCCTCCAGCGCCTCGAGTTGGCGTCGCGAGACGGGGTCCTTGACGGGCGTTGAGATCGGGTCGGTGGGGACGTTGTGATCCGCGGTCGCCAGCGTTCGGTCGGGCCGGCGCACCACGCGTCCGTTGAGTCGCAGTCCGTCGAAGGCTTGGGGGCTCGTCACCTCGTGGACGAGGTGAAGGTCGATGTAGAGCAGTGTCGGTTCACCGTCGGGCGAAGTGACGACGTGCTGGTCCCAGATCTTCTCGAAGAGTGTCATACCGGCCACGTTCAGCGAATTCCCACGATCTTGACCTTCAAGAGACCCGACGGGGCCTCGTAGTCGACCGTCTCGCCCACGCGACGTTCGAGCAGGGCCGCGCCGAGTGGCGACGTGGGCGACGCGACGAGGACGCTCTCGGGTTTCTCCTCGATTGAACCGATGAAGAATTCCTGGGAGTCCTCCTCGTCGTCCCCCTCGTAGACCACCTTGACGATGGACGCGTGCTGAACGACGTCGGCGTTGGCGTCGCGTTCGACGATCTCGTGATTTCGGATCACGTTGTCAATCTGGCGGATTCGCGATTCCATCTTTCCCTGGGTGTCCTTGGCGGCGTGATAGTCACCGTTCTCACTCAAGTCACCGAGCAAGCGTGCGGATTCGATAACGCGCGCGATCTCGGTTCGACCAACGGTGGTGAGTTCGAGGTACTCGGCTTTCAACTTGTCCAACGTTTCTTGGGTGATGCGGTGAATTTCGGCCGCCATTGGCTTACCTCAACTAGTGGAGAAGCCTCAATTCTACCGATGGCGCCCCGTCACCACGCCTCTGAGTTTGCCACGACGGCTCGCCAGCGGCCAAAATAGAGTCAAACGAGGAGACGACGAGCAATGACCCAACGCACCCACCGCGTGGCCGTGCTCGGCGGTGACGGGATCGGACCCGAGGTCACCGACGCCGCCTTGCAGGTGGTGCGAGCCGCGGGAGTGGGCATCGACACCACTTCGTTCGATCTGGGCGCTGCGCGGTACCTGCGAGACGGCTTTGTCCTGGACGACGCGACCCTTGAGGCACTCCGGGACTTTGACGCCATTCTCTTAGGCGCGATCGGACCGCGCATCGGCGACACGCGCATACCCGGCGGCGTGCTCGAGCGCGGACTTCTCCTTCGTCTTCGCTTCGGACTCGACCTCTACATCAACTACCGGCCCTTTCGCGGCGTGCCGGGGTCACTTGCCGAGGGCTGTGAGTTCGCCATCGTGCGCGAGAACACCGAGGGACCCTACGCCGGTGAGGGCGGGGTGCTGCGTTACGGCACCGCTCACGAGGTTGCCACCCAGGGATCGGTGAATACGCGTTTTGGCGTCGAGCGGTGCGTTCGCTACGCCTTCGAGCGCGCGTCGTCTCTCGCGAGGCCCACACTCACCTTGGTGCACAAGACCAACGTGCTGACGTTCGCCGGGGACCTGTGGCGTCGAGTGGTGCACGAGGTTTCTCAGGAATTTCCCCACGTCGAGGTCGGCTACCACCACGTGGACGCCGCCTGCATCTACCTGGTGGAGGACCCGCGGCGTTACGGGATCATCGTCACCGACAATCTCTTTGGCGACATTCTCTCCGACCTCGCCGGTGCGGTCACGGGAGGGATTGGCTACGCCGCGAGTGCGAACCTCAACCCCACGCGCAGCGGCGCGTCGCTCTTCGAGCCCGTTCACGGGGCCGCCCACGACATCGAGGGCACGGGCACGGCCAATCCGCTGGCGGCGGTGTCCTCGGCGGTCTTGATGCTCGAACATCTGGGCGAGCACGACGCGGCTTCGCGAATCGCGCGTGCCGTGCAAGAATTCAAGGGAGACGTTGCCAGCCTGGGCACCGCCGGGATCACCCAACAGTTAATGGAGAGTTTGTAAATGCCAATCACGCCCACGAAGAAGGTCTGGATGGACGGCGCGCTCGTCGACTGGGACAAGGCGACCACCCACGTACTGACCCACACCTTGCACTACGGTACGGGGGCCTTCGAGGGCATTCGTGCGTACAAGACCGACCAGGGACTGGCGGTCTTTCGCCTGGAGGAGCACACCAAGCGACTGCTCAATAGTTGCAAGATCTTGATGATCGACGTGCCGTACTCACTCGAGGAATTGGTCGAGGCGACCAAGGAGACCGTACGCGTGAACGACGTGCCCGACGGCTGTTACATCCGTCCGCTGGTCTACCTGGGTTACGGCGAGATGGGGGTGAATCCACTGCCGTCGCCGGTGAACGTGGCGATCGCGGTCTGGCCCTGGGGCGCGTACCTGGGCGAGGAGGGCGCGAAGAACGGGGTGCGCATGAAGATCTCCTCGTGGGTTCGACACACCCCTAACGCAATGCCGACCGCGTCAAAAACCGTGGGTGGTTACGTCAACTCCGGCCTGGCCAAGGTGGAGGCGATCAAGGCGGGCTACGACGAGGCAATCATGCTCGGCGCCGACGGCAAGGTCTCGGAATGCACGGGTGAGAATCTCTTCATCGTGCGCGACGGTTACCTCGTGGGACCTCCACCGTCCGAGGCGGGCGCGCTACGCGGCGTGACGCTCTCGAGTGTGCACCGCATTGCCAACGACCTTGGCTACCAGGTCCACTTCGAGGCCCTTCGTCGTGACGACCTCTACCTGGCCGACGAGGCGTTCCTCACCGGTACCGCCGCCGAGGTCGTGCCGATTGCCTCGGTGGACGATCGCGTCGTCGGGAGTGGTACGCCGGGTCCCATCACGTTGGAGATCCAGCGCACCTACAACCAGGCCGTACGAGGTCAGTTGCCCCAGTACGAGAGTTGGCTCGCTCGGGTTTAGTCATCGTTGGGCGGTAGTCTCGAAGTGTGACTCAACCGACGTTCGCTCCCGTTCCCCACGCCGGCGAAGTGCGCGCCACCGTGCCCACCGCCCCGGCCGAACTTGCTCGTCCACCCAAGGCGGGCCTCCAACGCTCGCCCACGCCCCCGAACGGTCCCGGCTACGGAACGCCCGCTCCCGGCGAAGGTTACGCCCTCACCATTGCCCACCACGTCTTATCGTCCTTCACCTTCGAGAACGAGCACGACCGCCACGACGTCGAGTTGGCCGTCGGACTGGTCGCCGCCAAGCGCGCCAGCCTCGCGGGCCGGGGACCGATCCCCGGCGACGTGAAGGTGGCCATGCACCTTTTCGGTTTGGAGGCGTCGACGATCAGCCACGTCCAGTGTGCGCCCTTCTCGGGCGTGGCGCACAGCTACGTGGCCCAGCGGCGCTTCGTGGACGCAGTGAGCGCCGAGCAGTTGGTGCCGGGCCCGACGCCTCACTAGTCCCCACTAATGAAAAGAGCAGTATGAGTTTCGATCTGACCATGGAACAACGCGCGTTTCGCGACGTGATGCAGAACTTCGTGGACGAACGAATCGCCCCTCACGCCTCGCGATACGACCGCGAGCAGACTTTTCCGCAGGATAGTTTCGACGCCTGCGTGGAAATGGAGTTGCCTTCGCTCGGCGTTCCCGAGGCGTACGGCGGCGCCGGGGCGGACATGGTAACCCAGGCCATCATGGCCGAAGAGCTCGCGCGCGGTTGTGCCTCGACGTCGGTGACGATGCTCATCTCCAAACTCGGGATGCTGCCGGTGATGAACTTCGCCTCCGAGGAGATCAAGCACGAGTACCTGCCGCGTATCGCTTCGGGCGAGATCCAGGCGAGCTACTGCCTCTCCGAAGCCGACGCCGGTTCCGACGTCGCCTCGATGCGCTGTCGCGCGGTGCGTGACGGCGACGACTACATCTTGAACGGGTCCAAGTACTGGATCACCAACGCCGGGATCTCGGAGACCTATACGGTCTTTGCGAGCACGAATCCCGAAGCGCGCAGTCACGGCATCACGTGTTTCTTGGTCGAGAAGGGATCGGGGGTCGAGTTCCCCAAGCACGAGGACAAGCTCGGACTGCGGGCTTCGCCCACCGGCGAAGTCGTCTTTCACGACGTGCGAGTGCCCTCGAGCCACCGGATTGGCGCCGAGGGCGAGGGTTTCAAGATCGCGATGCACACGTTGGACCGTTCGCGCCCGACCATCGGGGCCCAGGCGGTCGGCATCGCCCAGGCGTCCATTGACTACGCGGGTCAGTACATGAAGGGTCGAAAGGCCTTCGGTGCGCCGATCGCGGACCTGCAGGGGCTTCGTTTCATGTTGGCCGACATGGCCATTCGCACCGAGGCCGCTCGCGCCCTGGTCTATCGGGCCTGTGCGACGATTGACGCCGGCGACCCCGAGAACCAACTCACCTACCTGGGTGCCGCGGCGAAGTCGTTCGCCTCAGACACGGCCATGAGCGTTTCGACCGACGCGGTGCAGTTGCTCGGGGGCTACGGATTCACCAAGGAGTTCCCGGTCGAACGATTCATGCGCGACGCCAAGATAACCCAGATCTACGAAGGGACCAACCAGGTGCAGCGCGTGGTCATCTCCAAGTACCTCTTGAAGTAGTCAGTATGTCCGTCACCGCCACTGCCAATGACGTCATGCGTCGAGCGCTGCTGCGTGTTGACGACAACCGGGTACTGACTGCGCTCGACCGACTGAACTTCAAGGCCACCCACAAGGTGAGCGCGGTCGTGGGCATGCCGCTGCGATCACTGCAACAAAAGCGTGACGTGTCGACCTTCGCCACGGGTGCGCCCATCACGGCGGTGCGCGCCATGCTCGAACTACTGGCCCTCGAGCCCTTGGAGAAGATCGTCGACTTATTGGGCGACCACGCGGATTCTCCGACCCTCGAGCAGTTGAGCGAGGCGGTTGATCGAGCATTGGACGATGGACTGAGCGACGACGACGTCGTCGCGGTGCTCGCCTTCGCGGTGGGCGAGGAGTTCCCCGCTGCCGCCCAGTGCCGCCAGCTGCTCGAGGAGCGGCCGGGCTTCGCCCTCCCGGCCCTGCCCGAGACGCACTCGAGCGCGAGCCTGCTCGTACCCAAAGAGGTCGATGATGAAGTCCGCGAGCAACGTCGTCGCCGTCGCGCGGAGGAGAAGCGCAAGAAGAGTCAGTCGACCTCGCGAGCGGCGCGGCCCGTGAAGGTCAAGCGCGCGGACAAGGCATCCCCCAAGGATGTGTCGTCGCCCAGCGAAGCCCCGGCTGTGGTCGAGATCGCGCGGCGACGTTTCATGTTCACGCCCGGTGAGCTCGAGACCTACGACCCCGCCCATCCGTTGGTCGGCACCGTGGTGCTCGCCGACGTCCCCTTTGACGCCGTCGATCCGCTCGTACCCGAGCAGCGTTCGAAGATTCGTCCCGTGCTGGTCGTGGCCGCGTCGACCCGGTCCCTACTGGTACTCGGGATCTACTCCAATCCGTCACCGTCGAGAATCCTGTTTCAGCCCTGGCGCCGACTCGGACTGGCGCACGTGTCCTACGTCGCGACCGAACGGGTCAGCGTGCCCGCGACACTCGACACGCTCGACAAGGTCGGCCGGTTGAGCGACGAGGAATGGAATTCACTGTTTTAGTTGCCGTCGTGCCGACCGCTCACGAGCGCCGGTGGCCTCGACGACGCCACGACGTCGATAGCCGAGTTGGCGAAGGAAGACCCCGCCGCCCGCCAGTGCGAGCACGACGCCCGCGACCTGTACGCCGACTGAGCCGCTGTGGGACTCTTGTCCGAGCAGCCAGTGTTCGTCGTAGGCCCGCACGAGGCCCCAGACGATCATCGCGACCGCACTCAGCGCACCAGCGAATCTTGTCGTCCAGCGCCGTTCGATCAGCAGCAGCGTCACCCACAACAGTGCGTCTTCGGCGCCTTGGATCAGCGGCACCGGTACTCGTTTGCCGACCTGGCCGGCGTAGTGGATCCCGAACCATTGGTGGGTCAGGTGGCCCCCGCCGTTCACCATGAATTGGGGTCCGAGCACGCGACCCAGCGCCCAACCCGCGACGAGCGCGGGGACCAGGGCGTCGGCGAATCGGGCGAAGGAGCTCGCGGGCCACCAGCGGCGCTGCAGGAGCACCGCGACGGGCAGCGCCAGGGCGATACCGCCAAAACTCGCCAGGCCGCCCTGCCAGACCGCGACCCACCGTCCCGGGTGTCCGGCGTAGTAGGACCAGTTCGTCGCGACGTTGGCGAGCCGGGCGCCCACGAGTCCACTCACGACGAGCGCGACCGCGTAGGAGAAGAACCGCTCGAGCTCAAAGCCCGCGCGCGCGAGACGGCGACGAGAGTAGAGATAACAGACGTAGGCGGCGATCGCCAGACCGAATCCGTAGGTATGAAAGACGAGGGGACCGAGGTGAAACGAGGTGGGAACGCCCGACACGCCTAGGCCCGGGGCCGGCCAAGACCTACGAAACCATATCCGAGTCGAATGGGGGTTATGTGCACGCGCGTGCCGGTCATCTCGGCTTCGATCATCTCGCCGTGACCGACGTACATCGCGACGTGCTGGTCCCCGTCGTAACCGTAGAAGAGCAAGTCACCCGGTTCGATGTCGTAGAGGGGCAC
>Ga0181519_10002306_pt1 | contig 16316 bp, 8 predicted proteins | sample PEATcosm2014_Bin_26_FD_121102 | JGI IMG/M metagenome (GOLD analysis project Ga0181519, IMG submission 121102) | Peatland microbial communities from MTU Mesocosm Facility, Houghton, MI, USA - PEATcosm2014_Bin02_10_metaG | ecosystem: Environmental > Terrestrial > Soil > Wetlands > Peat | place...
AGGTACGAATTTTCTGCAACTGCGAGATGCGGGTGACCCCGTCCAGGTGGCCGCACGTTACGAGGCGGAAGGTGCCGATGAATTAGTCTTCCTGGACATTACCGCCAGCCACGAAGGCCGGGCCATCATGCTCGACGTCGTCCGGCGCACGGCCGAAGTCATCTTCATGCCCTTGTGCGTCGGCGGCGGAATTCGCACCATTGAGGATATTCGCGCGTTGCTCAATGCGGGCTGCGATAAGGTATCGATCAATTCGGCCGCGCCGCGCAATCCGGAGTTCGTGCGCGAAGCGGCCAAGCGATTCGGTAGCCAATGCATCGTGGTGAACATCGATCCGAAGCGCGTGGTCCGCGACGGCCGCACGGTGTTCGAGGTTCACATCAACGGCGGCCGCATTCCGACCGGGCTCGAAGCCGTGGCCTGGGCGCGCGAAGTCGAACGATTGGGGGCTGGTGAAATCGTGTTGACCTCGATGGATGCCGACGGCACCAAGAACGGTTACGATTTGGAATTGACCGCCGCGGTCAGCTCGGCCGTGAGTATTCCGGTTGTTGCCAGCGGTGGTGCCGGCAAGCCCGAACACCTCGCCGACGCCATTCGCATCGGCAAGGCCGATGCGGCGCTCGCGGCCAGCATCTTCCACTTTGGCGCGTATACGATTCGAGAAACGAAGCGGATCATGGCCGAGCGAGGCGTGAGCGTGCGTCTCCGCTCGCCGACGGCCGCCTGAGCACTAGCGTATTCCAGACCCTGGGGCACCCAGCGGCGGCGACCTCGCCCGCCGACCTTTTGTCGAGTAACCGATCATGGCGACCACCGAAGAAGACCTGACAGCCGAACGCTTCACGGCGAAGAAGCTCGACCTGGAGATCGACAAGCTGTTTCGAGCCCTGGTCAAGCTCAAAGGGAGCGACCTGCACTTGAAAGTCGGCCGCGCGCCGATCATCCGCGTCAACGGCACGCTCAAGCCCCTGAACCGCGGACCGATCGACGACGAGGAAATGGTCCGGCTCTGCTTCCCGATGATGAACGCCCGCAACCGTAAGATCTTCGACGAGACGGGCGGGGCCGACTTCGCCTACTCGATCGAAGTCGACGGGACGCCCTGGCGGTTCCGCGTCAATCTGTTGCAGCAGTTGGGGCACGTCGGCTTGGTCGCGCGCCGCGTGAACCAGTGGATTCCCGACTTCGAAGGGCTCAACCTGCCCGCCTCGATGGTCGACTTGTGCAAGTTCCACCAGGGCATGGTGCTGCTGGCTGGCGTGACCGGCTCGGGCAAGAGCACGACGATCGCCTCGATGCTCAACTGGATCAACAAGAACTACAGCAAACACATCCTCACGCTCGAAGACCCGATCGAGTTCGTGTTCACCGAGGACAAGTGCCTCATCAACCAGCGCGAGATCGGGCTGGACGTGAAGGACTTCGGCATCGGCATGAAGCACGCGGTGCGCGAAGACCCGGACGTGATGCTGGTGGGCGAAATGCGCGACGAGGAAACGTTCATGACGGCGATTCACGCCGCCGAGACGGGCCACCTCGTGTTCGGCACGATCCACGCCGCCAGCGCCCCCTCGACGATCGGCCGTATTCTCGACTTGTTCCCGCAGTCGATGCACCCGGCGCTGCGCTCGGCCATCGCCATGAACATGAAGGGGATTGTCGCCCAGAAGCTCCTGCCGTCGATCAAGGAGGGAGTGGGTCGGGTGCCGAGCGTCGAGGTCATGACGTTCAACTCGACCGTGCGGAAGCTGATTCTCGAAGAGCGCGACGAGAAGCTCGGCGACGCCATCAGGATGTGCGAGAAGGAAGGGATGCAGGACTTCACCATGAGCCTCAAGGGTCTCGTCGATCGCGAACTGATCGATCGCGCGACGGCCTTCGAAGTGGCCCCGAACGTCGAGGCCCTGAAGATGGCCCTCAAAGGCATCAACGTTTCGCAACCTGGAATTCTCTGATGCTGCATGCCCGCCGCGCGGCGGCCTTCCTGCTCGTCCTGCTGGCGAGCTCGGCGACGGTCTACGCGCAATCCACCGACAGTTGGCCCATCGACTCGGGCCTGTTCCCCGCCACTCCCACGCAGTTCGTCCGCGGCCCCGGCTTCTACCTGAGCTGGGTCAAGCTGCTGCTGTTCGTGCTGGTCTACCTGGGCTGGGTCCGCACGGCCGATTGGATCAATCGCGACGCCCAGGAGCACAAGGACAACTACGCCCGTTGGAATCAACTGGTGGTCTTCGGCTTCTTCGGGGCCGTGCTGGCCGTCACGTTCTTCGTCCCCTGGTTCGTGATCGGCTTTCCGCTGGTCGTCGCCGCGCTGGTGGCGCCGACGGCGCTGTACGCTCGACAGCGTAATGCCAAGCTCGACTCGTCGGAGCACGTCTTTACGCGCGAACATTTGCAGTTCTGGGCAGCCAACGCGCTGAAGCCGATGGGGGTGAAGGTTCCCGAAAAGGCCAAGGGGCCGCCGCCCCCGCCGATCACCTTCACCGGCAAGGGGGGCAAGACCGATCGCGACGACACGGCCCATCAGATCATGGCCAAGCAGACGCCCGGCTTCGCGGCGACCGCGGAGCTGATCGTGCAAGCCCTGGTGGACCGCGGCTCCGTGCTGATGCTCGAAGTGGCGCCGCAAGCCTCGGCCGTGCGCTATCAGGTCGACGGCATTTGGAAGGACGCGCCCGGCCGCGACCTGAAAACCGTCGATGCCATCTTCACCACGCTCAAGACGCTCGCCGGCTTGAACCCGGCCGAACGCAAAGCGCGGCAGCGCGCCATGTTCGGCGCCGAGCACGAAAAGACCAAGTACACCTGCCGCATCACGTCGCAAGCCACCAAGGCCGGCGAACGCGTAATGGTGCTGTTCGACAACGGCTCGGCAGCCAAGCGCAAGCTCTCGGACCTGGGCATGTCGCCCAAGATGCAAGGCGATCTCCGGGATCTCGTCGGCAATAAGAAGGGCTTCATCCTCGTCGCGGCGCCGCCAGTCGGCGGTCTGACGACCCTGACCAATGCCGCCGTCGGAGCCATCGATCGGTTCATGCGCAGCGTCGCAGGCGTCGACGAAGTCACGTCCCAAGAACTCAAGGTCGAAAACGTCCCGATCACCACGTTCGACGCGGCTACCGGCCAGTCGGCCGCCGCGGTGCTCACCGCCGTGAGCCGCCAATATCCCGACGCGATCGTCGTGTCGGAGCTGACCGACGCCCAGACCGTCGGCATGCTGTGCGAGCAAGTGGCCGAGGAACGGCTGGTGGTCGGCGGCATTCGGGCCAAGGAATCGGCCGAAGCCCTGCTCCGCGTGCTGATGCTCAAGGTACCGCTCAAGCAGTTCGTGCCCGTCGTCCTCGGCGTGGTCACCGGGCGGCTGATCCGCAAGCTGTGCGAAACTTGCAAGCAATCGTACACGCCGCCGCCGCAGACCGTGCAGCAGTTCGCCGCCAACGGCCAGAAGATCGACACGCTCTATCGTCCGCCGCAGCCCCCGACCGATCCCAAGCAGAAGCCGCCGCCGGTCTGCCCCGATTGCCAGGGCTCGGGCTACCGCGGCCGCACGGGTCTGTACGAGTTGCTGGTGGTCAACGACCTGGTGCGGGCGACGCTCGCCAAGACGCCGCAGCTCGAAAACGTCCGCGCCGCCGCGCGCAAGGCCGGCATGCGCACGATGCAGGAGGAAGGCGTCGCGCTCGTGGCCCAGGGCGTCACTTCGCTACAGGAACTGATGCGCGTGCTCAAAGAGTGAGCCGACCGGTTACGTCCCGTTTGGTTTCGAATCCGCCCCCATCGCGAATCGCTGCTCACGCTCATGGCTCTCATCCTTCCGCTGCTGCTCGTAGGTATCATCCTGGTGGCTGTCGGCCTGCTTTCCCCGTGCGGCCTGTGGAGCAATCTGCTCAACCTGATCAACGTCACGCTGGCCGCGCTCGTGGCCACGAACTTCTTCGAGCCGATCTCGAACTACCTCACCGGCATGATGCCGAGCCTGGTCTTCCTCACCGACATCTTCGTGCTCTGGACCTTGTTCGGCGTCGCGTTGCTCGGCTTGCGGAGCGCCACGGATCGGGTGTCGAAGTTCAAGATCAAGTTCCCCAAGACGATCGAACTGGCGGGCAATTATGGCTTCGCCGCGCTCACCGGCTGGGTGCTCGTCTGCTTCACCACCATGACGCTCCACACCGCGCCGCTGGCCAAGGACTTCGCGTTCGGCGGATTCAAGCCTGAGAGTCCGACGTTCTTCGGGCTCTATCCCGACCGGCTCTGGCTGGGGTTCGTGCAGAAGATGTCTTATGGCGAGCTGTCGAGTGGCCGCGAGTTCGATCCCGCCGGCGATCTGATGTTTCGCTACGCCGAGCGGCGAGCGCAATTCGAGCGCAACAATGGGCTCACGGCAGGACCGTAGCTTCGCGGCGAGGCCGATTTGCGGCCGAAAGAGCCGATCAGACGGCCGCCGGTTCGTCGTGCAGGCAAAGCGCACGATCGACGTCGAGCTCGATCAGCAATTCGGCGGCCAGCGGAAAGACACCCCGCAGCGTGTCGCGGCAAGCGCAACGTACGTTGGCCGGTACGGGCTTGATCTCGTCGCGTTCGACCGTCACGACATCCTCGATCGTGTCAACCAGCAGCGCGATGCGTTCCTTCTCCGACATCACGATGACGTACTGTGTCGGCTCATCCTCGCTGACGGGCGGCAACCTGAGCAGCCGTGCCAGGTCGATGACCGTGAGCACTTCACCGCGAAGATTGATCACGCCGCACACCTCGCCCTGAGCGTAGGGGACCGGCGCGTGTTGCAGTTGGCAGTTGATCTCCTTGATGTGCAGGATATCGATGCCCAACAGCAGCCCCTGCACGCGGAACGTGATCAGCTCGGTCGAGCTTTCCTGGGCCACCGGCGGAACGTTGCAAGCTTTGATCATCTGCGGACCTCTCGGATCGACACGCTTGGACTGGAAAAATCTCGGGGGGGAGCGCGAGCGTCAGAAACCGACCTCGGCCAGCAACTGATGCACGGCCTGGCTGAGACGTTCACGGTCCATCTTGACCTGGTAGTCGGTGAAGCCGGCCTCGCGTCCACGGCGAAGGTGCTCTTCCCCGGTGAGGGCGCTCAAGGCGATGACCGGCAAGCCTTGCCAACGATCAGTGCCCCGAATCCGGCGACACAACTCGTAGCCGTTCATGTTCGGCATTTCGATGTCGGTGACGATCAGATCCGGTTCGAATCGCCCGCTTTCGATCGCCTTCCAGGCCTTTGCCCCGTCTTCGAAGGCCACGACCTCCAGCTTTTCGGCTTCCAGGAAGCGCTGCACTTGCTGGCGGAAGAATCGCGAATCCTCGACCAACATCACTTTTTTCGGAAGCTTCACCTGGGGCCGTTGTCGCAGGGCCTTCACCGTATCCGGCGCCGCGGCCGCGACCAGTTCGACCGGGTCGATCAGCCGAGCGATCTCTTCGCCGATCAACACCGTTCCCATCACCGACGAGTCGGCGAAGAACTCGGCGTCGACCTCCAGGCTGACATCGCGGATGTCGACCAGATGCGGCACGATCAGGCCGATTTCGTGCTTGTCGATCTTGAACACGAGCACATAGCAATCGTGACGTCGCCGCAGCTCCTCGCTCCGATCGCCCGCCAGGTGCATCAGCGGCAGGCACGCTCCGCGATAGGTCAGCAGCAAACGCCCGTCGACCGATTGGATCTGGTCCCCATTGATCCGTTCGATGCGGGCGATCATGGCCATCGGCACGCCGAGCAGCTCTTGTCGCCCGTTGCGGAACAGCAGCGTGGTCTGGGTTTCGGCTGCCGGACCCTCGGCGCTGGCGACGTCGGGCTTGGTGACGACGGCGGCCGCAGTTGCCAGCCGGGCCAGTTCGCCCAGGCCGACGATATCGAGAATGAACGCGATGTTACCGTCGCCCAGCACGGTCGTCCCGGCCAGGAAGCGGAAGCATCGCAAGTGCCGTCCGAGCGGCTTGACCACGATCTGCTCCGCATCGAGCACCTGATCGACCGCCAGGGCGAACTTCGTCGCGCCCGATTCGACGATGATCACGTTCGAAGGCGAGGCAGGCGGGGCATGGTGCGCCGTACGAGTCGCCCGCGGCTCGCGGGGCGGGTGCTTGCGGCGGGGCTGAACCTGCGACACTGACGCCGAACTACCCCGCGGAGCTTGCAGCAGCGAGCCGAGACGGACCAGCGGCAGTAGCCTTCCGCGAAGTCGCAAGACCTCGGCGTCGTGCAGACGTTCGATACGCACCTCGGCGTCGTTCGCGGTGAGCCGTACCAGTTCGGTAATCGACGTTTCGGGCAGCGCCAGCCGGATTCCATGATCACACACGATCAACGACGGGATGATCGCCAGCGTCAACGGCAGCGAGACGCGGACCTCGGTCCCTTTGCCGGCCGTGCTGTCGATTTCGACCGTGCCCCCCAGCCTCTCGATGTTCGTCTTGACCACGTCCATCCCGACTCCGCGCCCGCTGACGTCGGTCACCACTTCGGCGGTCGAGAAACCCGGCTCGAACAGCAGGGCGACGACGTCGCGATCGGTCATCGTGGCCGCTCGCGCAGGGTTGATGATTCCCTTACTGATCGCCTTTTCGAGCACGCGCTTGCGGTTCACGCCGGCGCCGTCGTCGCTGAGGGTGATGTTCACCTTGCCAGCCTGATGGAAGGCCCGCAACACCAGCGTGCCGGCAACCGGCTTGCCTGCGGCCAGGCGCCCCTTGGGAGCCTCGATGCCATGATCGAGCGAGTTGCGCAGCAAATGCGTGAGCGGGTCGGCCACGGCTTCGAGAATGGTCTTGTCCAGCTCGACGTCGCTCCCCTCGACGACCAGGTTGCACTGCTTGTCGAGCTTCTTGCACAAGTCGCGCACCAGCCTGGGAAAACGGCTGAACACGGTGCCGACCTGCTGCATCCGCGAACACATGATCGCTTCCTGCATCTCGGTCGTGACCTGATCGAGCCGCGCGCTGATCGTTTCGATGCCGGTCTTGCGGCGGGTGGCCACGGCCCGCAGCAATTGATTGCGACTGAGAACCAGCTCGCCGGCCAGATTCATCAGCCGTTCGAGAATCGCCACCGGAACGCGCACCGTGACGTCGTCCGACGCGTGGGCAGTACGACTCGGCGCGGGCGCACCCGCGCCCGGCGCCGGTGCGGCGGCAGCTTGCGGTTCGGCTTTGCTGGCCGCGACAGGCATCGCGGCAGGAGTTTCCGCGGTTGGACCTGTTGGTGACCGCAACTCGACTTGAGCGACGAGCTGCTCGACGCGGTCGAGGGTCGCCGTGGCGGCGGCCGCGGCGTTCGTGGGCTTCTCGAAAACCTGAATCAACTCGTCGATCTCGCCTTGAACATCGACCCCCTCCGAAGCTTCGATATCTTCCACGAGTACCCGCAGCTTGTCCGTGCAGCGCAGCAGCACTTCTACCAGGCTACCCTCCGGCGTTTTGTCGGTGTGGCGCAGCTTATCGAGCACATTTTCCATCTGATGCGACAGGCTGTTGATCGTATCCAGGCCCAAACAGGCCGAGAGACCCTTCACCGAGTGGACGGCGCGAAACACATTGTGGATGCGTTCCGGATTAGCCGGCGCCGAAGGGTCCTCGAACTCGAGTAATTGCTGCTCGACGGCGGCCAAATGCTCGACGGCCTCGACGGCGAATTCCTGGATCAATTGCGCGTCTTCTTGCAACATGGCGGGGGCATACCTGGGAGTGGGCAAAACTCGCGAGCGCCGCTTGGGGATTGGGGGCTCCGGGCAACCATACGTCGAAAAGTGCACCCCTATGAGCGAAAACAGCACATTTTTGTCCGACAGGGCACGCTCGCGCTGATTTACGACCTACATTCCTCTATCTCGACGAGCTAAGGCGGATGCCTCGGGCGGGTGTGTATTCCGAAAACCACGAAGCCGTTCGTGGGCTCTGGGAAGCGATGCGTCGGTATGCATCGCCCATCCATCCAGGGCCGCGAAGGCCCACGAATCGCAGGAAAAGGTATCCATCATGGAAAAGACCGTCGCCAAGGATAAGTCCACGCCGGAAGTCGTCGCTGATCTCACACGTACGCTCGACCACGTGATGAACAAGACGATCACCGACATCGATACGGTGAACGACCAGATCCGCGTGCTGGCACTCAATGCCCGGATCGAAGCTGCCCGCGCCGGCGAGGCCGGCAAAGCGTTCAACATCGTGGCGATGGAGATTGCGACCCTGTCGAACAATTCGGCCCGGGTCGTCAACAACCTCAAGAACCGCTCTGGCGCCACCCTGCAAAGGATCGGCAAGGTCAGCAAGCAGATGGCCACCGCGTTCAAGGGCACGCGCATGTCGGACGTCGCGCTGATGAACATCGACCTGATCGATCGCAATCTGTACGAGCGGTCGTGCGATGTGCGGTGGTGGGCTACCGATGCCAGCCTGGTCGAAGCGCTCACCAAGCGCACGCTCGACGCCCACGACTTCGCCTCGAAGCGGCTGGGCGTGATCCTCGATTCCTACACGGTCTACTACGACCTGGTGCTCTGCGACCTGTCGGGCACGATCGTCGCCAACGGTCGGCCCGGCCAGTTCCGCTCGCAGAAGACCGAACACTCGAATGCGGACTGGTTCCGCTCGGCCCTGGCGACGCGCAGCGGCACCGAGTTCGGCTTCCAGAGCGTGCATCGCAGCCCGCTGGTGAACGACCGCCTGGCCTTGGTCTACTCCTGCTGCGTTCGTGAAGGGGGCGAAGTCAACGGCCGGCCATTGGGCGTGCTGGGCATCGTCTTCAATTGGGAAGCCCTGGCCCAAACGATCGTCAACGGCGTCACGCTCACCGCCAGCGAGAAGGCCAAGACGCGCGTCTGCATCGTCGATGACCGCGGCCTGGTCCTGGCCGATTCGCACAATCGCATCCTCGACGACACGATCGAGTTCGCCGAACGCAGCCGGCTGTTCAAGCACAAGAAGGACTATTGCGTGGCGCGGGTCGAAGACAAGCGGTGCTGCGTGGCCCATGCCTCGTCGCCCGGCTTCGAAACCTATGCCACCGGCTGGCACTCGCTGTTGATCCAAGAGCTGGGCGAAAGCCGCCGCAAGCATAAGGACGAAGAAGACGACAGCCCCAAGCAGTCCGCCAAAGGCAAGCGCAAGACCAGTGCCGGAAAGCGGAAGCGAGTCCTAGCCTGAGGCCGGGGAAATGATGAGTGTTGAACGATGAGTGGTGAATCAAAAAGTGATGATCGACGGTTTCTCGACCGCGTTCATCACTCATCACTCGTCATTCATCACTTCTTCAGATACGCGATCAGATCGCGCACTTCCTGCACGTCGAGCGCGTCGAGAATCCGCTCGGGCATCAGCGAAAGCGGCGAGCGCTCGAGCGACTCGATCTCGCTCCGCGGGATCAGCGTGCGCTGGTTTTTGGCGTCGAGCAGCGTGACGCTGTCGGGCGTCGAGTCGGCGATCAGACCAGCCAACACGCGGCCGTCGGTGAGCGCGGCCGTGTACTGAAAATACTCCTTGCGTATCACGGCGCTCGGATCGACGATATTCTCGAGCATGAACTTGACGTTCTTGCGATCGGCGCCGGTCAGCTCCGGTCCGATCTTGTTGCCTTCGTTGAACAGCGTGTGGCAGACGCCGCAGGTCTTCATGAAGACCGCGTGCCCGCGCTCGACGTCGCCCGGAGCAAGCTTCAGAGAGACCTGGATACCGTGGATCCGGGCCCGCTTTTCGTCGGGCGTGGCCTGGGCCACTTTGCCCCAGCGCTTCTCGACGGCCTCGTCGAGCTGCTTGTCGGCGAGCAGTGCCATCTGCCGCAAATAGTCGGGCGTGACGTCCTTGTCCGCAATCTGCTTCCGATCAACGGCGGCGATCAATTCCAAGGCCCAGGCCTTGCGGCTGGCGAGCAGGCCCAGCGCGACGCCTTGTAGATCGGTCGGCAGCGTAGGATAAGCCTTCAGCAAGTGCTGCGCGATTTCCGGGTCGTTGAACCGCCCCAGCGCGGCGAGCGCCGCCTTGCGAACGCCATCGGACTTACCCGATTCGCTGAGCGCGATCAGCCGGGGCACGTCGCTGACCGGAGCGAACTGCGACCAGAGGGCAATCATCTCGGCCCGCTCTTTGCTCGCACGCTTCTTGTCGTTGGCCCAGGCAATCGCTTGCTCCAGCGCTTCGTGACTGCCCAGCCGCACTTCGAGCCGCACGAGCGCCAGGCTGGGCGAACCGTTGCTCCACAGCTTGGCCAGCGGCTTGTCGAGGACCGGGGGCATTTGCTCGAGCTTGCGCCCCTCGAACCCCTTCTCCATCCCACGCACCAGCAACTCGGCGTCGGCCGAGCTCGGTGCGCGCTCCAACAGCGTGGCACAGCTCACCAGGTCCTCGGCGCTGCCGGCCGACGCATAGCGCCGCGCCAACCGCTCGACCAGCACCGGCCGCACCAAAGGCTGATTCCAATCCTCGGCCCGCGCCAACAAACCAAGCACGGCGGCTCGATCCGTGGCCGCTTTGCTCTCGACCGCCCACCAAATGAGCAGCGGGATGTGGGGGTCGCCGAGATCCTCGCTCCGCGTCAGCAGGCCACGGACGATCGGCAACGCCTCGGCAGCCGGCAGTCGCTTGGCCGTGCAAGCCAGTTGGCTGCGGACCGTTGGGCTCGAATCCGAACTGGCAAGCTCGGCGAGCCGCGAAGCAACCGACGTCGGCACGCTCCCCTCGTCGCCCAACAACCGCACGGTCCAGGTGCGGACGTCTTCGCTTGGGTGTTCCAGCAGCCGCGGCACGTCGTCCATCGCGAGCCCGGCCGTTACATACCAGGCCCACAGCGACTCCAGCGCCAGCGCCTCGTCTTTCGACTCGAAGACCTGACGTCGCAGCCGCGACACGATCGCCATATCGCGCCGCTGAGCGAGAATGGCCCGCGCCTGTCGCACGACCCAATCGTTGCGGTCGGCCAGCCGATCGACCAGCTCCTCGCTCGTCAGCCGCTCGAGATCAAGGCCCGACACCTGCTTCGTTCCGCGGTATTCGAGCTTGTAGATGCGGCCGGTGCCCTTGTCCCAGTCGTCCTTGGGATCGACATGATTGGCCCGCTGGTCGTACCAGTCGGCGATGAACAGCGAGCCGTCGGGGCCTTGCGTGCAATCGACCGGGCGGAACCAAACGTCGTCGGTCGTCACCAGTTCGCCACCGAGGCGGTTGGTGAAGCTCGACCCTTGTGGCTCGATCTTGTGCCAGTGGATCGCATGGGACAGAACGTTGGCCGCGATGTACTGGTCACGAAACTGGGCCGGAAAAGCATCGGCCTGGTAGACGATGCCGCCACAGGTAACGTGCCCGCCCTGGAAGTCCTTGTAGGGAATGTGTTCGAAGTAGCCGAAGGCGAACGGATTCTGAAGCTCGCCATGCTTGCCGAAGTTCTTGACGTAGTAAGCGCCTTGCACCTGGTGGAGCGACGCCCTGCCGCCGAAATTGGTGCCGGCGATCATATTGCCGTGGCGATCGAAATCGGCGCCCCAGGTATTGCCGCCTCCTTCGGCGAACAGCTCGAATCGCTTGGTGAGCGGGTGATAGCGCCAGATGCCTTGCTGGAACGTGAGCCCGCGGATGTGGGCCGTGACCGTGCTCCCTTGCGCGCCATACAGCCAGCCGTCCGGGCCCCATTGCAGGCTGTTGGCCAAGGCGTGCGAATCTTCGATGCCGAAGCCCGACAGCAGCACCTCGGGATCGCCGTCGGGCACATCGTCGCCGTTCCGATCGGCGTAGAACAGCAGATACGGGGCTTGCATCACGAACACCCCGCCGTGCCCCAGCACGAGGCCCGTCGTGAGGTTCAGCCCGGCGAGAAAGTCCTTCGACTTGTCGGCGTGGCCATCGCCGTCGGTGTCTTCGAGAATCGTGATCCGGTCGGCCCCGCGCGGGCCCTTCGGCGGCGGTTCGGGCACGCGATCGTAGACAGTCCGCAGGAAGTTATCGACCTTGACCGCGTTCAGCCCGGCCGGTGTCGGATATTGCAGGTACTGGATGACCCACATCCGCCCCCGACGATCGAAGCTCATCGAGACCGGCTGCTTGATTTCGGGTTCGGCGGCGAACAGCCGCATCTCGAAGCCCGGCGGAACGCGGAATCGCTTCAGGGCTTCGGCCGGGGGCAGCCCTCCGGCACGAGCACGGTCGACAACCGGAACGAGCAGCGCCGCAAGAGCTAACAGACCAACCGAGACTCTTGCGCGACACAAACGACCAAGGGACGAAACCATGGCGGCGACCAGCTAGCGGGAGGAACGCGGGAGCAGGCCATAACGGCCTACCGGGGGAAGGCACGCGTGCCAGTATAGCCCCCGCCAGTCCTCTCAATCCAGCCTTTTTCGCCATGCCCAGGTTCCGCGTCTCCGCCTCCGGAAAAGAGCGCGACCTGGAGCCGGTTGCCGGCCAGCGATCAGGTCCAGTTGCCCGTGAACGTGAGGTTGTAGTCGATCGCGGCGTCGAACTTCGCGTCGCTGGAGCCATATTCCGAGACGGCGTCGACCGATGCGATGCCCGTGACCGAAATCTGATCGTCGGGCGAGACCATCAGTCCATAGCTACCGGCCTCGAAGAAGTCGTTTGTGCCGGCGGCGTCATAGATCGTGGCCGTGTCGGTGCTGGTGGAGCTGCCGACGCCCAGGGTGATGGTGAAGCCGTAGGCTTCATTGTGGTAGCCGGTGCCGGCCATGGAGCTGTCGCCGTCCTTGCCGATGAACGTGTTGGTCGTGCCGGCCTCGTCGTAGAAATAGGCAAAGTCGTCGCCGCCGCCACTATAGGCGTAGACGTGCGCGAAGAACTCCCCGACGTCGAAATAGGCCGAGCCCGACACGCTCCCCGACATGTAGCCATAAAGTTGCGTACCGCAAAAGGCATTGACGCCCGTCGACGGGCCATAGAGATACAAGTTGTCGGTGCCGTCGCCGCAACCGAGCGCGAGCACGGTGCCGAACCCGTTGGCCGTCTGGCTAAGACTTGTAGCCGTGAGGGTGGTGGCCAGCGGCTTGGAGACGATCTTCGCCCCGGACACCGAATAGAAGTAGGCCGTGTCCGTGGTCGAAGCGGCCGTGGCCGTCACCGCGCCGACGCCCGCCGCTTCGTTGTACCACCCCGTACCGGCGAAGGTCGAATAGGTGCCGGTGTTGACGAAGTTGTTCGAGCTTCCGCCGTCGGTCATCGTGACCGTATCCGACGCGGTGCCGTAGAAGTACTGGCTGGCCGTCCCGAGGCTGGTGAATTGGAACGTCGAATTCGAGAAGCTCATCTGGTCGACCGCTTGGGCCACCGTATCGGTGTCGTAAGGATCATCGACGATCACCGTGTTCGTCCCGGCACCGGCTTCGAAGATGATCTGGTTCACGTCGTTCGTAGCCGTGCCGATCGTGGCCACCTGGCTGGCCCCATCGACGTAGAAGCCCAACTGTGTGGCGCTCGAGAAGCTGAGCATGACCGTATCGTTTCCGGCCGTGCCGTGGATATACAATGTGTTGCCTTCCAAGTCGTAGGTCGTGCCCAAACGCACGGCGGCGAAATCGGCGGTCGAAGTCCCGTTGACCGCCGCGCCGAAGCCCATCAGCCGGCCGTTCCCGTCGATCAGCATGGCGCTGGCCTGGGCGCTGGCCGTGCCGACGGTCGATTCGACGGTACCGGTCGTGGTGAACTCGGTATCGAGCGCTCCGGTCGAGGTATAGCGGGCAAAGTACCAGGCGGTACCGCTGCCGGCCGTGGTGGTGCCGAAGACATCGATCCGCCCCTCCAGGTCGAGCTGCACACCGACCGCGGTGTCGGCCGTGTCGATGCCCGTCAGCGAATAGCCTCCGAGGGTACCGAAAGTCGAGTCCAGCGTGCCGTTCACGTTGTAACGGCCGACGAGCGTATGCTGAGCCCCGCCCGGTGTCGAATAGCCGACGAACACGATTTGCCCGTTCGACTGCACGGCGATGCCGGTGATCGCGTCGTCGTTCGAGACATTGAGCGTGGCCACGCCGGTCGAATCGAACGAGGTGTCGAGCACGCCAGCCGCCGTGTAAAGAGCCATGGCACCGTCGTAGTCGGTTCCGTTGTAGGCCACCCCGCCGGCGACGATCTCGCCGTTGGTCTCCAGCGCAATGCCCGCGATACTGTCGTCGCCGGTTTCGATATCGGTGAGCACGTAACCCTTGCTCGAACCGCCGAACGTGGTATCGAGCGAGCCGTCGGCGTTGAATCGCGCCAGTGCGAACTCCTGCGTCGAACTCGCAATGCCGCTGCCCCCGACCACGATCTGGCCGTTGCCGAGGATCACGATCGAATTGATCCCCGCCGACGAGCCGATGGCCAACGTCACGTAGCCGTTACCGCCGCCGAACGTCGTGTCGAGCGCTCCGGCCGACGTATAGCGGGCCAACAACATTTCAGGCACGCCGCCGACGGACGTGTAGCCGCCGACGACGATCTTACCGTCGGCCTGAATCGCTACGGCGTTGGCCTCGTCGTTGCCCGTCGAAAACGAGCTGATGACCGTGCCGCTGGAGCCGAAGCTGGTATCAAGCGCACCGCTGTACTGGTAGCGCACCAGGGCCACGTCGGTCTTGCCACCCGAGGCGACCGTCCCACCCACGACCACGACATCGCCATTGGATTGCAAGGCCGCGGCCAAGGCATCGGAGTTGCCGGTACCGACAGGCGTGAGCGCGACACCACCGCTGCCGAACGTGGTGTCGGCGGTCGACGCCGTCAGCAGCGCGCGTTGTTCGAGCAACTCGATGTGCAGCCGTCGGGTTTGCCGGGCGCGCGGGTTGCGGAGCCTCGCAGCGTGCAAGCGTGGTTGAGGAACGTGTCTAGGTGACGTACGCATGGTCGGACTCCTCCGGCGAAGCTGGCCGGGCTGGGGCAGGGCTGTCGGTCGTATCTCAGGCCCAATTGCCGATGAATTGCAGGTTGTAGTCGATGGCGGCGGCGTACTTGTGATCGTCGGATCCGTTCTGATCGACGGCCGTGACCGTGCCGATGCCGGTCACCGAAATCTGATCCGTGGCCGATACCATCAGGCCGTACGACCCGGCCTCGAAGAAGTTGTTCGTGCCGGCCGCGTCGTAGATCGTGGCCGTATCGGTGCTGCTGGAGCTGCCGACGCCTAGCGTGTAGGCGAAGCCGTAGGCCGTGTTCGAGTAGCTCGTGCCCGACATCGTGCTGTAGGTCGAGGTGCCGATGAAGCTGTTGCTGCCGCCGGGAGCGTCGTAGAAGTAGGCATAGTCGTTGCCGCCGCCGCCGTAAGCGAAGACGTGCTGGAAGTATTCGCCGACATTGAAGAACGTGCTGCCTGCATCGCTGCCCGAGACGTAGCTGTAGAGTTGCGTTCCGCAGAAGGCGTCGACGGCCCCGGTGACGCCGTACAGGTACAGACTGTCGGAGCCGTCGCCGGCGCTGAGCGCCAGGATGTCGCCGAAGTTGTTGGCTTGCAAATGCAGACTCGCGGTGCTGAGCGCGGTGTAAGTCGGCGTCTCGACGACCTTCGATCCGGAGACGCCGTAGAAGTAGGCCGTATCGGTCGTGCCGCTGGCGGCGTAGCCGGTGACGGTGCCCACACCGGCCACTTCGTTGAACCAGCCGCTGCCGGAGAACATCGAATACGTGCCGGTGTTCACGAAATTGTTGCTGCCCGAGACGTCGAACAACTCGGCCACGTCGGCGGCCGTGCCGTAGACATATTGGTTGTTCGTGCCGGTCGAGGTCAGTGTCAGCTTCGAGTTCAACAGCGTCAGCGAACTGGGATAGGCGCTGATCGTATCGGTGAGATAGTTGTCGGTCACGGTGATCGTGTTGCTGCCGGCCCCGGCTTGGAACACGATCTGATCGACTTGGCCCGAACCGCTGCCCAGGGCATAGGTCGAGAACTGGCCATTGAACAGGAAGGCCACGTTGTTGCCGCTGTTGGTCGTGGCCAGGACGAGCGTGTCGTTGCCGGCCGTGCCGTGCAGGTAGAGGGTATTTCCCTCCTGGTCGTAGGCCGTGCCCAGCCGGATCGCGCCGAAGTCGGTGCCGCTCTTGTTGCCGATGCCCGTGCCGAAGCCGACGATCCGGCCGTTGGCATCGATCAACAGCGACGAGCTGATCGCCCCGGCCGAGCCGAGCGAGCCGATGTCGGTGCCGGTGGACGAGAAGTTCGGGTCGAGCCCGCCGCTGTTCGAATAGCGGGCGAAGGCGACTTGATCCTGGCCGTTGATGTTGGCCGTGCTGATGATGACGATCCGCTGCTCGGCATCGAGCGCGATGCCCGTCCCGTCGTCGGCCGAGCCGATGTCGGTGATTTCCCAGCCGCCGGTCGAACC
>Ga0181519_10002307_pt1 | contig 16314 bp, 15 predicted proteins | sample PEATcosm2014_Bin_26_FD_121102 | JGI IMG/M metagenome (GOLD analysis project Ga0181519, IMG submission 121102) | Peatland microbial communities from MTU Mesocosm Facility, Houghton, MI, USA - PEATcosm2014_Bin02_10_metaG | ecosystem: Environmental > Terrestrial > Soil > Wetlands > Peat | place...
CCCCGCCTGCCCGCGCCGCTGTGGGGCGCCGGCGGCGATTCGCTGCAGTCGGGCACCGGCTTGTCGGGGTCGATGTCCCCCGGAACGATCGCCAAGCTGCTGCGCGACGACTCGATCGTGCTGAGCGCCACTTTCGAACGCGGCGCCCCGCCACAGCGCAGCCTGTATTGGCGCGGTCCGGTCTTCGGCGCCTTCGACGGCAGGACATGGTCGCCCCTGGTGCTGCTGGCCAACGCGGCCGAAGGCGACGCCGACGTGCTCTATGAACTTTCCAGCGCGGTCGATTACGAGGTCACGCTGGCGCCCACCCAGCGGCGCGAGTTGATCGCGCTCGAATTCGCCGCCTCAGCCGTGATCGACGGCGATCGCTCCAATTTGGCGCGCCTGAGCCCGACCCTCGAGTTGCAGACGGCGGGGCCAATCCTCGGCCTCCTGAGATACCACGTGCGCAGCTATACCCGCTTTGCGGCCGGGACTCGCATGGCCAGCGGGGCGCTGGACCCGTGGCGCGAATTGCCCGCGCAATACAACCCGCGCACCCGCGAATGGGCCGCCAAGATCAAGTCACAGGTCGCGGCCGAGGCCGCGCGCGACCACGGACCAGGGGCGGTGCATCTGGACCGCCGCCTCGTCGACGCGGTGCTGCTGGAGTTTCGCCGCCAGCCGTTTCGCTACAGCATCGACGCCCCCACGCTCGGGCGCGATTCGGTCGACGAATTCCTCTTCGATACCCGCGTGGGCTATTGCGAGCACTACGCCTCGAGCTTCGCGGTGCTGATGCGCGCCATGGGCATTCCGGCGCGCGTGGTCACCGGCTACCAGGGTGGCGAAGTCAACCCCTACGACGGCTACTTCACGGTGCGCCAGTCGGACGCGCACGCCTGGGCCGAGGTCTGGCTCGAGGGCGTAGGGTGGCTGCGCGTCGATCCCACGGCCGCCGTCGCGCCCGAACGCGTCGAACATACCCTGCGCGAGCGCGGCGCCGAAGGGCTCGCCGGCATGCCGGGCGCGTGGTCGTGGCTGGGCCGCTTGCGCCTCAACGGCGAGGCCCTGGAGAACGCCTGGAACCAGTGGTTCCTGTCGTACTCGGCCGACCGGCAGCGCGCCTTGATGTCCTGGATGGGCCTGCGCCCGTCGCTGGAGAACGTCTCGGCGGTGGGAACCATCGTCTTCATCGGACTTTTCATCGGGCTGGCCGTGCTCTCGCTGCGCCGCCGCGCCGTCCACGATCCGCTCGCCGATCTCGCCTTCGAGATGCGCGCCAAGCTGGCGCGGGCCGGCGTCGCAGTGCCGGCAACGATGGGATTGCGCGACATGGATGCCTACCTGGCCACGCGCCTGGACGGCGATTGCCTGCCCGAGACGCGCCGCCTGCTGGGCGACCTGGCGACGGCGCGCTACGCACGGCCGGCCGATCGCGCCGCCGGCCGCCAGGTGCGCGCCCTGCGCGCCGCCCTGCGGCGCTGGCGCCCGGTGCGCGCCGATCCGGGCTAGGACCCTTTCACGCTACGTCGACGCGGCGATGGCCAGCGTGAGTTCGCCAACGCCCTCGACGCCGGCGCGCAGGACATCGCCGGGCCGGACCGCGGCAACGCCCGAGGGCGTGCCGGTGAAGATGAGGTCGCCGGGCGCCAGCGCGAAGTAGCGCGACAGGTGCTCGATGATGTCGTTGACGCTCCAGATCATCTGGGCGATGTCGCTGTCCTGGCGCCGCTGGCCGTTCACGTCGAGCCAGATGCGGGCGCTCTCGAGCCACCCCGACGTGCCGATGGGCCGCACCGCCGACAGCGGCGCCGACTGGTCGAACCCCTTGCTGATCTCCCAGGGGCGCCCCTGGCGCTTGAGGGCGGACTGCAGGTCGCGGCGCGTGAGATCGATGCCGACCGCATAGCCCCAGACGAGGCCCGCGGCGTCCTGCGCGCGCACATTGGCGCCGCGGCCTCCGAGCGCCACCACGAGTTCCGTCTCGTACTGGAGGTCATCGGTCTGCCCCGGATAGACCAGGGTGCCGGTGCTGCCGGGCGCGATGGGCAGAGCGGCATCGGCCGGCTTGGCGAAGAAAAACGGCGCCTCGCGCCCGGTATGGCCCATCTCGCGGGCATGGTCCGCGTAGTTGCGTCCGACGCAGTAGATGCGCCGCACGGGGAAGAGGTCGGTGGAGCCGACCACGGGCAACACGACCTGCCCGGGTGCCGCAAAAACGTATGCCATGAGGTGCCGCCCTGCCGAAGGTGGGAAAACCCGTGCGCAATTTTACGCGCGCCGCGCTCCCGCACAGATCGCCCGGGTTCGCGTACAGTTCCAGGATGTCTGCACGTGAATCCCATTCCCCCGCCTGGGACAGGCAGCCGCTCCCGCTGGGCGGCGTCATTGCCGATCCCGACGCCGATGGCACGCCCCGCGCCGCGCGCACCCCCTCGATCTCCTGCGTGGTGCCGGCCTACAACGAGTCGGAAAACCTGCCGCGGCTGCTGCCGGCGCTCATGGCGCAGCTGCGCCGCCTCACGGACCGCTGGGAAATCCTGGTGGTCGACGACGGCAGCCGCGACGCGACCCTGGCGAGCCTGCAACCCTGGCTCAACGGCACGGGCGTCATCTGCCTGGCGCTGTCGCGCAATTTCGGCAAGGAAGCGGCCCTGGGCGCCGGCCTCGACCACGCGCGCGGCGACGTGGTGGTGACCCTGGATGCCGACCTGCAGCACCCGGTGGAACTGCTCGAGCCCATGCTGCGCAGCTGGCGCGATGGCGTCGACATGGTGTATGCGGTGCGCGCCGACCGCAGCGAGGAATCACCCTTCAAGCGGTTGGGCGCGCGGGTTTTCTATTCGCTGCTCAAGTTCGGTTCGCAGATCGATATCCCGCCACACGCCGGCGATTTCCGCCTCATGGACCGCTGCGTGGTCGACGCCCTGTGTGCCCTGCCCGAGCGCACGCGCTTCATGAAGGGTCTCTACGCCTGGGTGGGTTACCGCTCGCATGCCATAGAGTTCGTGCCGCCCCCGCGTGTCGCCGGCAACAGCGGTTTCGGGCTGCGCGCGCTGTTCTCGCTGGCCGCCTCGGGCATCACGGCGTTTTCCAACCTGCCGCTGCGGCTGGCAAGCGGCATCGGCTCGGTGCTTGCCGTGCTGGCCATCGGCTACGGCATCTGGGTCATCGTGGACCATTACCTGCACGGCAGCGACGTCGCGGGCTGGGCGACCATCGTCGTGGGCCTGATGTTCTTCAGCGGCGTGCAGTTGCTTTTCATTGGCGTGCTCGGCGAGTACCTGGGGCGGGTCTACGAAGAGGTCAAGCTGCGGCCGCGCTACATCGTTGCGCGACGCCTGGGCAAGACCCCGATCGACGCGCAGGCGGCCCCGGCGCAGGGACAGTGAGCGGCGCACCGACGCGGCCCGCGGCCTTGCCGCCCACGGGCGCGCGCCGCTGGGTGAGCTGCGCGGACGACTACGCCATCGATGCGGGCAGCATAGACGCCATCACCGCCCTGATCTCGCAAGGCCGCGTGACGGCCACCAGCGCCCTCGTCGATGCGCCCCTGTGGCCAAGCGCCGCGCGCCAGTTGCCGGCCGCGCCGCGGGCCGATATCGGGCTCCACCTGAACCTCACCCAGGCCTTCGCGCCCGGCGCCGCCGGTATCTGGCCCCTGGGCGAGCTGCTGTGGCGCTGCGCCACCGGGCGCCTGCCCGCGCAGCCGCTGCAGGCGGCCATAGCGCGCCAGCTCGACGCCTTCGAGGCCCGGCTCGGGCGTCCACCCGACTATGTCGACGGCCACCAGCACGTGCACCAGTTCGGTGGGGTGCGCGAAACCTTGTTGGCGGAGCTGCAGCGCCGCTATCCGGATGCACGGCCGTGGATCCGCAGCACCCGGCCGCCGCCGGGCATCGGCGGCGGCAAGGCGCGCGGCATCGCCTTGCTCGGCGACCAGCGGCTTCGGGCGCGCGCGGCGGCGGCGCGCCTGCCCACCAGCGCCTACCTCGTCGGCGTCTACGACTTTGCCGCCGGGAGCGCCGCCGACCGCTCGCGGTACCGGGCGCTGGTGTCGCGCTGGCTCGAGGCCGGTCCCGAGGGTTCGGTCTTGATGTGCCATCCGGCCTCGCGTGCCGAGGCCGGCGATCCGATCGGCGCCGCGCGGGTCATGGAATATGCCCTGCTGGGTGGCGCGGAATTCGGCGCGGCGCTGCACCGCGCCGGTGTCGAACTCGTCACCGGATCCGAGCTGTTCGCTAGCGCGAGGTCGTAGCGGCCACGGCAATGCGCGGGGCGCCCGGGGGCGGCGCCGGCGCGATCTGGACCAGGCCGCGCGACAGCCATTCGCCCGACACGGCGGGTGCGATCCAGGCGGCCAGGTCCAGGTCGGCGCGCTGCAGCAGGCTGTTGTTCGGATCGAGGACAAAATGGTGGAACAGCGGCCCGAGCCCGAGCGTTTGCGGATCGCAGGCCAGCAGCCACTGTTCCGGCATGTCGTCGGACGCGGCCAGGCGCCGCAGATAGCCCAGTTTCTCCAGATCGACGAGGATCGCCGCAAGATCCTGGTCGTACATGCGCAGGGTATTGGCCAGGTCGTGTGTCGAATACGCCCGCAGCACGCCGTCGCGGCGCGCGTCGAAAAGGAACTTCACCGCGGCGATCGCGGTGATCGCCCGGTCGCCGGCCCGCTGGCTGTCGGAAAAGCGCGTATTGCGCAGCTGCGGCAGGGTGGCGGCGATCGCCGCGCCGAACAGGAAGCTCAACCAAGACAGGTAGATCCAGGTCAGGAAGATGGGGATGGCGGCAAACGCCCCGTAGATGTTCAGGAAACTGCCGTGCGTCACGTAGGCCGCGAAGCCGCGGCTCAGCAGTTCATCGGCCACGGCGGTGACGGCGCCGCCGGTGATGGCGTGGCTCCAGGCGACCGTGCGGTTGGGAACGAGGGCGTACACGGTGCTGTACGCGGCGGCGGCAAGCAGGGGCGGCAGGAACTGCAACAAGGAGCGCACCCCCGGGCTCCAGCGCGCGATGGGAGTGAGCGAGAGCGACGCCACGTAGGAGCTCAGGCTCAGGCTGATGGCCAGGACCACGGGTCCCAGCGACAGCAGCGTCCAGTACACGAGCAGCCGCCGCGCCAGCGGCCGGCGCTGGTGCACCTGCCAGATGTCGTTGAGGATGCGGTCCACCGTGAGGATCATCGTCAGCGCGGTGACCGCCAGGAAAATGAGCCCGACGGCGCCGACGCCCGCGGCCTTGGCCGCGAAATCGGACAGGTAGCGCAGGATGGTCTGCGCGTAGGGCACGGGCAGCAGGCTGGTAGCAAGGTTCTGCTCCAGGGATTCGCGCATCTGGGCAAAGAGCGGGAAGGCAGTGAAGACCGCCAGCACCACGGCCAGCAGCGGCACGATGGCCAGCACCGAGGAAAAGGTCAGGCTGGCCGCCACCTGCATGAGCCGCGACTGGCGGGCGGTATGCACGGCGAACGCCAGCACCTCCCGGGCGCGCGCCAGGCGCGAACTCAGGCGGCGGGGCACCGTGCCGGGCAGGACCGTCGGCGGAACGGGTTCGGGGGTATCCGGAATGTGTTGCATGCGGTGAGCGCTGCGTCCAGGAAGTAGATCGGGCGGCCGGGGCGTGCGGAGCATCGGCTCGGGGCGGCCGGCCGGGCCCGCGTATCGGGATTATCCTTCGAGTCGACATGCAAGCGATCGACGAATTGCGCGAACTGCTGGGCGCCGACGCCGTCCTGGACCAGGCGGGCGACATGGCGCCGTTCCTGACCGACTGGCGGGGCCGTTACACCGGCCGGGCGTTGGCCGTGGCGCAGCCGCGCAGCGCCGGCCAGGTGGCCGAGGTTGTCGCCTGGTGCGCCCGGCGCGGCGTACCCCTGGTTCCCCAGGGCGGCAATACGGGCCTGGTGGGCGGAGCCACGCCGGATGCGAGCGGCGAGGCGCTGGTGCTCAGCACGCGGCGCCTGCGGCGGATGCGCGCCGTGGATACGGCAAACGACACCATCACGGTGGAGGCCGGTTGCCTGCTGCAGGAGGTCCAGGAGGCGGCGCTGGCGCACGACCGGCTTTTCCCGCTGAGCCTGGCATCGCAAGGAAGCTGCACGATCGGCGGCAACCTCGCGACCAATGCCGGCGGCACCCAGGTGCTGCGCTATGGCAATACCCGCGAACTGGCGCTGGGCCTCGAGGTGGTCCTGCCCGATGGCACCGTCTGGGACGGGCTGCGCGGCCTGCGCAAGGACAACAGCGGCTACGACCTCAAGCAGCTGTTCATCGGCTCCGAAGGCACGCTGGGCATCATCACCGCCGCCACGCTGCGCCTTTTCGCGCTGCCGCGGGCACGGGTGGCGTGCCTGCTCGGTTGCGCGGACCTTGCGGCATGCATCGCCCTGCTGGCGCATGCCCGGGCGCAGGCGGGGCCTGCGCTGACGGCATTCGAAGTCATGTCGGCCGACTGCCTGCGCCTCGTCGCAAGCCTGCCCGCCCGCACGCGGCCGCTGTTCGCGCAGCATCACGACTGGCTGGCGCTCCTGGAGTGGTCGGAACCGGTCGATGCCGCGCATGCCCAGGCGCAATGCGAAAGCCTGTGCGCCGAGGCGCTCGCCATGGGCCTTGCCCAGGATGCGATCGTGTCGCTCTCGCTGGAGGATGCCCGTTCCCTGTGGCGGCTTCGCGAATCCATTCCCGAGGCGCAGGCCCGCAGCGGCGGCAACGTGAAGCACGACATCTCCCTGCCCCTGGCGGCAATGCCGGCCTTCCTGGCCGAAACGCAGGCCGCCCTGGCGGCGCTGTGCCCGGACCTGCAAAGCCTGGTCTTCGGGCATCTGGGCGACGGAAACCTCCATTTCAATGTTGCAACGCGCGATGGGGTGCCCGTCACCGTGGCCTTCGAGCGGGAAACCGCCATCAACGCCATTGTCTATGCCGGCGTGGTGCGGCACGGCGGGTCGATCAGCGCCGAACATGGCGTGGGTCAGTTGCGGCGCGAACTTGCGCAGCGCGTCAAACCCGCCGCCGAGATGGCGATGATGCGGGCGATCAAGCAGGCACTCGATCCGGCCGGCATCATGAATCCGGGCAAGCTCATCTGAACGGCGTAGCCGGTTTCGCAGGCCATGCCGTCCAAGTACTATGGGCGATACGCCTGCTGGCGCGGGGTTCGCCCGGCGCGGAGCGCACCCACGCCCGGGCGGAAAAAACGAAATGCAGGAGGCAGGGACGGCGATGTCAGCGAGGAAAAACCGGAAGGCGGCCGGGGCGCGGGTCCGCGCGTGCGGCGTGCTGCTGTCGTTGGCGCTTGCGGGCACGCTTGCCCATGCGGGCGAGACCAATCTGCGGCGCTGCGAGGACGCTGCCGGTCACGTCACGTATTCGAACGAGGCCTGCCCTGACGGCACGTCGAAGGAACGCGCCGTGGAGGCGCGGCCCGCGGTGGAGGTTCCCAAGGACGGCGCGGGCGACAGGGGCGCGCCCGGCGCCCGGGTGGGCCGCATCGTGCCGAGCGCGAATGCCGACAGCCGCGCTCCAGCCAACGCCGAGACCGAACAGGAGGTTGCCCAGGAAAAACGCAAATCCCTGGTCGCGCGCTGCGACGACCTCGTGCGGCGCATCGAATACGGCCAGCAGGACCTGATGTCGGCGGCGCCGGGCGAGCGCGCTTCCGTCGAACTGGGCGTGCGGCGGCTGCAGGAAGAACACGAAAGCCTGTGCGCGCCGCCGCGGCCGCAATAACGCGTCGGTACTGCGGCGCCCCGTGGCGCGAGGGAGGCAGCATGGCGGGATATTCGGGAACGCCATTGGTCCGGAAGCTGGGCATAGGGCCCGGCATGGCCTGCCATGTGAAAGGCGCGCCGGACGACTACGCCGACCTCGTCGCGCCCCTGCCCGAGGGCGCAACCCTGTCCGCACGGCTCGGCGCCACGACCGATTTCGTGCACCTGTTCACGGCGCGCCGCGCCGAACTGCAGAAGACTCTCGCCACCTGCCGCGCCCGGCTTAGGCCGGACAGCGTGGTCTGGGTATCCTGGCCCAAGAAAAGCGCCAGGCTGCCCACCGAGGTCACCGAGGACACGATCCGCGAAGTGGCCCTGCCCCTGGGTTTCGTCGACGTCAAGGTATGCGCCGTGACCGATGTCTGGTCCGGCCTGAAGCTTGTCGTACGCCGCGAATTGCGCTGAGCTAGCGCGATTTGCCGGCAAACAGCACGAGGCCCCCGCCCACCACGAGCGCGGCAATGCTGGCCCACAGGGGCACATCGACCGTCTGCGTATCCTTCACCGAGAGCTCGAGGGGACCGAGCACGGCCTTGTGCGTGTCGCGCGTGTAGCTGAAACCGCCGTAGGCCAGGCCCAGGGCGCCCGCCAGGATCAGCAAAATACCAACGATGCGAGCGGGATTCATGAGAGTTCCTTGTGGTTTGGCGGCAATGCGAACAAGACGAGGGCGCTACGCACGGCCACCCCGCGGGCCCAGGAAGAACCACAGCAGCAGGCCCAGCAACGGCAACAGGATGACGACCAGTGTCCAGAGCAGCTTCTTCTCGTTGGACGCCGAGCTCTGGAAGATGTTGATGATGGCCCAGATGTCGCCGGCCAGGATCAACAGGCCGCCAAGGCCACCGTATTGAAAATTCAACATATTGCAATCCCTTTCCGAATGGGCGCGTCGCAGCGTGCGTGACCTCGGGCCAGCCTGCCGACGCGTTCGCCTCCGCCGAGAGTAACAGCAAGTCGAAAGGCTGCGCGGCGCGTGCCGGCCTTGGCTCAGCCGCCGGCTTGACGCGCCTTCCAGCCCTTGTCCAGCAGGAGCGCGAACACGCGCGCCACGTGGTCGCCCTGGATCTCGAGCACGCCCTCCTTGACCGTGCCGCCTGCGCCGCAGGCGCCGCGCAGTTCCTTGCCCAGCGCGGCCAGCGCAGCGGCATCGAGCGGCAGTCCGCGCACCAGGGTGACAACCTTGCCGCCGCGGCCCTTGGCATCGCGGCTGACACGCACCTTGCCATCGCCCTGCGGGGCGCTGGCCGCGGCCGCCTTGCAGCTGCAGGCATCCACAGCTTTGCGGCAGGACGGACACATGCGCCCCGATTCGGTGGAATAGACCAATCCGCCGCTAGTGGGCCGCCGCATGGACCTGCGCCTCCCCATCGTGCGCTGCGCGTCGCGGCGCCGCGACGCGCAGCGCATCGACTCCGTGTGCCGCCACGAAATGCGGATCCGACAGGCTGCGCCGCCACGCACGGGCGCCGGCGTGGCCGTGGAAGAGCCCCAGGGTGTGGCGGATGATGGACCACGGCGCGGCGCCGCCGGCCACGGCGCGTTCGAGATAGGCGGAAATGGGTTCGACCATTGCGGCGGCGTCGGGGAGCGGCGGTGCTGCGGGAAACAAGGCGGCATCGAGTTCGGGGAGCAGTCCGGGCTGGTGATAGGCAAGCCGGCCCACCATGATGCCGTCGACGCCGTCGAGCGCCGCACACGCCGCCTGCGGGCTCGCCAGGCCACCGTTGAGGACGACGACGGCATCGGGAAAATCGCGCTTGAGCTGGCGCACGACGTCGTGGCGCAAGGGCGGCACCTCGCGGTTCTCCTTGGGGCTCAGCCCCTTGAGCCACGCATTGCGCGCATGCACGATGAACACGCGGCACCCGGCCTCGAAGTTGTGGCCGACGAAATCGCGCACGAAACCGTAGTCTTCGCCGCGGTCGACGCCGATGCGCTGCTTGATGGTCACGGGAATGTCGACCGCATCGCGCATGGCGCGCACGCAGTCGGCAACCAGCCTCGGCTCGGCCATGAGGCAGGCGCCGAAGGCCCCGCGCTGGACGCGCTCCGAGGGGCAGCCGCAATTGAGGTTGATCTCGTCATAGCCCCATCGGGCGCCCAGGCGCGCGCAGTGCGCCAGATCGGCCGGATCCGAGCCGCCCAATTGCAGCGCGACCGGGTGCTCGCCGGCATCGAAATCCAGATGGCGGGCGACGTCGCCATGCAAAAGGGCACCGGTGGTCACCATCTCGGTATAGAGGCGGGCACGCGGGCTCAGGATCCGGTGGATGCTGCGGCAATGACGGTCGGTCCAGTCCATCATGGGGGCGATGCACAGCCGCCAGGCGCTGGCACTCGCGTGAACCGCGTGATCGTCTTTCATGTGCTCCGTGATGCATCCACCGGGAATCATTGCAATGATCTCATGCCCGTTCTTGCATCACATCTTCGCGAAGCGCGCGATTAATGCAAGGCGGTTATGAAGTTCGTGAAGGATAAACGACGGTAACAAGCCCTCTGGCAGCCCACGCCGTCCAAATACGTGATCACCGCTCACTTTCGCCAACGCCTTGCCGATAAAGACTTGCCGCGACGCCTGCGGCGGGGGAATACGGGAATGAACGCGGTGTACCGAATGATGGCATCGACAATGGGTGGCGCATGAGCCCGGACCATCGCGTCCTGGCGCGCCTGCATCGCGTCGCCCGCCAGGACGACGCGCGCCCGGCCATAGATACCTGGCGCGTCCTGGACGAGCTCCTGGGGATCGTCGAAGGCATGGTGTTTCGCAGCGCGATCGACGAGCGGTGGACCCTGCACCTCGTGAGCGACGCCTGCGTTGCCCTGACCGGCTATTCGGCCGACGAGATGCTCGAGAACCGCGCGATCTCGTACGAGGACATCACGCACCCCGACGACCGCGCCTGGGTGCGCGATGCGATTCTTGCCGCGATTGCCCAGGACCGCCCCTACCGGGTCCAGTACCGGATCCTTTGCAAGGACGGCAGCCAGAAAATGGTGCTCGACCGTGGCGCCTGCGTGCTCGACGAGTCCGGCGAGCCGGTGCTCGAGGGCATCATCGAGGACATCAGCGCCCAGCACGCCGCCCGCACCGGCCTGGCGGCCGCCGAGGCGCGTTACCGCAGCATCTTCGAGAACTCCAGCGAGGGCATTTTCCAAACCACGGCCGACGGCCGTTACCTCAACGCCAACCCCGCCCTCGCGCGTATCTACGGCTACGATTCGCCGGCCGCGCTGATGGCCGAGCTGCGCGATATCGGCGCGCAGCTGTATGTCGATCCGCGCCGCCGCGCCGCGTTCCAGCGCATCATGCGCGACACCGGGCGCGTCGAAGGCTTCGAATCGCAGGTGCGACGGCGCGACGGCAGCGCCATCTGGATCCGCGAAAGCGCGCGGGCGGTGCACGACGAGCGCGGCGCCCTGCTCTTCTACGAGGGAACGGTGCAGGACATCACGGCGGCCAAGTCCTACCAGGACCAGCTCGAGCACCAGGCCAACCACGACCAGCTCACCGGCCTGCCCAACCGCAACCTGCTCAATGACCGCCTGCAGCAGGCCATCCTGCATGCCCGGCGCAACAGCTTCTTCGCGGTGGTTGCCTTCCTGGACCTGGACAACTTCAAGTACATCAACGACGGGCTCGGTCACGTGGCCGGCGACACCTTGCTCGTGGCGATCGCCGAGCGGCTCAAGTCCTGCCTGCGCGGCGGCGATACCGTGGCGCGCTACGGCGGGGACGAGTTCGTGCTGGTGCTGGGCAACCACTACGAGTTCGGATCCATCGTGCAGGTGCTCGAACGGATCACGGCAGTGGTCAAGCAGCCGGTCACGGTCGGCGACAAGGAACTCTTCACCACCTGTTCCATCGGCCTGTCGGTCTTTCCGCAGGACGGCGAGGACGCGCAATCCCTGATCAAGCATGCGGACGCGGCCATGTACCTGGCCAAGAGCTCGGGCCGCAACAACTTCCAGTTCTTCACCCGCCGCCTCAATACGATCGCAACGGAGCGCGTCAACCTCGAGGCGCAGCTGCGCCGCGCCATCGAGCGCGAGGAACTGCGCGTCTTCTACCAGCCCAAGATGGACCGTAACGGCCGGGCGGTGGGCGTGGAGGCGCTGCTGCGCTGGCAAAGCGACGAGCTGGGCTGGGTATCGCCGGACAAATTCATCGGCCTGGCCGAGGAGACGGGCCTGATCGAGCCGATCACCGAGTTCGTGCTGCGCCAGGCCTGCCGCCAGGCGGTGGCATGGTCGCGGCAGGGGATGGGCGAACTGGGCATGGCCGTGAACCTCTCGGCCCGCTGCCTGGGCAAGGCCGAACTCGTGCCGTTTATCGAGCACGTGCTCGAGGAAACCGGGCTGGAGCCGCACCGGCTGGAGCTCGAGATCACCGAGAGCATGGTCATCGGCAACGCCGAGCGCTCCATCACGCTGCTGCACGCGATCAAGGCGCTGGGCGTGCAGCTGGCGGTGGACGATTTCGGCACGGGGTACTCGTCGCTGTCGTACCTGCAGCAACTGCCGGTCGATATCCTGAAGATCGACCGGGCCTTCGTCAGCGTCATCGGCGAGGAGCGCGACGAATCGCCCATCGCCCGGCTGATCGTCCTGCTGGGCCGCAGCCTGGACCTGCGCGTCGTGGCCGAAGGCGTGGAAAGCGGCACGCAGCAGGAGTACCTCGAAGCGCTCGGCTGCGACGAATTCCAGGGCTTCCTGCACGCCCGGCCGGCCAGCGCGCAGGACATCGCGCCCTTTCTCGCCAGCCATTCGCCGGCAAACCTGGCGCCGCCCATGGCGGCCACGGTGCGCGCCGGAGCAAGGCTGGCGCGAGAACAGGCGCAATCGACCGCCGATGCGGCATCGGCCAAGCCGCGGCTGCGGTTGATCACGTCTTAGGCAGAGGCGAATTTCCCCCTCTCCCGCGAGCGGGAGAGGGCCGGGGTGAGGGCCGCGCGGCACATCCCCCACCCTCACCCTGCCCTCTCCCGCCAGCGGGAGAGGGGAAATCAAATGCGGTTACGAGCCGTCGCGCTGCGCGCGCTTGCGGTCGGTTTCCTTGAGGAAACGCTTGCGCAGGCGGATGGTCTGGGGCGTGACCTCGACCAGTTCGTCGTCGGCGATGAACTCGACCGCATACTCGAGCGTGAGCTTGATGGGCGGCACGAGGTCGATGTGCTCGTCCTTGCCCGAGGCGCGCACATTGGTGAGCTTCTTCTCGCGGATGGGATTGACCACGAGGTCGTTGTCGCGCGAGTGGATGCCCACGATCATGCCCTCGTAGAGCTTGTCGCCCGGGGAGACGAACATCCGGCCGCGCTCCTGCAGCTTCCACAGCGCGTAGGCAACCGCCTCGCCCTCGTCCTGCGAGATGAGCACGCCGTTGCGCCGCTCGCCCAGATCGGGCGCGCGCACCGGAGCGTAGTCGTCGAACACATGGCTCATCAGGCCGGTGCCGCGGGTCATCGTCAGGAACTCGCCCTGCAGGCCGATGAGCCCGCGCGCGGCGATGCGGTATTCGAGTCGCACGCGGCCGCGGCCGTCGGGCTGCATGTCGAGCAGGTCGCCGCGGCGCCGGCCGAGCTCCTCCATGACGGCGCCCTGGTGCTGTTCCTCGACGTCTACCGTGAGCATCTCGAAGGGCTCGCAGCGCTCGCCGTCGATCTCGCGGAACACCACGCGCGGGCGCGACACCGCCAGCTCGTAGCCCTCGCGGCGCATGTTCTCGACGAGGATGGTCAGGTGCAGTTCGCCCCGGCCGGAGACCTCGAAGACCGTCTCGTCCTCGGTCTCGCGCATCCGCAGCGCCACGTTGGCCTTCAACTCGCGCTCCAGGCGCTCGCGCACCTGGCGGCTCGTGACGTACTTGCCCTCGCGCCCCGCCAGCGGGCTGGTGTTGACGCAGAAGTTCATCACCAGGGTGGGCTCGTCGATGCGCAGCATCGCCAGCGCCTCGGGCGCCTCGGGCGGGCAGATGGTCGTGCCGATGTTGAGCGCCTCGATGCCGTTGACGAGCACGATGTCCCCGGCGATGGCCTCCTCGACCGTCTCGCGCTCCAGGCCCTTGAACTTGAGGACCTGGTTGACGCGCCCCTTCACCGGCGTGCCATCGGGCCCGTCGAGGAAGACCACGTCCTGGGCCGGGCGGATGCGGCCGCGGCGGATGCGGCCGATGCCGATCTTGCCCACGTAGCTCGAGTAGTCCAGCGAGCAGATCTGCAGCTGGAGGGGGCCGTCCGGGTCCTCGTCGCGCACCGGCACGTAGCGCAGCACGGCCTCGAACAGCGGCTTGAGGCCCTCGCCGCGCTCGACCACGCCCTCGAGCTTGTCGAGCGAGTCGACGGCGTAGCCGTTGATCGCCGAGGCGTAGATCACGGGGAAATCGAGCTGGTCCTCGGTGGCCCCCAGCTTGTCGAAGAGATCGAAGGTGGCGTTGACCACGTAGTCCGGCCGCGCGCCCGGCCGGTCGATCTTGTTGACCACGACGATGGGCTTGAGGCCCAGCGCCAGGGCCTTGCGCGTGACGAAGCGCGTCTGCGGCATGGGGCCCTCGACCGCATCGACCAGGAGCAGCACCCCGTCGACCATGGAGAGCACGCGCTCGACCTCGCCGCCGAAGTCGGCGTGGCCCGGCGTGTCGACGATATTGATGTGCGTGCCTTCGTAGTCGACTGCGCAGTTCTTGGCGAGGATGGTGATGCCCCGCTCCTTTTCCAGGTCGTTGCTGTCCATCACGCGCTCGACCATCTGCTGGTTCTCGCGGAAGGTTCCCGATTGCGACAGCAGCTTGTCCACCAGGGTGGTCTTGCCGTGGTCGACGTGCGCGATGATCGCGATGTTGCGCAGTGCTCTCATGATGCTTCCCCGATTCGATGTTCGATTGCAATGTTCGCGCGTTGCGCCGTCGTGACCGCGGGCGCTTCGGCCCGCGCCACGAGCCGCGTGGCTTCGAGCCAGCCGCCGGCGCAGCGCGCCAGGCCGATGAGCGCCCCGTCCGCGCCGTAGACCCGCAGGCGGGCCGTTTCGCCCTCGCGCGGCACGCGCTGCCCGTGCGCGAAACGCGCCGCGGCGGCCGCGTCCAGGTCCACCCTCGGCAGGCTCGCCAGCAGGGCGTCCAGGGGCAGCAGGGCGGCGCGGCGTCCGGCCAGGTCGAGCGCCTGCAGCTCGTCCAGGCTCACCGCCTGGTCCAGGCGCAACGGGCCCACGCGCGTGCGCCGCAGCGCCTGCAGGTGCGCGCCGCATCCCAGGGCGGCGCCGATATCCTGCGCCAGCACGCGCACATAGGTGCCCTTGCTGCAGCCCACCAGCACCACCGGCGCCAGCGGATCCCAGCGCAGCAGCTCCAGGCGGCCGATCGTCACCGTGCGCGCGCTGCGCTCGACCTCCTGCCCGAGCCGCGCCAGTTCGTACAGCGGCCGGCCGTCGCGCTTGACTGCCGAGTGCATCGGCGGGGTCTGCTGCTGCGCGCCCACGAACCGCGCCAGCACGGCCTCCAGCGCCGCGCGCGTGACGTCCACCGGGCGCCGCGCGGTGACCTCGCCCTCGGCGTCGCCCGTGGTCGTTTCGGCGCCCAGCGCCAGTTGCGCCTCGTATTCCTTGTCGGCGTCGAGCAGGTCGGCCGAGAACTTCGTGGCCTCGCCCAGGGTTATGGGCAGCAGCCCGCTGGCCAGGGGGTCGAGGGTGCCCGTGTGGCCGGCCTTGCGGGCCTGCAGCAGGCGCCGTGCGTGCTGCAGGGCCGTGTTGGAGGAGACGCCCAGGGGCTTGTCGAGCACCAGCAGGCCGTCGATCGCGTCGGCCGGTTCGCGCCGCTTTGCATTCATCGCGTCGGTTCCTGCTTGTCCGCCGGATCGGGCGCGGAAACCGGGGCCGCGGCCTCTTCGGGCGCGGCGGCGGGGGCGGTGCCCAGGGCCTCGCGGATCAGGCCGTCCATCGCGAAGCCGCGCTCGAGGGACAGGTCGCGCACGAACGCGAGGCGCGGCACCGTATGGATGCGCAGGCGCTTGAACAGCAGGTTGTGGAGGTGGCCGGCGGCCGCGTTCAGGCCGGCGGCCGTTTCGGCCGGGTCGGAGCCGAAGACGGTGAAATAGATCTTCGCGTGGGCGTAGTCGGGGGTGAGTTCGACGCCGCTGATCGTCACCATGCCGACGCGCGGATCGCGCACCTCGCGGGCGATCAACTCCGCCAGATCACGCTGGATCTGGTCCGAAACACGCTGGGCCCGGTTGGGCGACTTGACAGGACGGACCATAGAACCCACGCGCGGCTGCAGCTCCCCATTTCCCAGGCCGCCCGCATGCGGGTTCGCCGGAACCGTGGACTACAGCGTCCGAGCGACCTCCTGGACCTCGAAGATCTCGAGCTGGTCGCCTTCCTTGATGTCGTCGTAGCCCTTGAGCGACAGGCCGCACTCGAAACCCGCCTTGACCTCGCGCACGTCGTCCTTGAAGCGCTTGAGCGAATCGAGCTCGCCGGTCCAGATGACCACGTTGTCGCGCAGCAGGCGCGCGTTGGCGGTGCGCTTGACCACGCCGTCGAGCACCATGCAACCGGCGATCGTGCCC
>Ga0181519_10002312_pt1 | contig 16299 bp, 13 predicted proteins | sample PEATcosm2014_Bin_26_FD_121102 | JGI IMG/M metagenome (GOLD analysis project Ga0181519, IMG submission 121102) | Peatland microbial communities from MTU Mesocosm Facility, Houghton, MI, USA - PEATcosm2014_Bin02_10_metaG | ecosystem: Environmental > Terrestrial > Soil > Wetlands > Peat | place...
ACCCGATCCTTCCAGAAGCACCGGCGGCTGAACCGGGCCATCGCCGCCCATTTCATCTTCGACGCCACCTTGTTCACCGTCACCGTCCTGACCAGCCGCTGAACCGCCGTCCGACCCCCTGGTCGCCGGGGCCGGGCCGTCAGCCCAGGGGCGGGTACCGTCGGTAGCGGGGCTCGAGGTCGATCTCGAGCGCCCCCAGCACCCGGCTCACGCAGGCGTAGAAAGCGGCCGTCAGGACCAGCTCGACCCTTTCCACCTCGTCGAAGTGCTCGGCCAGGGCCGCCCAGCCGGCATCGCTGAGCGTGGTCCCGGCAGCCAGCTCCTCGGCCATGGCCAGGGCCGCCCGTTCGGCCGGGCTGAAGCGATCGCTCTCGGGCCACCGTTCCAGCTCGGCCAGCTGCTCCGGGCCCACCCCGTGCTCGAGGGCCATCGGGTAGTGGTGGCGCCACTCGTAGTCGGCGGCGTTGCGTTGGGCCGTGCGCATGATCACGAGCTCCCGGATCCCCCGGGCCGACACGGCTTCGCCCCGAAGGGTCCAGGCGAAGTCGATCCACTTCTCCAGGATCAGCGGCGAGTGGCCGAGGGTCCGGTAGAGGTTGGAGATGTCGGGCCAGGTGTCCAGGACCCGTCCATAGGCCCGGGACAGCACGGGATCGGGGTCGTCCGGGTCGACCAGGGGCACTCGGGCCATGGCGGGGACCTCCAAGGAGACGGGCGACCGGGGTCGCCGGTGGGCGGGAGCGTGGTGGGGGTCGGGGACGCGGACCCCGATGTCGGGCTCAGTCGGGGGGTGGGACCACCGCCGCCGGGGCCGCGGCGTACGGGCCGTCGGCTGACGGCCCTCCGGCCGCCTCGGCGGCCAGCTCGTCGGCCAGCATGAACTTCTTCACCTTGCCCGAGGCCGTGCGGGGCAGGTCGTCGACGTAGCGCCAGACCCGGGGGATCTTCTGGGGGGCCAGGCCGGACGACTTCAAGAAGGTCTGGAGGTCCTCGGGGGTGGGGGACGACCCGGGCCGGGTCAGGACGTAGGCGGGGGGCTGTTCGCCAAGCCGGGGATGGGGGGCGGGGACCACCGCCGCCTCGACGACGTCGGGGTAGCGGACCAGGGCGTCCTCGATCTCGCGGACCGAGAATTTCTCGCCGCCCCGGTTGATGATCTCCTTGACCCGGCCGGTCATCGACAAGACGCCCTCGGCGGTCAGATAGCCCAGGTCCCCGGTGCGGAACCACCCCTGGTCGTCGAAGGACTCGGCGGTGTGCGCGGCCTCCAGGTAGCCGAGGGCCCGCTGGGGGCCCCGGGCCAGCAACTCGCCGGCCTCGCCCGGGGGAAGGTCGTGGCCGGCCGGATCGACCACCCGGACCTCGCAGCCCGGGGAGATCCGGCCGTCCGACCCGCAGCGCACGGCCCGGACCTCGAAGCGGCTGCTGCCGGTCACGCTCGGGCACTCGGTCATGCCCCAGCTGCGCATGGGCTGCATGCCGGCGTCGTCGGCCGCCTCGGCCAGGGCCGTGGGAATGGTCGAACCCCCGCACGGGTACCCGGTGGGCAGGTCGAGCCGCTCGCGGCCCCGGGCCTTCAGGGCGGCCAGCAGCTCGTGGATGAACACGGCGGCACCCGACGAGAAGGTCACCCGGTAGCGCTCCATGTCGTCGAGAGCCAGCTCGGCGTCCCACCGGTCGCGGAGCACCACCGATGACCCGGTGAAGATGGGGATGGCCACGGCCGAGAGCAGGCCGGTGGCGTGGGCCACCGGGGCCGGCATGTACGAGCGGTCGTCCCAGCCGTAGGCCTGGGATCGGGCCGACCGCAGCGGCGAGCTGAGGAAGCTCCGGGAGCTGTGGGCCACGCCTTTGGGGCCGGCGGTCGTGCCCGAGGTCCAGCCGACCAGGGCCGGGGCGTCCGGATCGACGTCCTCGGCGATGAACGGGCCGGCCGTGACCGCCTCCTCGAACGGGACCCAGCCGGTGGCCTGGCCCCGGAGGACCACCCGCAGGCCGGGCGACCACTGGGCACTTCGGCAGGCCTCCTCGACCAGGGCCACGTGGTCGGTGGTCCGGAAGTGGGCCGCCGTCACCACGGCCGCCGGCCGCACCCGCTCGACGACCTGGCGCAGCTCGGCCTCCCGGTAGATGGGGACGACCGGGCTCGACACCGCACCGGCGGCCCAGATCCCGTAGGCCACGACCAGCGCTTCCCACCAGTTGGGGAGCTGCCACATCACCACGTCACCGGGCCGGACCCCGCCGGCCTGGAGGAAGCCGCCGAACCGGGCGGCCAGGTCGATGAGCTCGGCCCAGGTGAGCACCATCTCGTCTTCGAACACGGCGTCCAGCGCGCCCATCTCCCGCCGGTTGCGAGCCATCAGGCCGGCGAGGGTCACGTCGGAGCGGAATCCGAATCGGGCGTAGTGGCGGAGCAGCTCGTCGGGAAAGGGAGCCGGGGCGTAGTCGAGGGCGGGCACGGTCGGGATCGTCAGTGGCCGAGCAGGCTCTTGAGGTTGTCACGCATGATCCGGCGCTCGTCCTCCGGGCTGAAACCGACCAGGCCCTTCACGAAGTCGGTGGGTTCGGCCAGACCCTCGGCGTGGGGGAAGTCCGACCCGGCCAGGATCCGCTCGACCGGCACGTACTCGGTCAGGGCGGCCAGGTCGTCCTCCCAGTACGGGTTCACCCACACGCAGCGGTTCCAGGCCGCCACCGGGTCCTCGGGGAAGCTCCCCGGGTAGCGGTGGTAGTACAGCTTCAGCCGCTCGACCAGGTTGGCGACCCAGTCCGAGCCGTTCTCCACCGAGACCACCCGGAGGCCGGGGTGCCGGGTGAAGGCCCCCTGGCACACCATGGCCGTCATGAAGTCCGAGACCGCCCGACCGTGCAGGTAGACCTGCTCGAAGGCGTCCAGGCTGAAGGCCCGGCGCCGGTAATTGCCGGTCCAGTCGCCCGAGTAGCGGTAGTACCCGCTCTCCCCCAGGTGGGTGCACACCAGCACGTCGGCCTCGGCACAGCGGGCCCAGAACGGGTCGAACATCGGGTCGGCCGGCGACCGCATGCCCGACCGGGTGGGCACCGGAGCAGCCCGGAGGTCGATGGCCCGGCATCCCCGGGCCAGGGCCCACTCCAACAGCTCGACCGCCCGGTCGAGATCGGCCAACGAGACGATCGGGGTGGCGAACAACCGGTCCCGGTGGGCGAAGCCCCACGATTCTTCGAGCCAGCGGTCGAAGGAGCCGATCACGTCCAGCATCAGCGCCAGGTCGCCCCGCGAGTACTCCTCGATCCCCGAGGCCAGCGTCGGGAAGAGGATGCAGGCGTCGATCCCCTGTTCGTCCAGGCGGGCCATCCGGGCCTGGGGCTCGAGGTACTCGGGGCGAAGCTGCAGGGGCTCGACCACCCGCATGCCGTCCATCTGCACCTGGGCCCGAGACTTCTCGCCCGAGAACATCTCGGTCAGCGAACCGGCCCGCGAGATCGGGTCGAACGTCGGGTTGGGGATGTAGTCCCACCGGCGACCGTTCAGGACCAGGTGCTGGTGGCCGCGCTCGTCGGTCACCCAGAACAGCTCCCGGCGCCGGGCCTCGGGCAGGTGCCGGGTCAGGGCATCGTGGGTCTCGTAGAGATGGTTGTCGGCGTCGTACATGCCATAGGGCAGGTCCACGGGTCCCCCGTTCCACGGCCGGCCCGGAGCGCTGGCCGGCTCCGGAGCTCGAACGGGGGCCAGTGTACCGACGTCCCACTTGCCCCCACCAGGGCCGGTCACCATGATGGGCCGCCGACAAGGGGGGACCGCCATGGACGACCAGTCACTGCCCAGCTACCACCAGCTTCCCGTCACCCCGGGCGCCCCGGCCGGGTCGTCGTGGGGCGTGTGGGGTCCGGGCGACACCCGGGGCTGCCTCAACCTGCTGACCGACGAGCGGGCGGCCGCCGCCGCCGCCGGGGTCCGCACGGGCCGGGTGTTCAACCTCAACCTCGAGCTGGAGCTGCCCGATCCCCCCCTGTACGGCCGGAGCGCCTTCGAGCACTCGGTGATCGACCGGGCCACCGGCCACGACGACGAGCTGTCCAACTGGAACACCCAGAGCTCGAGCCAGTGGGACGGGTTCCGTCACGTGCGCAGCCTGGCCCACGGCTTCTACAACGGGGTGGCCGACGAGGACCACGGGGTGGAGCACTGGGCCCGCCGGGGGGTGGTCGGTCGGGCGGTTCTGGCCGACGTCGAGCGCTGGCGGAAGTCCTCGGGGCGGCCGCTGCGGCCCGACGCCACGGACCCGATCCCGGCCGCCGATCTGGCGGCCACCTTGGAGTCCCAGGGGACGGTGGTCGAGACCGGCGACATCCTGCTCATCCGGACCGGCTGGCTGGCCCACTACCGGTCGCTCGACCGGGCCGGCCGGGAGGCCCTGGCCACCTCGGACGTCGCCTCACCGGGTCTGGCCGCCGGCACCGAGACGGCGGCCTACCTCTGGGACCTGCACATCGCCGCGGTGGCCGCCGACAACCCGGCCCTCGAGGCGTGGCCGGCGGCGTACTTCACCGTGGGCTCCGACGAGCGCCGGGCCGCCCGCGACGACCATGAGGCGCTGGTCGGCCTGTTCCTCCACTTCAGCCTGCTGCCCCTCCTGGGCCTGCCGGTGGGCGAGCTCTTCGACCTCGACGCTCTGGCCGAGGACTCGGCGGCCGACGGCCGCTACACGTCCCTGTTCACCTCGGCCCCGCTCAACCTGCTCCACGGGGTGGCCAGCCCACCCAACGCCCTGGCCATCAAGTGACCGGGCTCCGCGACCGGGCCGTCCGGTGACCGGGCCGTCCTGTGACCGGGCCGGGCCACCGGCCGGAATCCTCAGGCGGTGAAGCGGGCTGAGGCCCCGGCGCTGATGTCGATCACGGCGCCCGTGATGTGGGTGGCCTGCGGGCCGACCAGGAACAAGATGACCTCGCTCACCTCCTCGGGCTGGAGGAGGGCGATCGGCTGGACGTGGAGCATCTGGAGGACCACCGAGGCGTCCTCGATCGTCGGGTTCTCGAGGTCGGGTCGGACCGCCCGGATCAGACCCTCGTTGACCACCATGGGCGTGGCGATGTTCCCGGGAGCCACCGCGTTCACGGTGATGCCGAAGGGGGCCAGGTCCTGGGCCGACGCCTTGACCAGGCCGATGACACCCCACTTGGAGGCCACGTAGGCCGCCAGGTTGGGCGAGCTCATCCGGCCCATCATCGACGATGTGGCGACGATCCGGCCCGAGCGCTGACGCATCATGACCGCCGAGGCGGCCCGGATGGCGTTGAAGACGCCAGTCAGGTTGGTCCCGCAGATGTCCTCCCACTCGGCGTCGGGGACCTCGTAGACGGAGTGGCCGCCGCTCACCCCGGCGTTGGCCAGCAGGATGTCGATCCGCCCGAAGGACCCGTCGACCTCGGCCACGAAGGCGTCGACCGCTCCGGAGTCCCGGACGTCGAGCTGTCCGGCCAGGCAGCGCCGGCCTTCTTTCTCGACCAGGGCCACCGTCTCATCGAGATCCTCGGCCGAGGCCAGGGGGTAGGTGAGGGTGCCCATGTCGGCCAACAGGTCGCACAGGGCGATGTCGGCGCCGGCCCGAGCCAGGGTCACCGCGTGGGCCCGGCCCTGGCCCCGGGCCCCACCGGTGATGAGGGCCACCTGCCCGTCGAGCTCTCCCATGTCGTACCCCCTTCAGCCCTCCGGGCCGGGCGACCCCCGATCCGAAGGGCCAGGTATACCAGCAGGGCACCGGCGGTGCCGGACCGGAACCACCTCGCCTCCCACCCCGACCGGGCCCCGGCCCACCGTCCGCCACCTGGACGGGCCACGCCCGGTCGGCCTGGGACTGGTCCCCGCCGCTGGCCGTGTTCGGCCGGCGTGGCCATCGTGGTGATCACCGACAACGGCATCATCGGCGTGCCGGCCATGGCCCTCGGGCCGGCGCTGAACGCCTTCGACTCGATCCGGGTCACCGTGGACCGCAGCGGCCTGCGCATCCACGAGAGCTGGCTGGCCCGACCGGTCACCCACGTCCCGGTCGACCAGATCGTCAACGCCTCGGCCATCGACCTCAAACCGACCGGGTGGGGAGCTGGGGCGAGCCGGGCAGCCGAGGGGCGTTCGGGCGGCGGTCGTCCTGCGGGCCGGGCCGGCCATCCGGCTGGACCTCACCGACAACCGGGCTCGCCGTCGCCCGTCGACGACGCGGCGACCGGGGCCGGCCTGGTGAACGACCGGCGGGGCCGGGTCGGCCGCTGACCGGGTGGACCGGTCTGTGCCGGGCGCCCGCACGGCCACCGGTGACCGGTGCACGGGGAGCCGGCGGACGATCCATGTCGTCGACCCCGGGCGCCTGCGCGGGCGCCGACAGCCGGCCGGCCCCGCTCGGGTCCGCTTCCCGTGAGCGCGAGCCGGGAGCCATCTACGCTGAGCCGTCGTCTCCTCGCCGGTCCCGTACGGGACATCCGTGGGCGGGGCCTGATCAAGGGGGCACCGTGCGGTTCTGGATCCCGCTCATGTTCGAGCCGCCCGAGCAGTCGGTGGCCATCGCCCAGATGGCCGAGCGCTACGGGTTCGAGGGACTCGGCCTGGCCGACCACGTCGTCATCCCCCAAGGGTTCGCCTCGGTCCACCCGAGCGGCGAGAACCCGTTCCGCGACACCAGCGGCTACCTCGACACCTTCATCACGGTGGGTGCCATGGCCCAGGCCACTACCCGGCTCAAGTTCATGAGCTTCGTCTACATCATCCCCATGCGGGACCCGTTCAGCGTGGCCAAGCAGGTGGCGACGGCGGCGATCCTGTCCGAGTACCGGGTCGTCCTGGGAGCCGGCGTGGGTTGGCTGAAGGAGGAGTTCGACGTCCTGGGGCGCGACTTCTCGACGCGGGGCCGGCGGACCGACGACGCCCTGGAGATCGTCCGGGACTTCTGGGATGACGGCTTCGCCGAGCACCACGGTCCGCACTTCGACTTCCCGCGATCGGCCATGTTCCCCGTGCCCACCGGGCCCATCCCGATCTGGATCGGCGGCAAGAGTGACGCCGCGCTCCGCCGGGCCGTCCGCCAGGACGGCTGGCTGGGCATGAACTACCCGCTGGACGAGGTCGACCGGCTCCTGACCCGGCTGGGCGAGGTCCGGGCCGAAGCCGGCGATCACCGCAGCGACTTCGAGGTCTTCGTGATCCCCGAGGCCATGCCGTCGATCGACCTCTACCGCCGCCTCGAGGACAGCGGGGTGACCTCGACCATGGCCGCCCCGTGGGCCCCGGGCGACCCGGCCTTCACCGACCTCGAGACCAAGCGGGTGGCCCTCGAGCGCTTCGCCGAGGACGTCATCGGCCCCCTCAACCCCTAAACGGCCGGCCGACGGCCCGGCGGGTGGGGTCCCCGGGCGGGCGGCTCAGGGGACTGCCGGAACGGTCTCCAGCCCGGCGGCCAGCCGGGCGTCGGTCACGTCCTCGTCGACCATGCGCCCGCTCAGGTAGGCGTCGTAGGCGGCCAGGTCGAAGTGGCCGTGTCCGCACAGGGCGGTCAGGATGACCTTGTCCTCACCGGTCTCGATGCAGGCCTTGGCCTCCCTGATGGCCGCCGCCAGGGCATGGGTGGGTTCGGGGGCGGGCACGATGCCCTCGGTCCGGGCGAACTGGACGGCGGCGGCGAAGCACTCGAGCTGGGGGATGGCCACAGCCTCCATCAGGCCGAGCTCGTAGACGTGCGACAGCAGCGGCGACATGCCGTGGTAGCGCAGGCCGCCGGCGTGGATCGGATCGGGGATGAAGTCGTGGCCCAGCGTGTGCATCTTGAGCAGCGGGGTCATCCCGGCCGTGTCGCCGAAGTCGTAGGCGTAGACGCCCCGGGTCAGCGACGGGCACGACGCCGGCTCGACCGCCCGGATGGTCGGGTTCATGCGCCCGGCCAGCTTCTCCCGCAAGAACGGGAACGACAGGCCGCCGAAGTTGGAGCCCCCACCGGTGCACCCCACCAACAGGTCGGGGCTGCGCTCGCCGGCCTTGGCCAACTGCAGCAGGGCTTCCTCGCCGATGATCGTCTGGTGCAAGAGCACGTGGTTGAGCACGCTGCCCAGCGCGTAGCGGGTCTCGGGCTCCGACGCCGCCACCTCGACGGCCTCGGAGATGGCGATGCCCAGCGAGCCCGGGTGGCCGGGGTCCTGGGCCAGGATGGCCCGACCCGAGGCCGTGAGGTCGCTGGGCGAGCGGTGGACCCGACCGCCGAAGACCTCCATCATGAGGCGGCGGTAGGGCTTCTGGTCGTAGGAGGCGCCGACCTGCCAGATCTCGCATTCGATGCCGAACAGCGAGCAGGCGAAGGCCAGGGCGGTCCCCCACTGACCCGCCCCGGTCTCGGTGGTCAGCTTGGTCACCCCGGCCTTGGCGTTGTAATAGGCCTGGGGCACGGCGGTGTTCGGCTTGTGCGACCCGGCCGGCGACACCCCCTCGTACTTGTAGTAGATACGGGCCGGCGTGCCCAGGGCGGCCTCCAGACGGTGGGCCCGGTAGAGGGGCGACGGGCGCCATTGCCGGTAGACGTCGAGCACGCCGCCGGGGATCTCGACGTAGCTCTCCGACGTCACCTCCTGGAGGATGAGGTCCATCGGGAACAGCGGCGCCAGGTCGTCGGGACCGGCCGGCTCCAACGTGCCCGGGTGCAGGGGTGGCGGGGGCGGCGAGGGCAGGTCGGGGATGACGTTGTACCAGGTGGTCGGCATCTCGCCCTCTTCGAGCGTGATCTTGTGCTGGCGCACCGTGTCGTCCAGAGCCACCATGGCGAGTCCCCTTTCGCTGTGGGCACCGACAAGTTACCGACGGGTCCTCGACCACGCCACGCCCGGGCCGCTACCGGGCCGCCCGGGCTGCCGGGACGCCCGGACCTTCCAAAGGTGTCGGGCCCGCCGCCACCGGGCTCGGCCGGGAGCGGCCGCCGGGTTCCCCGCGCCGGGTGACCGGGCCGGGGTGACCGGGCCGGGGTGACCGGGCCGGGGTGACCGGGCCGGGGTGACCGGCGGCCTCGGCCGGCCGGCCACTCGGTCAGCGCTCGGGTATTGGTTGGGGCGGGGGTGGGCCGACGTAGCGGGCCGACGGCCGGATGAGCCGGTTGTGTCCAGCCTGCTCGGCGACGTGGGCCGTCCAGCCCACCGTACGGCTCATGGCGAAGGTGGGCGTGAACATCTCCGGGGGGATTCCGCAGCTGGCCATGACCACCCCGGCGTAGAACTCGACGTTGGCGTAGAGCCGGCGGCCCGGCTTGAGGTCGGCCAGCACGTCGACCACCGTGCGCTCCACCGCCGTGGCCAGGTCGGCCAGGGGGCCTCCCAGGCCGACGGCCACCTGGCGGAGGAAGAGCGACCTGGGGTCGTCGGTCTTGTAGACCCGGTGACCGAAGCCCATGATGCGGTCCCCGCTCTCGACCGCCCGGCGCACCACGGCCTCGGCCCGCTCAGGGGTGCCGATCAAGTCGAGCAGGTCGAGGGCCCGGCTGGGCGCGCCGCCGTGCAGGGGTCCCGAGAGCGCGCCCACCGCGCCACAGGCCGCGGCGGCCAGATCGGCCCCGGTCGAGGTGATGACCCGGGCGGTGAAGGTCGACGAGTTGAACCCGTGGTCGATGGTCAGGATCAGGTACTGCTCGACCGCCCGGGCCTCCGCGGCCGTGGGCTCGGCGCCCCGGAGCATCCACAGGTAGTTGGCGGCATGGGACAGGTCGCCCCGGGGGGCCACCGGGCGGGCTCCTGACTGCAGCCGGTGCACGGCGGCCAACACGGTGGGCACGACGGCCCCCAGCCGGAGGGCCTGGGCCGACAGGGCCCCGGGCTCGGTGTCGAGGGTCGGAGCCCAGCCCAGCTCGCTCCCGAGGAGCGACACGGCGGTGCGCAGCACGTCGAGCGGGGTCCCGGCGGAGGCCAGCTCGGGCAGCAGACGCCCGAGGCCGGGGGGCAGGGTCCGTCCGGCCACCGTCTCCTCGGCGAACCCCCGGGCCTGGGCGGCGTCGGGCAGGGCGCCCCGGGCCAGCAGGTGCCACACGTCCTCGAAGCTGCACCGGGCGGCCAGGTCGACCGCCGAGTACTGGTGGTAATGGAAGAAGCCCTCCAGGCCCCGGACATCGCCGACTGCCGTCTCGGCCACCACCACCCCCTCGAGGCCGGCCGGGGCCATGACCTCGAGGCCTTCGGCCGGCCCGGCGGCCGCCCCCATCACGTCCCGGAGCGACACCACGCCGACCAGGTTGCCGTGGTCGACCACCGGGAGGTGGCGGTAGCGGTGGTGGGCCAGGCTGCCCCAGGCGTCCGACACCGTCTCCTCGGGACCGAGCACGTCGGGCCCGGGGGTCATCCACAGGCGCACCGGCTCGTCGGCCGGACCGCCACCAGCCACGCAGCGCAGGACGTCGCGCTCGGTGACGATGCCCACCACCTTGGCCTCATCGACCACCACGACGGAGCCGACGCCGGCGTCGGTCATCCGCCGGGCCACCTCCGCCAACTGCTCATCGGGCCGGCCCACCACCGCCGGACTGGACATGAGATCCCGGATCATCGTCGGCATGCCGTGTGCGCTCCTCTGGTCGGCTCCCGCGTTCCATCATGAGCCGGCGGGTTCGTCTTGTAAACGTTGATCAAGTCAATGCTCGGCTAGGGTCGGGGCGTGGACCAGATGCTGGAAAGCGCCGAGGCGGCCCGACGGCTCGGCGTCAAGGTGACCACCCTCTACGCCTACGTGAGCCGGGGCCTCCTGGCCTCGCACCGGTCTCCCGACAGCCGGCGCAGCCTGTTCGCCGTGGACGACGTCGAGCATCTGGCCCGCCGGGCCCGGAGCGGCCGGGAGGTCGAGACCCGGTTGGCCACCGTGACCACCGGCGTCACCCAGATCCGCGATGACGGCCCGGCCTATCGCGGCGTCCCGGCGGTGGACCTGGCCGCCACCGCATCGTTCGAGGCGGTCGCCGAGCGCCTCTGGGCCTCGGGTCCGCTGGCCTTCGACGCCCCGGCGATGGGCCGGGTACCGGCACTGGCCGCCCGGGACCGGATGCGCTGGGCTGTGGTCATCGCCGGCGCCCGGGACCCCGTGCGCTCGGACCTGCGGCCCGAGGCCGTGTGGCGGGCCGGGGCCCGGATCGTCGCCTCGGCGGTGGCCGTGCTCGGGCCCGACCGGTCCCCGCCGATGCCGCCACGGTCGATGGCCGATGAGCCGCGGCGTCCGGATTGGCTGGCCGGCCGGTTGGCCGGTCACCTGGTCCCGTCGGCCTCGGCCGACGCCGTCCGGGCGGTCAACGCCGCCCTGGTGCTCCTGGCCGACCACGAGCTGGCCACCTCGACCGTGGCCGTCCGGGTCGCCGCCTCGACCCGGGCCGACCCGTATGACGCCGTGCTGGCCGGCCTGGGCACGATCGGGGGCCCGCTGCACGCCGGGGCCAGCCGGCTGGTCCACGACCTCCTGGCCGACGCGGCGGAACGGGGCCCGGAACCGGCGCTGGATGACGCGCTGCGCTTCTCGGGCCACGCTCCGGGCTTCGGCCACACCCTCTACCCGGGAGGAGACCCGCGGGCCACCCGGCTGGCCGAGCTGTCGCGCCGGGCCGGCGAGGCCCGAGCCCGCCGGGTGGTCGACGGCGTGGTCGACGCCGCCGCCCGCCAGGGGCTGCCCCTCCCCAACATCGACCTGGCCCTGGGCTCCCTGGGATGGACACTGGGCGCGACGGGCGATTTCGGGGAGACCGTCTTCACGGTGGCCCGGATGGCCGGCTGGGTGGCCCACTACGTCGAGGAGCTGGCCGAGCCGCCGCTGCGCTTCCGGGCCCGGGCCGTCTACGCCCGGACGGCGGCCGATCCGCCGAGGTGACCGGGGGCCCCGACCGACAGGGACGCCTCCGCGGCGGCGCCGCTGAGGGCGGACCGACGGCCACCGGTCGGGGCCGGCGGCACGACCATCCCCATTGACGTCCGACCGAGAACGCCCGGCACCAGCCAGCTCGGCGAGTTCGCCGGCGGCGGCTGCATTCCGGCCGGGTCCCGATCGTTGCGCATCGACGGGGGGCGGCGACGGAGACGGCCCGACTGGCCAGCTGCGCCGCCGACCAGTGGCCGCACGGGGACCTCGACGTCGACGGGACGACCGGCCCGACCCGTGGCCGAACGGCAACCCGGACCATCCGACGTCGATCCGGTGGGTCAGAGGCCCGGGGCCCGGTCGATCAGGTGGCCGCGGCCACCGCGTCGGCCAGCCGGCGCAGGGAGTCGCCCTGGTCGTCGACGGTGGTCGTGGTGAAGACCATCTCGTCGATGCCGGCGTCGGCGAACCGGCGGATGGCCGCCGTGACCGCCTGCTCGGTGGTCGGCGCCTCGCCCGACATGGCCCAGGCCACCAGGTCCTTGTCGTAGCCGTAGTACTTGGCCACGTGCTCGCCGAAGGTCCGGTCGGCGTCGGGCCCGAGGGCGAAGTTGGCCGCCGTGATCAGTCGGGGCCGGCCGGGACGGCCCGCCTCCTCCCAGGCCTCGGTGACCAGGGCGTAGCGCTCGAGATGGGTGTCCACATTGAGGGCGAAGTCGAAGCTGCGCAGCCCGTCGGCGATCCGCCCGGCCCGGCGGAGGGCGGCCGGGGCGAACCCGCCCACGATGAGCTCGGGACCGCCCGGGGTGAACGGCGTCGGCCCGACCGGCTCGGTCCCCTCGAACGGGGGCTGGCCGGCCCAGATGCGCTTCATGGCCAGCACTTGCGCCTCGAACCGCTCGCCCCGCCGGGCCCAGGCCTCGGGGGCCACGGCGAAATCGCTCTGACGACCGCCCAGCCCGATGCCGAAGCTGAAACGGCCCTTGCTCAACCGGTCGAGGGTGGCCGCCTGCTGGGCCGTCACCCCCTCCTTGTGGAAGGGCAGGCACAGGACCGACGTCATCAGTCGGATGCGCTGGGTCACCGCCGCCACGTAGGTCAGGGCGATCATCGGGTCGTTGCTCTCGAAGGTCAGCCGCTGGCCCAGGCTCACGCTCGAGAACGGCCCCGCCTCCACCTCCTGGACGAAGCCCACCAGCTCGTCGGAGAGCTGGGCCCGCATCGGAAGTCCGACCCCAACGTCCATCGTCGTGTCCCCCCTCGTCCTCGGCCCGATCGGCCGTCCAAACCTGTCACCGGCCGGTGCGGAGCCATGTCTACCCGATCGCCGGCCAAACGGTCGGCCTGGGGATCGGGGATCGGGGATCGGTGCTCGGGGCTCGGGGAGCGGCGATCGGGCCTGGGCGATCGGGCCTGGGCTAGCGTTTCACCAGCGCCAGGTCGCCGGTCAGAGCGGCCGGTGGCGCCGGCCAGCGGAGGGCGGAATCATGTACCGGTTGAGTCGCATCCTTGGTATGGCCGGCCTCGGTGCCGTTCTGGTCCTCGGGTCCACCGTGGCCGCTTCCTCAGGGGCGGGGGCCAGCGGCTTCCCGGTCCCCGTCGACAGTGCCGGGATCGCCTCCCTGGCCGGCGGCGGGACCGTCTCGGTGCACCAGGACTACTACCAGGCCACCGTCTCGTCGGCGACCACGACCCTGGACTTCACCATCACCATCCCGACCGTCACCTGCACCAAGGCCGAGCACAAGAAGGGGGCCACCGACGCGGTGACCGACTACCTTCTCGGGACGCCGAAATCCTCGGTGTCGTTCCCGGGCGAGGATGTCGCCATCTTCGAGAGTTGCGGGTTCGGCAGTCCGAGCGCCGCCAAGCCCGTCTACACCGGTGGCCTCGACATCGACGGCTCGGTGACGCCCTCTCTGGTCACCTTCAAGCCCGGGACGACGGCCACCGTCGTGATGTCGGCCTCGGCCACCAGCCAGTCCGTCACCCTGACCGACAAGGCGTCCTCGGTCGATCAGACCGGCACGCTGGACGTGGGACTCAAGGCGACGAGCCTCCAGATGGGCTTTCAGGTCCAGGACTCACCGTTCCCGACGTTCACCCCGCTCACCTACTCGGGGATCTCCTTTGACAGGAAGTCCTTCGGTTCACTCAAGCCGACAGCCACCCAGGACATCACCGGCACCACGCTCAGCCCGGTGAGCGGCGGCAACAGCTTCACGGTCACCGACAGCGCCGCCGCCTGACGGCGGTCGACCGGTCGCCGGTGGTGGGCGACCGGCGGTGAAGAGCCCCCCCGGCGGCGTGACTGCCTGATGACCGCCACCGGAGGTCCGCCGCGGCGCCGGACGGCCCGGGACCAGGGGGCCTTCGGAGCTCGCTTCCGGTAGCCCCGGGCACGCCTCAGTGGCGGCGCGCCACCCCGGGCGGGGCGTCCGATGGCCGCTGGCCGCCCGGCGGGCGGAGGGGGAAGGGCCCGTGCCGTCGACGCAGATCCGTGGTCGGACCGGACCCAGACACCGATCACCACCTCTGACTCGGCCGACATCCTGACCACCGGCAGCAGCTGGCGATCGTCTAGGGCGACATCACCCCTGACTACTACTCGGCCAGTCTCCCAGCCGCCTGCCCGGCCCGCCGGCCGGACCGGCTCACCGGGTCAGCTGGTCCGGCGTCGCGTCGACCTCGGCCAGGAAGCTGACGACCACCCGCTCGACCACCTCGGGCCGCTCGGGCAGGATGGCGTGGCCGCAGTGGGGAACCTCGACGTAACGGGCCCGCTGGGCCAGCTCGGCGGCCAGCTCCCGACCCACGGCCACCGGGGCCATGGCGTCCTCGGTGGGCTGGAAGATGAGCACCGGGCGGTCGCCGCCCCGCCACCACTCCCGCCAGTCCGAACGGCCCAGGGCGGCCGACACCGCCTGACCCCCCGGCCACCAGCCGTCCAGCCACTCGCTCGGGTCGTTGCCGGCAGCGAAGAACACCGTCTGGAGGGCGGTCAGCCGCTCGGCCGGATCCAGGTCGGGATCGTGGCACCGCCCGAAGGCCGCCATGACCTCGGGGGCCGGCGGGTGGCGACCCAGGTCGTGGCCACCGCAGGCCAGCAGGGCCAGGCTGCGCACGACCTCGGGGCGGTAGGTGGCGGTGGCCCGGGCGATGGTGTTGCCCAGTGCGTGGCCCACCACATGGGCCGGGCCGTCGACCAGCTGGGCCACCACGCCGGCCACGTCGCCGGCCAGGTCCTCCATGGTCAGTCCCTCGGTGGGCCCGGTGCTGCCGGCCACCCCCCTCGGGTTGACGGCCACCGAGCCGTAGCCGGCCTGGGCCAGGGCCCGGGCCAGCGCCTCGAAGTCGGCGGCGCTCCGGTTGGCCGACGGCAGGAGCACGACCCGGGGCCGGGCCCCGGTGGCGGCCCGCGTGACGGCCACGGTGAGCTCGACCTCGGGCCCCAGCTCGACGGTCTGGACGTTGGACATGGCTCCCCCTTCTGGCCGGGCCGACTCCCCGGGTCCGACCACCGCCTTCAGCGGACCAGCCGGAAGAAATTCCGGACCTCGGCCACGAACAGCTCGGGCTGCTCGAAGGCGGCGAAGTGGCCACCCCGGGCCGGCGTACCCCAGTAGCGCAGGTCGGTGAACCGGTGCTCGACCCAGCGTCGGGCCGGCCGGGCGATCTCCTTGGGGAAGACCGAGATGCCGGCCGGGACGGCCACCGGGGCCTCCCGGTTGCGACGGAAGCTCTCCCAGTAGAGGCGGCCCGAGGAGGCGCCGGTGTTGGTCAGCCAGTAGAGGGTGACGTTGTCCAGCAGCTCGTCCCGGGTGAAGGCGTTCTCGGGGTGCCCGTCGCAGTCCGACCAGGCCTGGAACTTCTCCACGATCCAGGCCGCCTGGCCGACCGGTGAGTCGGCCAGGCCGTAGCCCAGGGTCTGGGGCCGGGTCGACTGCTCGGCCGAGTACCCGGTGCCCCAGCGTTGGAACTCGTCGAGGGCATCGACGGCCGCCCGCTCGTCCGGGCTCAGCGCCTCGTCGTCGGGGGGTCGGCGGAACTGGGCCAGGTTGATGTGGACGCCGGCGCACCGGTCGGCGAAGAGGCGGCCGATGGCTTCGGTGACCCCGGCCCCCCAGTCGCCGCCCTGGGCCCCGTAGCGGGCGTAGCCCAGGCGGGCCATGAGCTGGTCCCAGGCCCCGGCGATGCGGTCGACCTTCCAGCCCGGGGCCGCCGGCTTGTCGCTCCATCCGTAGCCCGGGAGCGACGGGCACACCACGTCGAAGGCGTCGGCCGGGTCGCCACCATGGGACCGGGGGTCGGTCAGGGGCCCGATGACCTTGGTGAACTCGACCACCGACCCCGGCCAGCCGTGGGTGAGGACCAACGGCAGGGCCCCGGCCTCGGGCGAGGGAACGTGGAGGAAGTGCACGCCCAGGCCGTCGAGGTCGGTCCGGAACTGGCCGAAACCGTTGAGG
>Ga0181519_10002313_pt1 | contig 16296 bp, 13 predicted proteins | sample PEATcosm2014_Bin_26_FD_121102 | JGI IMG/M metagenome (GOLD analysis project Ga0181519, IMG submission 121102) | Peatland microbial communities from MTU Mesocosm Facility, Houghton, MI, USA - PEATcosm2014_Bin02_10_metaG | ecosystem: Environmental > Terrestrial > Soil > Wetlands > Peat | place...
AAGTCCATGCGGTTCAGAGCCCACATGCCCAGGGACCAAGCAGCTTGGGAACCGGGGCTGCTGCCCTGAATCGCAGCCGCCTGGGTGGCGGGCATGTCTTGCACGACGACGTCGGTCAATTTGAGCGGACCGAGATTGATTTCGTCCGCCCAGCCCGTGTGCAAAATATAGACGCCAAAAGAGCCGACGCCGCCCAGCGAAGTGGGCAAGGATGATTTGCGATGGGCCGCCCGCCATTCCTTCATCTGGGCTGGCGACATTTCGAGGCCGAGATCAGATCCGGTATCCACTTCTGCCGTGCCGGTTTTGCCGCCCGCCAGCGGAATTTCGAGGAACAGCCAATCGCCCGGCACCACTTTTAATTTGAGCCAGCCGGCGGTTTCCGGCGGCAGTTGTGGCACGCTGCGAATCGTGCGCCGGTCCGCGTCGAAGACCAGGATATTGTCGCGGATATCGGGCCAACCCACCACCCCGTCCGGCAGAGACGATTGCTTCATGGCGGCCACCAGGCGCAGTCCCAACGCGAGGCGGAAAATGGGGAGCGGTGCCGTCAGGGTTTGACCATCGAGCGATAGGGCCGTCGGCTCGGATAGATCGCGGGATTTCAGGCCCAGCCGCCTGGCCCCCATCGGAAACAGCGTCGTGGAAGAGCTGCCGGTGTCCAACCAGATGCGGGCCGGGTGTGCGTTGACGGAAGCTTTTGAGTAAACCACGCGGGTATCCGGCGGATGGCTCGCACAGCCCGCCAGAACGAAAGCCATGACCGCCAACCAGCCTGGAAATGACGTTTGTTTGAATTTCATGACTGCGATGTAACGGAAACGGGGCGACCGAGTGAACACTTGCCTGCCGCGTCAGTCAAGAGCCGCTTTTCAATATTGAAAACCCGGGTTTCCAATTCGGGCAAAAATGAGATGGCCCACCGCGCGCCGGCCCATTAGCCTTGGCTTCTGCCATGACGCCCTCGCACTTGGAAATACCGGCGGGACAAAACTGGAGCTGCCACGGTTGCACCGACTGCTGCCGCAATCATCTCCTCGTGCCCCTCTCCGTCCCGGAAAAGGAACGCATCGTGCAGCAGGGCTGGACCCCGGCCGACGGGGTGGACCCGGGGCGCATGATCGTCTCCGGCCTCCATTCGCATCGCCTCGGCCACCAGCCCGGCGGCGCGTGCGTGTTCCTCGATGCCTCCGGTCGCTGCCGCATCCACCTCAAATTCGGCGAAGCCGCCAAGCCGCTGGCCTGCCGCCTTTATCCGCTGCTGATCCATCCGGCCGGCAAAAAGGTCTTCCTCGGCCTGCGGTTCAGTTGCCCCTCCGCCGCGGCCAGCCAGGGCCAGCCGCTGGCCGATTACGCATCGCCGGCCGCCCGCCTGGCGGCCGAGGTCCTGCCCGAGGGTTGGGAAAAATTGCCGCCCCCGGCCATAGCGGCCAAGCCGGGGCTCGACTGGCCGGATTTCCTGCGCTTTGTCCGCTGGCTGGACTCCGGTTTCGCGGCGGAAAACGTGCCGGTGGCGCTGAAGCTCTTGCGCGCCTTGCAGTGGCTCGAAAGCGTCGAGCGCAGCTATCTGGACCAAATCCGGGGGCCGACCGCCGAGGAAATTCTGCGCGCTCTCGTCCGCCGTTCGGCGGAAAAAATCCCCGCCTTGCCCGCTTCCCCGGAGCCGCCCAGCCGCTTCGGCCGTCTCTTCCTGCGCCTGCTCGTTCTGGAACACGGCCGCACCCCCACTGTGGCCGAGCGCTCCCTGGGCAGCAGCCATCGCTGGAAAATGCTCCTGGCCGCCGCCCGCTTCGCCGCCGCCGCCGGCCGCACGCCGGCTTTGCGCGACGAATTGAAACCCGTGCCGTTTGCCGATATCGAGCGTCCATTTGGCCCGCTGCCGCCCGCCGCCGAGGCGTTGCTGGACCGCTTTTTTCGCGTTAAAATCCAGAGCATGCAGTTCTGCGGCAAGGGGTTCCATGACTGCTCGCTCATCGAAGGCTTCCGCAACCTGGCCTTGCTGTACCCGGTCATCCTATGGCTCTCCCGCTGGCTTGCCGCCGGTAACGGCCGCACCGGCCTCAGCGAGGCGGATGTCCTGCGCGCCGTGTCCTTGGCGGACTACCAATATGGTTTCGCCCCCTATGTGCCCTGGCGCACGCGCCTGCTCCAGCAGCGGCAGGACGTGGCCCGCCTCTGCGCCTGGTATGCCGGCCCGCCGACCTGAACCGGGCGCCCGGCGGGGGGAATTAGGTTACGTGAAAAATTTCACAAACTTTTCTTGCGGACGCGGCGGCCAGTTGTTAAAACTCGCACGCGATTAGGAGTTAGCAGAACGACTTTTAAGTGGTAGGGAATTTAATTTTTAGAAAGAAGTGATTTTTCCGAAGTGGACAAACAGTTTGCCTCTGGTGCTGCTCGCCGTGGCGGCCTTGGGGGGTGCTGGCGTGGCCGCGGGCGTGACCATCTATCTCACCCCGAAATATTACCGGGCGGGCTATCAGCCGGTCCAGCCGGTGCCGTTTTCCCATCGTGTCCATGCCGGCCAGCTCGGCTTGGACTGCCGCTATTGCCATAACGGCGTCGAAAAATCCTGGTTCGCCAATCTCCCCGGCGCCTCCACCTGCATGAACTGCCATGCCCTGGTGCTCAAGGACGATCCGCGGCTGCAAATCGTCCGCGACAGCGCCGCCAACAACACCCCCATTCCCTGGGTGCAGGTCCACCATGTGCCCGATTACGTCTATTTCAACCATTCCGTCCATGTCACCCGCGGCATCAGTTGCGTGGAATGCCACGGCCGCGTGGATCAAATGGATGAAGTCCGCCACGACCAGCCCCTGAGCATGAGCTTTTGCCTCGATTGCCATCGCGACCCCGCCTCCGCCATCCGCCCGCCGGACAAGGTCACCCAGCTCGGCTGGCAATGGAGCACCAACGCCTTCGAGGCCGCGCGCTTGCAGCAGGTCAACGGCGCCAAATTCGTCCACGATTGGAAGGTCGAGTCCTTGCAAAGCTGTTCCGCATGTCACCGATGATCAACAAGGCAATGAGCGACCAACCGCCAACTCCCGCCCCCGCCTCCGCCCCGGGCCGCCGTTACTGGCGCAGCCTGGACGAACTGGCGGACACGCCGGAGTTCCAGGACTGGCTGCACCGCGAGTTTCCCGGCGGCGCCGACGAGCTCGCCGACGGCCAGAGCCGCCGCCATTTCCTCAAGCTCATGTCCGCCTCCTTCGCGCTGGCCGGCATCGCCACGCTCGGCGCGGGCTGCCGCCGGCCCGAGGAACACCTCGAACCTTACGGCAAACAGCCGGAAAATTATGTCTATGGCGAACCGCAATATTTCGCCACCGCCATGCCCCTGCGCGCCGGCGCGCTGCCGTTGATCGTCAAATCCTACGAAGGCCGCCCCGTCAAGATCGAGGGCAACGCCCTGTTCCCCGGCGCCAATGGCGGCACCGACCGCTACGCCCAGGTGTCCATCCTCGACTTGTACGATCCCGACCGCGCCCGCCATTTCACGCATGAGGGCAAAGAGGTTTCGCGCGACGAGGCATTCAAGTTTCTCGATGAGCTGTCGCGGAAATTCTCCGCCAACCAGGGTGAAGGCCTCGCGTTTCTTGCCGAAAGCAGCACCTCGCCCTCGCGCGCGCGGCTGCAAAAGGTCCTGGCGCAGAAATTCCCGAAATCCCGTTGGTTCACCGCCGATGCGATTGATTCAGGCATTCATCAGCGCGCCGCCACGCAGGCCTTTGGCCAGCCATTGCGGCCGGTGTTCCAGTTTGACCAGGCGAAGGTGATTCTGTCGCTCGACTGCGATTTTATCGGCGGCGAGGACGACGCGCCCAATCACATCCGCAAATTTGCGGCCGGCCGCCGGGCCGGGCAGGGGATGAGCCGGCTGTACGCCGTCGAATCGCTGTTCACGCTCACGGGCGCGAATGCGGACCATCGCCTCCGGGTCCCGGCCAGCCGGCTCGGCCCGATTGCCGCGGCCATCGCGGCCGAGATCGCGGGCAGCGTCGTGGCCATCCCGGCGGGCGTGGATGCCAAGTGGATTTCCGAATGCGCCCGCGATCTGGCCGCCCACCGCGGCACGGCGCTGGTCGTGGCCGGCCACCGCCAGCCGGTCGAAGTGCATTTGCTGGCCCATGCCCTCAATTCCGCCCTCGAAGCCCTTGGCAAAACCGTCACCTTTGTCCCGGCGGCGGCCAATGACAGCGCCGACCTCAAGGATTTCGCGGCCAATGCCACGGACACGCTCATTGTGCTGGGCGGCAACCCCGCCTACCACGCCGCCAACCTCGGCTGGCCCGGCCCGGCCAAAACCATCGTCCGCCTCGGCTATCATGAAGACGAGACTTCCGCCAAGGCCAACTGGAATTTCCCGGCGGCGCATTATCTGGAATCCTGGGGCGACGCCCGCACCGCCGGGGGCGCGATCGTTCCCATCCAGCCGCTCATCCAGCCGCTGTTCGGCGGCTTGACCGAGCTCGAATTTCTCGCCCGGTTGGCGGCCGAGGCCAAAACCAGTCCCTACGACATCGTGCGCGAAACCTTCGCAACCGGGGGCGGGGACTTTCCCCGGCTCGACGAAGCCGCTTGGAAAAAATTCCTGTTCAACGGCTTTCTGGATGGCCAGCCGGCCGCGATCGAGGTTAGACCGGCCTCCAGTCCGGCGTTGCCGGAAGCCGCGCCCAAGCTCGCTTCGGCGGCCAATCTCGAAGTCGTCTTCTATCGCGACGCCAAAATGGACGACGGCCGTTACGCGAACAACGGCTGGATGCAGGAGCTGCCCGACCCCATCACCAAGATGACGTGGGACAATGCTGTGCTCCTCAGCCGCAAGACCGCGCGCGAACTCGGCGTCCAGAACGGCGACTTGGTCGAAATCTCGCTGAATGGCCGCACTGTCACCGGCCCCATTTGGGTGCAGCCGGGCATGGCCGATTATTCGCTGGGCTTGGCGCTGGGCTACGGACGCGAAAAGGTCGGCCGCATCGGCACCGGCGTGGGCTTCAACGCCTTTAAGATTTTTGCCGGGAAATACATCGAGACGGGCGCGACCCTCAAAAAGACCGGCGAAACGCACATCCTCGCCTGCACGCAGCATCATTGGAGTATGGAGGGCCGGCCGGCCGTGCGCGAATTCAACCTGGATGACGTAGTCGAAGCGACGGGCAAGGATGAAGATATCGCGGAGGAAAAATTTCACACGACCGAGCCGCCCATCATCAAGTCGCTCTACCCGAACCCGCTCGACGAAGCCAAAAAGACCGCGCTCCATCAGTGGGGCATGACGATTGATTTGAACGCCTGCGTCGGCTGCGGCACCTGCATCGTGGCCTGCCAGAGCGAAAATAACATCCCCATCGTCGGCAAGGACCAGGTCCTCCGCGGCCGGGAAATGCACTGGATGCGCGTGGACCGCTATTTCACCGCCGATCCCCAGCGGAGACACAATCCGAGCCCGTTTGATCTCAATTCCGACGCAAACCAGACCGACGCGAACCAGCAGTTTGCCGAATGGATTGATGAGGTCCAGGCCGTGAACCAGCCGATGCTCTGCCAGCAGTGCGAAGCCGCCCCGTGCGAAAACGTCTGTCCGGTGGCCGCCACCGTGCACGACCAGGAAGGCCTCAACGTGATGGCCTACAACCGCTGCATTGGCACGCGGTACTGCTCCAACAACTGCCCGTACAAGGTCCGCCGGTTCAATTTCCTCGACTACAACAAGCGCCCGCTGACGGAGCTTAAGGGCACGCTGTATAATACCACCCTCACGCACAAGACGGATGGCCAATGGGATCTCCTGCGCTGGTGGCGCGACCCGGAAAGCGGCATGCGCTCGGAGGATGAATGGGACCTGATCAAGCTCTCCAAGAATCCGGATGTCACGGTGCGCATGCGCGGCGTGATGGAGAAATGCACCTATTGCACCCAGCGCATCGAGCAGGCCAAGATCGCCCAAAAGGCCAAGGCCGGCGCCAGCGACAACGTGCGCCTTTCCGAGGCCGCCGGCACGATTCCCAAAACCGCCTGCCAGCAGGCCTGCCCGGCCGGCGCCATCGTCTTCGGCGACATCAGCGACGCGCAAAGCACTGTGTCGCGCCAGAAATTGTCTTCGCTGAATTATTCCGTGCTGGGCGACCTCCTCACCAAGCCGCGCACCACCTATCTGGCCCGCGTTCGCAATCCGAACCCGGACATGCCGGATTACCATGCGCCCTTCAGCACGGAGGAATACGAAAACGGTCTGCTGACCAAGGAGAAATCTTGACGCATGCCTGAACTCGCCAACCTCGAAGAACTGCGCAAGCTCGCGCCGCCCGCTGAACTCCGCCGCGCGCCCGTGGTGGAGGGCAGCCCCGGCTTGGGCGCGCTTACGGACAAGCTGTCCGCCTTCGCCGAGGGCCGCATCCCGCTCTGGTGGTGGGCCGCCTTCCTCCCGGCCGCGTTTGCCGCGATGGTCGTCTTCCCCGTGTGCCTGTTCTACCAGGTCTTCACCGGCGTTGGCGTCTGGGGCAACAACCACCCCGTCATGTGGGGCTGGGACATCGTCAATTTCATTTGGTGGGTCGGCGTGGCCCACGCGGGCACCCTCATTTCCGCCATGCTCTTCCTCACCCGCCAGCACTGGCGCACCACCATCGGCCGCATGGCCGAGGCGATGACCGTCTTTGCCGTGGCCATGGCCGGCCTGTATCCCGCCATCCACGTCGGCCGCGCGTGGTTCGACTGGTTCATGTTCCCCATTCCCAACTCCAACAGCATGTGGCCGCAGTTTCGCTCGCCGCTGATGTGGGACGTCTTCGCCGTGAACACCTACCTCATGGTGTCCTCGCTCTTCTGGTTCATGGGCATGATCCCCGATTTCGCCGTGCTGCGCGACCGCTCCACCACGCGCATCCGCCGCGCCATCTTCAGCTTCCTCGCCATGGGCTGGACCGGTTCGGCCTGGCAATGGCACAATTACGAGAAGGCCTACGTCGTCCTCTGCGGCCTCTGCACGCTGCTGGTGTTCACCGTCAGCTCCATTGTCGGCCTGGATTTCTGCACCGCCCAGATCGCCGGCTGGCACGCCACCATCTTCCCGCTGTACTTCGTCATCGGCGCCGTCTTTTGCGGGTTTGGCATGATGCTGCTCCTGCTGATCTCATTGCGCAAACTCTGCCATCTCGAAAGCATCATCACCCTGGCTCACATCGAGAAGGTGGCCAAGCTCACCCTCGTCAGCGGACTGTGCATTGATTACATCTACGCGATGGAATTCTTCATCGCCTGGTACAGCGGTGATCCCTATGAGCGCTGGGTGTTCGAACACCGCCTCTTCGGTCACACTTATTTCGTGTTTGGCTGCCTGATGTATGGCATCAACGTGGGCGTCACCCAGCTTCTCTGGTTCAAAAAAGTCCGCCAGAACCTCGTCTGGCTTTTCATCATCGGCCTGCTGATCAATATCGGCATGTGGACGGAGCGCTTTGTCATCGTCGTCGGCTCGCTCTACCAGGAATTCCTGCCCGCCAACTGGGGCCAATATATGCCCACCATCTGGGACGTCGGCCTGTTTGTCGGCACCTTGGGCGCGTTTTTCATGCTCTATCTGCTGTTCGTCAAGTTCCTGCCCATGATTCCCATCGCGGAAGTCAAGGGCGTGCTGCCCCAGGGCGATCCGCATCATCGCCTCGGCGGCGCCAAGGAAGGAGGCCATTCATGAACGGAAAAGTCTATGGCCTGATGGCGGAATTCGCGACCCCGGCCGCCGTGCTCCACGCCGCGGAACAGGTGCGCGACGCCGGCTACCGCCGCTGGGACGTCTTCACGCCGTTCCCCATCCACGGCCTCGACCGCGTCATGGGCTACCGCAATTCCCTCGTCGGCTGGGTCGCGCTCCTGTTCGGCGCTGGCGCCTTCCTGTCCGTCGTCGGCCTCATCTGGTTCGCCAACGCCTGGGCCAACCCCTTCATCGTCGGCGGCAAACCCATGTTCAGCCCGCCCATGACTTTTGTGCCGGCCTACATTTTGCTCATTCTCGGAGCGGCCGTCGGCGCGCTGGTGGGCATGCTCGGCTTCAACCAGCTCCCGCGCCTGCATCATCCGCTCTTCGCGAAAAAGCGCTTCGAGCTTGCCACCCGCGACAAGTTCATCATCGTCATCGGCGCCAACGACGATCAATTCTCGCCCGCCGCCACCCGCCGCCTGCTCGAAACCGCCGGCGGTGCCCACATTGAAACCGTGGAGGAACCCGAATGATTCGCGTGCTTCTCTCCCTGGCCTTGATTGGCGCGGCCCTCGGCGCGGCCACCGTCGGCGTGCTCGGCCTGCCCGGGCGCCTCTCGCGCAAGCCGCCCGTGGAAATCTATGCCGACCGCTTCATGCCCGGCATGGACCGCCAGCCCAAGCTCCGCCCGCAGGAGCCGGACAGCTTTTTTGCGAACGGCGTCAGTTCCCAGTTGCCGCCCGCCGGCACCGTCGCGCGCAGCCTGCCTATCCAGACCGTCAGCGGCCCGGTTTACCCCTTTGAAGATTCGCCCGTGAACACCGGCCGCATCACCGGCACCACCAATTTCATCGCCACCAACCCGCTGCCCGTCAACGGGGCGCTCCTCCAGCGCGGACGCGACCGCTTCGACATCTATTGCGCGCCCTGTCACGGCCGGCTGGGCGACGGCAACGGCATCACCAAAAAAATCGGCGTCATGCCCAGCGTGGCCAACCTCCACGACAAACGCATTGTCGAGCTGGCCGACGGCGATATTTTCAACACCGTCACCTCCGGCAAGAGCACCATGGGCGCTTACGGCCCGCTGCTGCCCGTGTCGGATCGCTGGGCGGTCATCGCCTATGTGCGCTCGCTCCAGTTGAGCTGGCTGGGCGCCAAGGAAGACCTGACGCCCGCGCAATCGGCCGAACTGAAATGAATTTATGACTTCGCCGCAAGAGAACGAACCCACGCCCGCGCTCATCAGCGGGTTGCCGAGCGCCATGCTGTTCCTCGGCACGGTGTTGACGGCCGTCGGCGCGATTGCCAGCTTCATGCGCAACGGCGGCGCCGAATTCGGCTTCGCCTGGCTCCTGGCGTTCATGTTCTATTACAGCCTCGCCCTTGGCGCGCTCTTCGTGGTGCTGGTGCACCATCTCACGGACGCGGGGTGGTCGGTGGGCATCCGCCGTTTCTGCGAGCATATCGCTTCCCTCTTGTTCCCGGCGCTGGCCATCCTGTTCGTGCCCGTCGCCCTGCTCGGGCCGAAAATCTATGGTTGGATGCAGCTCGATCCCGCCGCGAACAACCTGCTGGCCGCCAAGCATCCGGTGTTCACCATCCCGGGCTTCTGGATCACCTCCGCCGTTTTCTTTGCCATCTGGGGATTCCTCACCTCGCGCCTGTGTTCCCTGTCGCTCGAACAGGACGAAACCGGCGCCGCGGAATGCACCCGCAAAATGCGCTTCCACTCCGGCTGGGGCATCGTCGCGTTTGCCTTGACGCTCACCTTCTCCGGCATCCTCTGGATGCAGGCCGTCCAATACCAGTTTTTCTCCGCCATCTACGGCGTCTATTTCTTCGCCTCCAGCGTCTGGGCCGGCCTCGCCGTGATCTATGTCATCGCCGTGGCCCTCCTGCGGCAGGACATCCTCACGCCCGTGCTGAAGGAGAATTATTTCTATTTCATCGGCATGCTCCTGCTCGCCTTCACGCTCCTGTCCTGCTACGCCGAGTTCGCCCAATACTTCGTCGTCTGGAACGCCAACATGCCGGAGGAAACTTTCTGGTATCTCCTCCGGGAAAACAGCGGCTGGTTCGGCCTGAGTCTGCTCTTGATCCTCGGCAAGTGCCTGGTGCCGTTCTTCACGCTCCTGCCGGTCCACACCAAGACCAATTTCCGCGTGCTCATCCCCGTGTGCTGCCTGATCGCCCTCATGCACTACGCCGACCTCGCCTACAACATCCTGCCCGCGTGGCATCCCCGCGCGCACCATGAGAACTGGCTCTTCCTCCACGTCGGCTGCGTCCTCTTCATGGGCGGCGTGCTGGGGAAAATCTTTCTCAAGAAGTTCAACGCCCATCCGCCTTACCCGCGGCGCGACCCCCGCCTGCTCGAAGCCATGGGCGTCAATCCCCACCTCGTCAGCGACCTCGTTGATGCCAACTCCGGAGGCGCCAAGTGAACCTGGGTCTCGAACGCCTCAACCGCGGCACGGCCGCCGCCGTCGGCTTCCTCGCCGTCAGCCTCGTGTTCGTCGTCCTCGCCGTGGGCCTCAAGCTGTCGCTGTTCGTTCCGTCCGTGGACGCCGACCGCGGCGCCACCCTCGGCAAGAATCTTGCGGAAATTCGCGCCGCCGAGGACGCCGCGTTAAACCACCCCGCCGTCCTCGATGCCCAGCGCGGCACCCTCCGCCTGCCCATCGAAACCGCCATGCAACTGGCCGCGCAAGCCTGGACCAACCCCGCCGCCGCCCGGGCCGACCTCAACGCGCGCGCCGAAAAGGCCGCCGCCGCGCTGCCCAAGGCCCCCGAGAAACCCAGCATTTTTGAATGAACCAGACGGACTCCAACTCTGCCGCCGTGAACGAGATTGACGCCTCGTGCCGCGTGCCGTTGCTCGCCTTGTTCGGCGGCGCGGCCTTGTGGCTCGTGCTCGGCGTGGCGCTCGGCATCGCCGCCGCCCTGTCCTTTCACGCGCCGGACATGTTCGCCAACTGTCCCGGTCTGACCTATGGCCATGCCCAGGCCGCCGCGAATGACTTGCTCCTTTACGGCTTCGCCATCCCCGCCGCGCTGGGCGTCGTGCTCTGGATTTTTGCCCGATTAAGCCGGGCCCCGCTGGCCCTGCCCATGGTGCCCCTCGCCGGCGCCAATCTCTGGCATCTGGGCGTCCTGCTCGGCACGCTCGGCATTCTTCTGGGCCACAGCACCGGGTATCCCTGGCTCGAATACCCGCGACCCGCCGCGGTTTTGCTCTTCGCCGCCTTCCTCCTCGTCGCCATTAGCGCCGCCGCCACGCTGGGCTTCCGCGCCGACCGCGAATTGTATCCCTCGCACTGGTTCCTGTTCAGCGCCTTGCTCTGGTTCGCCTGGACTTATTCCACCGCCAACCTGTTTCTGCTCTCCGGCCATCCGCCGCGCGGCGTCGCGCAGGCCGTCATCGCCTGGTGGTTCGCCAATAATAACCTTTTTGTCGGCCTGGCCCTCTTTGGCATCGGCATCGCTTTCTATTTCCTGCCGAAATTCGCCGGCCGGCCGCTGGCCGGCTCCGGTTACACGCTCTTCGCCTTCCTCACGCTGATCCTCTTCGGCGCGTGGTGCGGCATCCCGCAAAGCGCGCCCGTCCCCGCCTGGCTGCCCGCCACCAGCGCCTTCGCCGCGTTGCTCTCGTTCATCCCCGTGCTGGCCCTGTCCATCGTGGCTTGGAAAACCCTCTTCGGTTCCGGCTTCCGCTTGGGCGGCGGCCCGGCCGGCTTCATCTTGTTCGGCGTGCTGAGCTTCGCCGCTTCCGCCTTTTTGTACCTGGCCGAAGCCTGCCCGCGCTACAGCCGCGGCGTGGACTTCACCTGGTTCGGCTTCGGCGTCACCCAATGGCAATTGCTCGGCTTCATCGGCATGATTCTCGTCGGCGCCATCTACGAAATCCTCCCGCGCACCATGGCCAAGCCCCTGCCGGCGCCCGCGCTCGCCCGGCTCAGCTTTTACCTTTTCGCGATCGGCATCCTGCTCTATGTCATTCCGCTGTTGATTGGCGGGGTGGAGCAGGGGCTCAAGCTGCGCGATTTCCATGTGCCCTTCGCCGCCGCTTCCGCCGCCGCCTTGCTGTTCCTGCGCGTCAGCACCACCGGCCAACTTCTCGTGCTGCTTGGTTCCCTGTGCCTGCTGCTGAATGTCTTGATCATGACGATCCAGTGGAAACTCGGTTTGCTTAAAACCGTCATCGCCGCCATCAAGGCGCCGCTGGTTACCGGGGAGGTGAAATCATGAAAACCGGTTTCTCTGTTTTTCTCGTCGCTTTCGTCGCGCTCGGCGCCTCCTGGTTCGGCCTGGTTTACGCCCCCTTGCACCAGCTCGGCATCGAAAAACAGACCGCCATCCTCCAGTCCGGCGACACCTGGCCCCCGCAACGCACCGGCGACGCCACGCTCGGCCTCGATGTCTATCGCGAATACGGTTGCGCCGCCTGTCATACCCGGCAGGTCCGCCAGACCGGCGTCGCCAACCAGCTCGAACTCATCAGCCTCGGCCAGCATCAGGCGGCCGACTTCAAGGATTTCCTCAAGTCCCTGATGGTCGTCCCCGAACTGAACAGTTTTTCCAACACCCTCTGCGGGCCGCTCGCACAATGGGACGGCCGGCTGCCGGTCACCCTGTATTTCGGTCCTGACGACACCGTCATCGCCGCCTTGGTGGAAAAGCTCAAGCCTCTCGGCATCAAGACCGACGCCCGGGTCGTGGCCACGGGCGCCGACATTTCCCGCGGTTGGGGCCTGCGCCAAAGCGTTGCCGCCGATTATTTGTACGACCAACCCGTCGAGCTCGGCAGTCTCCGCGCCGGCCCCGATCTCACCGCCATCGGCGCCCGCGAACCGGACCTGAACTGGCAGTTGCAACACCTCTACGCCCCGCGCTCGGTGGTGGCCGATTCCTCCATGCCCGCCTTCCGCTTCCTCTTTGAGGTGCGCCCCATCTCCGGCCGGCCTGCTCCCGAGGCCTTGACCTTGAAGGCGGAATTCGCTCCGCCCGCAGGCATGGAAGTGGTGCCCACGCCCGAAGCCCGCCGCCTCGCGGTTTATCTGCTGAGCCTGAAAACCGGCGCGCCCCTGTACGAGGCGCCCTATACCCCTGCCACGGCCGCCAAATAAATGAACGACGAATCGAAATCCACCCGCCCCGCACCGGACCAAGAGCCCCAAGTCACCCGTTCGACCGCCCCGATGTGGATTATCGTGGCCACCCTCGCCCTCCTGTTCTTCGGCGGACTCTATCTGGACAGCCACAGCGGTTGGTTCAACGACCGCGTCTATGCCCCGTACGACAGCGCGGAAAAACTGGAGGCGTTCCAGCCCAAGTCCGGCGCCGGGGCCGCCGCCCAGGGCAAAAGAATCTATGAAGCCGTCTGCGGCATCTGCCACGGCAACGACGGCGCGGGCAAGCCCGGCCAGGCGCCGCCCCTCGCGGGCTCCGAATGGGTCCTGGCCAAGGGCGTCAACCGCCTCGCCCACATCCCCCTCGAAGGCGTCAGCGGCACCCTCACCGTCGAAGGCAAGGAATGGAACCTCAACATGGCCGCCATGGGCGCCGCCCTCTCCGATGCCGATCTCGCCGCCGTGCTTGCCTACGTGCGCACTTCCTGGGGCAACCAGGCCGGCGAAGTCTCCGCCGACGATGTCAAGAAGGTCCGCGACGCCATTGGCGGCCATCCCCAAGCCGTCACCGGCGACCAATTGAAGTCCATTCCCGAGTAGGGCGCGGATGCCATCCCTTTTTAACTTGCCCGCCGCCCCCCGCGGGCTATTTTCATGCTTCAATTTGGGAGGTGAAAGCTTCCCGTGACATCCAAATTTTAAACTGGAAAGGAATTATCTGTGGAAAAAATCAGTCGTACTTGGTCGCTCATGGCGGAATGCTGGCGGTTGCTCAAGGCGGAAAAAAGCCTGCTGGTGTTTCCGTTGATCTCGGGCTTTTGCTGCCTGCTGTTGCTGGCGTCATTTGCCATCCCCATTTTTGTCACCGGTGCCTGGCACCCGCCGGGGCAGGACGCCCAGCAGTCCCATGTCGTCGCCTACTACGGCACGCTCTTCGCCTTTTACGTCGCCAATTACTTTGTCGTGATCTTTTTCAACGCCGCCCTCATCGCCTGTGCGGCCACGCGCCTCGGCGGCGGCACACCTTCCATCGGTGACGGCCTCCGCGTGGCGGCCTCCCGCCTGCCCGCCATCGCCGGCTGGGCGCTCGTCTCGGCCACCGTGGGCCTGCTGCTCCGGATCATCGAGGACAAATCGGACAAGGTGGGGCAGATCGTCGCCGGCGTGCTGGGCATGGCGTGGACCGCCGTCAGTGCGCTCGTTGTGCCCGTCCTCGTCCTCGAACAAAAGGGGCCATTTGCGGCGCTACGTGATTCCGCCACCCTGCTGAAGAAAACTTGGGGCGAACAATTGACCAGCCACTTCAGCTTCGGGTTGATCTTTTTCGTCCTGTTCATTCCCGCCATTGTGCTCGTGGCCTTGGGCGGTTACTTCGGCGGCGCGGTGGGGGGCATCGCCTGCGCGGTCGTGGCCGCGGTCTATCTCATCGTGCTGGCCCTCATCCAATCGGCGTTGCAGGCCATTTTTCAGACCGCCCTGTACCTCTACGCCCGCGATGGCCGCGTCGAGGGATTCCGCACGGAAGTGCTGGACAGCGCCCTAAACTGATCGGCCCGCCGGATAAATTTGTTCGCGGATCACGGCTCATTGCCCCCCGCCTCTTGCACGAGGGGCCAATGATGGTTTGGGTTGTATTCCGTCTTACGGATTCCCCGGACTGGTTCCTGGGGCTGGCGGCGCCACCGTGGACGGCGGATTGTTGATCGTGTCCGGGGACGGCGGCGGCGTGGGCGGCTTCGGGGCCGGCCCGGACGAGACGGGCTCGCTTGGACCGCTGCTGGCGGTGGGGGTGCCGCTCTGGCAACCGCTCAACGCGGTGGCGGCCAGAACCATGATAACCAGGGATGTTTTCATAAGCTCATTTTCAGTTTGCAAGTGAACCTCTGGCATAAAGCGTGCCGTCGTGCCCGCCACTTTTTCAGCATAATTTTCACGTCCGCCGCCGCGCTGCCGGTCGTTCGCCGCAAACTGCATGGTCCGCCCGGGATTTTCTTGCAAACTGCCGGTTTCCCCCGGCGCTGGTCAGAGTCCCAGCAGCTTGAAATAATTCGCCGGCCGTCTCACGGCTTGGCGGTAACTCTCTTCGCCCAGGATCACGCGCGCGGCAAATTCACACAGCCGCTGGCCGTCCAGGCGGAAAATCCCGTCGCGTATGCGCGGATGGCGATACAAAATGCTCGCCAAAAACCGCCCCGCCCGCAGCTCGCCCAGGATCTTCTCCTCCAGCAACTCCTGGTAAATCGGCGCCACTTTCCCCACGTCCAGCCGTCCCTCTGTCACCGCGGCGGCTGCCAGTTGCCCGCTCAGAATCGCGTACGAAATCCCCTCGGCCGTCACCGGATCCACCAACCCGGCCGCGTCCCCCGCCAGCAACACCCGCTCGCGCGCCAGCGGACCGCGCCGCGGCGCCAGGGGAATCACGTAGCCGTGCCGCTCCGTCTTCGCGGCTGCCGGCAGCCCCAGCCGCCGCAGATAATCCGCAAACCGCGCCTGCAGGTCCGGGCAAATCCGCCGCGTGCTCAGGATGCCCGCCGAAAGATGCGTGCGCTTGGGAAAGACCCACGCATACCCCCCGTCAATCACGTTGAAATCAAACCGCGGCAGCTCGCTGAACCGCGCAAACTCGCCCGCCGTCAGATGAATCTCGTGCTCCAGCGCCGGCGCCAGCACCGGTAATTCCGGCCAGCCCGCCGCTCGCGCCGTGGGACTGTGCACCCCGTCGGCCGCGATCACAAACCGCGCCCGGTAATCGCCCCGGTTCGACGCGATCTTCATCCAGCCATTTTCCGCCGCCACGCCGTTCACCTTGCAACCATCCACCAGCCGCGCACCCGCCTTTTCCGCCTCGCGCGCCAGCAGGTTGTCCAGCTCCGCCCGCATGGTCATGAACACCAGCGGTTGCTTGCGCGCGGCCAGGAAACTCCGCGGTGTGCCCAAAAAATTCAGCGCCACGGAATTGAAACGCCGCTGGATGATGCTCTCCACGCTCGGCGGCAGCAGCTTGAGCGCCCGCGCCAGCACGCCGCCCCCGCAGGTTTTATAGCGGGGCAGGGGGGCCTTTTCGAGCAAAACGACTTCCCGGCCCGCCTGCGCCAAGGCCAATGCCGCCGCCCCCCCGGCCGGTCCCGCGCCGACCACCGCCACATCGAAGCAGATATTGTCAGCCATTGCCCGGCAGTATGGCCGCGCCAACATCCCGCCGCAAACCGCAAGTGGCCGGCCCACCGTAGCGGCGAACTGGTGTTCGCCGCCATCTCTTTGTCATATGGACCCGTCGACGCTCATCCCATCCCGCGCGCCCTATAACTCCATTCCGGCCAGTCGCGAAGCGACGCCACGAGAATAGCCTGGCGTTTCAACAGATTTCTTTGAGGGGCAGTTTATTGGACAGGTTTATTTGAAGCGGAAGTCGAGTTTGAAGTCATAAAGCCAGGGTATCTTTGGGGCGACGCCGGCTGTTTC
>Ga0181519_10002314_pt1 | contig 16293 bp, 15 predicted proteins | sample PEATcosm2014_Bin_26_FD_121102 | JGI IMG/M metagenome (GOLD analysis project Ga0181519, IMG submission 121102) | Peatland microbial communities from MTU Mesocosm Facility, Houghton, MI, USA - PEATcosm2014_Bin02_10_metaG | ecosystem: Environmental > Terrestrial > Soil > Wetlands > Peat | place...
ACAAGAACAAGAGCAAGAGCAAGAACAACTACCCCACCCTCCGCCAGAGAGCGGCGGAAGGGTAGGGCACCCGAGCGAAAGGAAGGCTTGCGTGGGGCAGTTTGCGTCTCAACTTAAGAGTTTGCTCGCCGGGCTCATGTTTACTGACCGGAGTTCCATGTCAGCAGATTCGTGTCCTGGGCGACGGCGACGGTGAAGGTCATGCCGGGCTTAATCTCGGCCTGGCCGCCGTGCATCATGATGGCGGGAATCGTGCCCACGACGGAGAGTCCCAGGGCCATGAAGGTGATGGCGCTGCGCTTGACGTGGTTCACGCCCTCCAGGCTTTCTCCGCCTTTGAGCGGGATTTCAACTCCGGGCAGGACGAGCGAGTGCACCTCGAAGGCAATGTCTCCGGGAGCGCCGATGATTCCGGAGTGATCGGCGATGGTGATGGTTGCGTCCACGGGAGTTCCCTTGGGGATGATGACAAAGTTGCCGAGCTTGATGTCCTGGTCGAGAAGGATGTCTATTTTGTCGCCGACCGCTGCGGTCTTGGAGTTGACGGTTGCGTTGGTGACCATGTGAAGGCGAGTCGTGGCGTGTAGCACTCCGTCGTTGGCGAGAGCGAGCGGATAGACGGGAATGGACGGGCCTTTGACCGTGTAGCTGGTTTGGGCGAGCATGCTCTGCAGCATGTTGGGAGCCACGGCGATGGCCTGCAGCTGCGTGGAGGCCTTGATGGTGATGGGTCCGGTGTAGCGCCGGGAGGAGGGAGTGGGCGTCCAACCATTGGTGGTGTAGTAGATGACCGCGTAGTGGGTGGGGCACTTGATGCGGACCATGGTGCCCGCGGGGACGGTTCCCTTTTTGACGGAAAAGGATGGCGCGTGGGTGACGGCGGCGGCCGAAGGGGTGTTCGCCAGGGAATTCTGCATGGACCGCATCATTTCATTCCCGTTTTCCGTCATGGCCTGCATGGCTCTATCGTTGGCCGCCTGCGCCTGCATGCCCAGGTCCTGACCGAATGCGGAAGCGCTACAAAGAATGCAGATGAGAAGAACGAGCGAAGTTCCAAGGCGAAGTTTTAATGCGGACATATTCTCTCCCAGACGGTTCGAGATCATAAATTTGGATAGACAACTAGGAAGGTAAACACCGGACTCCGGGAAAGTATGTGAGGAGGGGTGTAAAGGTGTGTAAAGAGTGATTCGCGGGCGGTGGCGATGCAGGAACAACGGCCCCACCCTGCGCCAACATAGGGCGGGGTCAATTGTGTCGAGGTTCCCATGTCTGGCCAACGGCAGGCCAGACATGTGGCACCAATCTTCTCTGGTTATTTGATACATGTGCCACCGGCCCAACTCTTCATTTCATCAAAGTTTCTTTGCGTCGAACCTGGACTGAGACTTCTTCACGGCTGCCCAATTTCCGGAGACCCAGTCAAAGAGGCCTTCCATTGGGCGCAGCAGACTTTTGCCGAGATTTGTCAGTTCGTATTCCACGCGGGGAGGAACTTCAGGAAATACTTCCCTCGTGACCAGACCATCGCGTTCCAAGTTTCGCAGCGTTACGGTCAACATTCTTTGAGAGATCGTCGGGATGGATTGCTCCAGTTCAGAAAAGCGGGCCCGGCCTTTATGAATTTTGGCGAGAGCAAGGATCAGAAAGATCGTCCACTTGTCGCCGACCTTGGTTAGCAGCTCCCGGATGGCCAGAGGGTTGTCGTGCCCACAGATGAGGACGGGGTCGAGAGGCCGGGTTTTGGCCGTGGTTTTCAAGGCTTACCTCCAAGTGCGTTACCGTTTTTGAGGTGCGTACTTCTCACCCAAAAACGATCGCGATACACTTCACTATAAATCGGTAGGTAACGCACGAAAAGTAAGAAAGAAGGAGAACACTCCATGCCGAAGTCCAAGTACCCGGGACACGAAGCGCTGAATCCGTTTTTTGCGGTGGTGATGAAAGGGCTGAAAGGCCTAGTGGACGGCGATCATTACTACGACACGCTGGCCGAGGATGTTGAATTTGATTTTCTCTACCGCTTTCCGGGTTGGCCGGAGAAGATTCACGGACGGGAGAATCTGATCGCCGCGTATTCCGGGTATGGCAACAACATCAAGGTTCACAAGGGCGACAAGCTGGCGGTCCATCATGACAAGGAAAAAGGCGTGGTGGTGCTGGAATATCAAGTACACGGGACGATTCTGCGGACCGGGGGCGCCTATGACAACCGCTTCGTCTCCATTGTGACGATAAAGAAGCGGAAGATTGTGCGCTGGCGAGACTATATGGACTCGCTTGCCGCATGGACGGCACTGAACGGCTAATAATCGTCTGAACCATCTCCATCCAAGGGAAAGGAATAGCAACATGACCAGGCAGATTCTTGTGATCTCGGCGAGCCCCAGAGGCAGCGTGTCCGCCAGCCGGACAGCCGCGCAAACGCTGGAGGCTAGGCTACGCAGAGAGTTTCCGGACGCAAAGTTTGTATATCGCGATTTGGCGGAAAAACCATTACCGCATCTGGACAGCAGCGTACTGAAAGCGATCGCATCAAGAAATTTGAAAGAGGTCGAAGAAAATCGCGAAGCGGGGCGCTTGTCCGACGCGCTGACCGAGGAACTGCTTGCGGCTGACCTGTTGGTGATTGCGACGCCGACGTGGAATTTTGGTATCCCGTCGCTGCTGAAGGCGTGGATAGACCTTGTGGTGCGTCCCGGAAAAACCTTTCGCTACGCCGAGGCAGGCGTAGAAGGATTGGCCGTGGGAAAAAGAGCGATCCTGGTCATCGCCTCCGGTGGAGTGTTTTCGGATGGTCCGTGGAAGGCTTGGGATTATGTGGAACCCTACTTGCGCCAGGTACTCAAGTTCATCGGAATTGAGAATGTGCAAACCGTTCGGGTGGAAGGCTTGAATATTCCGACTCTTGCTGACGCTGCAATCCCAAATGCGGAGAAGGTCGTCAACGAGCTCGTCATGTAAGTGTTACGGCCAGATTCCAGATCGAAGATTCATCCCGCGGGGCCAATCCGGCGGACAGTTCCGCCGAAGACAGATGGCCCACTCAAGCCTACCTTCGGCTTGAATGGGCCGGTTGTTGAGAGCTGCCTGGGTTAGAGGCTAAACGGTTTTCTTTTTCTTCGGCTTCTTGACTTCGCGCTTTGGTGCGTTTTTGTTTGCCATGCTGAGAGTTTAACCCAATTCCGCAAATCTGCAGCCTCCAGAGTTGGAAAAACGCCAACGCCGGGCCAGTTGTGGGTGACCTTACGTGGAATCTGCTTCACAAATTACATAGGGGTGCTTCGACTCCGCTGCGCTCAGGATGACACTTAAGAACAAGAACAAAAACAAAATCATAGACAACTGTAGCGGCAGACAAAAATAAGAACGACTACCCCACCCTCCGCCAGAAGAGGGCGGAAGGGTGGGGCAATCGAGTGGAGTTTACTGATTCCCACGTCTGGCCAAATACAGGCCAGACATGGGGCACCAAACTTTTCTATTTATGAGAGTGGTGGAGCACCCAAATCAGAGATTCCCTGGTTGGAAGCTAGTACGGCTTCGACTTGGCTTCGTAGGCCTGGATGGCGGATTCGTGCTGGAGCGTGATGCCGATCTGGTCGAGTCCGTTGAGCAGGCAATGCTGGCGGAAGGGATCGAGCGGAAACTTTGCGCTCAAGCCGTGATCGTCCGTGAGGGTGAGGGTTTCCACGTTGATGGTGAGCTGGTAGCCGGGGTGGGCGGCGGCGCGGGCGAAGAGTTCGGCGATCTTTTCTTCCGGCAGGGCGACGGTGAGCAGGCCGTTGTTGGCGGCGTTCTGGTGGAAGATATCGGCGAAGCTGGGGGCGATGACGACGAGGATTCCGAAGTCAGTGAGCGCCCAGGCGGCGTGCTCGCGGGAGCTGCCGCAGCCGAAGTTGCGTCCGGCGAGGAGAATGGTGGCCTTGGTGTAGGGCTCGCGGTTGAGGAGAAACTCCGGGCGCGGGTTGCCGGCGGAGTCGTAACGCCAGTCGTTAAAGAGAAACGGGCCGTAGCCGGTGCGCTCAATGCGCTTGAGGAATTGCTTGGGGATGATCTGATCGGTGTCCACGTTGGCGCGGTCGAGCGGCGCTACGATTCCGTGATGGATGCGCATGGGCTGCATGATTATTCTCCGGCCTTCCAGAGGCGGACGTCGGTAAAGTGACCGGCGACGGCGGCGGCGGCGGCCATGGATGGGCTGACGAGGTGAGTGCGGCCTCCGCGACCCTGACGGCCTTCAAAGTTACGGTTGCTGGTGCTGGCGCAACGCTCGCCGGGCAGCAGCGTATCGGGGTTCATGCCGAGGCACATGGAGCAGCCGGGCTCGCGCCATTCGGCTCCGGCCGAGAGGAAGATTTTGTCGAGGCCTTCGGCTTCCGCCTGCTGCTTGACCAGCTCGCTGCCGGGAACGACCATCATCTGCACCCGGGGGCTGACGTGGTGTCCGCGAAGGACGCTGGCGGCGGCGCGAAGATCTTCGAGGCGTCCGTTGGTGCAGCTGCCGACGAAGACGCGATCCACTTTGAGTTCGGCGATGGGCGTGCCACCCTTGATGTCCATGTACTCCAGCGCACGCAGGATGCCCGTGCGCTCGACTTCGTCGCGGCCTTCTTCGGGGCGAGGCACGAGGCCGCTGATGGGCGCGCTCATGCCGGGCGATGTTCCCCAGGTGACCCAGGGCTCGATGCGGGTGGCGTCCACCTCAACGACGCGATCGAACTTGGCGCCGGGGTCGCTGGGAAGAGTGCGCCAGTAGGCGACGGCCTTGTTCCAGTCTTCACCCTGTGGAGCGTAAGGACGGCCCTTGACGTAGTCGAAGGTGGTTTCATCGGGGGCGACCATGCCGCTGCGCGCGCCGCTTTCAATGGCGAGGTTGCAGAGGGTCATGCGGCCTTCCATGCTGAGAGCGCGAATGGCCTCGCCGGAGTATTCGATGGCCGAGCCGGTGCCGCCGTCGGTGCCAATCTGATTGATGATGGCCAGCGCGAGATCCTTGGCGGTGACGCCCGCAGGCAACGCGCCGTTGACGCGAACCAACATGCTCTTGGGACGATTCTGCTGGAGGGTCTGCGTGGCGAGGACGTGTTCGACCTCGCTGGTGCCGATGCCGATGGCCAAGGCACCGAAGGCTCCGTGGGTGCTGGTGTGGCTGTCTCCGCAGACGATGGTTTTGCCGGGGAGCGTGAGACCAAGTTCGGGACCGATGACGTGCACGATGCCCTGCTCGGCGTTGCCGACGTCAGCGAGGTGGATGCCGAAGTCGGCGCAATTCTTGCGCAGGGCTTCGATCTGCTGGCGGGCGACGGTATCGAGGATGTTGAAACGATGCTCGCGCGTGGTGGGCACGTTGTGGTCCACGGTGCCGAAGGTGAGGTCGGGACGGCGCACCTTGCGATTAGCCAGGCGGAGACCTTCAAAGGCCTGTGGGGTCGTCACCTCATGCACGAGATGGAGATCAATGTAGAGCAGAGTGGGCTGGCCTTCGGCCTGGTGCACGACGTGCGCCTGCCAGAGCTTGTCGAAGAGGCTGCGCGGTGCGGTGGTGCTGGTACTGGCGTTATTCGACACAAGGCCATCCTTAGACTGCATGGTAGGCCATGCGGGTGTTGAGAGCTTCAACCGTGGCTTCGGCGATGCGCTTGCCCATCTCCTCGGTGGAGACGGCCTTGGAACGCTCGGCGGCGGGGAGAAGATCGGCGGTGCGGAAGCCGGCCTTGAGGACCGCCTCGATGGCAACCTCGACGCTATCAGCCTCGGCGAAGAGGCGGGCGGTGTGGCGCAGGAGCATGGCCACGGAGCCGATGGCGCCGATGGGGTTGGCGATTCCCTTGCCCGCGATGTCCGGGGCGGAGCCGTGAATGGGCTCGTAGAGATCCACCTTGCCGCCGATGCTGGCCGAAGGCAACATGCCGAGCGAGCCCGCGATGACGGCGGTCTCGTCGCTGAGGATGTCTCCAAAGAGATTTTCGGTGAGCACGACGTCGTAACGCGCGGGCCAGGTGATGACGTTCATGGCGAAGGAGTCTACCAGCGCGTGTTCGAGGGTGACGTCGGGGAATTCCGCGGCGACGCGGGTGACCGTTTGACGCCAGTAACGCGAGGTCTCCAGAACGTTGGCCTTGTCCACGGAGACGAGGGTTTTCTTGCGGCGCTCGGCAAGGCGGAAGGCCACGCGGGCGACACGCTCGATCTCATGCTCGGAGTAGCGCATGGTGTTGAAGGCCTGATGGCCTTCCACGTCAATGGCGCGCGGCTCTCCAAAGTAGAGGCCGCCGAGAAGCTCGCGAACGATCATGATGTTGGCGCCGGCGATGCGCTCCGGACGCAGCGGCGAGCACGATGCGATGGACGGAAAGGCGATGGCGGGACGCAGGTTGGCAAAACATCCGAGGGTGTGGCGCAGCTCCAGCAGGCCGGCCTCAGGACGGCGCTCGCCTGTGAGTGAATCGAACTGCGGACCGCCGACGGCACCGAGCAGCACGGCCGAAGAGTTCAGGCAACGCTCGCGGGTGTGCGGCGGAAAAGGCTGGCCGAATTCCAGCGAGGCGCCGCCGCCGATGGGAGCTTCCTCGAAGCGAAAGTCGTAACCACAGAAGTCGGAGACCGCACGAAGGACGCGCACCGCTTCACGCGTAACCTCCGGCCCAACCCCGTCACCGGGGAGTACTGCAATATTCAATTTCATTTGTGTTATTGCGCCGCCACATTCGCCGATTTCCCCAACGGCCCACGATGGGTGAGGACTATGGAGATCAAGTCCTGATCGTAAACCTTTTTCTTGCGGTCAGCCAAGTGGGTAAAGCGAGTGTAGAGCTCGTCAATCTCATGCGTGGCGACGTCGAGACCGAGCTCGTTGAAGCGATGGACGAGGGCGTGGCGGCCGCTGTGTTTGCCCAGAACGAGGCGATCCTGCGGCATTCCGACGGATTCGGGGGTCATGATCTCATAGCAAAGAGGGTTGCTGAGGACGCCATGCTGGTGGATTCCGGCCTCGTGGGCGAAGGCGTTTCGCCCTACGATCGCCTTGTTGGGCTGCACGTTGAAGCCCAGGGTCTGGCTGAGCAACTGGCTGGAGGGATAGAGCTCGGCGCGCTCCACGGAGCAAGTGGCGGCGAAGAGATCCTGGCGGACGTGCATGGCCATGACCAGCTCTTCCAGGGCCGCGTTGCCGGCACGCTCGCCGATGCCGTTGATGGTGCATTCGACCTGGCGAGCACCGTTCGTGACGGCGGCCAGCGAGTTGGCGACGGCGAGACCGAGATCGTTATGGCAGTGGGCGGAGAGAACATAGTCGCCCTTCACGGTTTGGCGGATGCGGCGGAAGAGCCGGCCGTACTCGTCAGGAGCGGTGTAGCCGACAGTATCCGGAATATTGAGCGTGGTGGCTCCAGCTTCGACCACAGCCTGCAGAACTTCACAGAGAAAATCGGGATCGGAGCGGGTAGCGTCTTCCGGCGAAAACTGGATGTCATCGCAGAAGCTGCGCGCGTAGGCAACGGATTCGGCGGCCGAGCGCAGGGCATCCGAGCGCGAAATCTTGAGCTTGTAGGCGAGGTGAATGTCACTGGTGGCGAGGAAGGTGTGGATGCGGCTGCGGCGGGCGGGAGCGAGAGCCCGGGCAGCGGTCTCAATGTCATGGGGGACGCAGCGGGCGAGGGCGGCGATGCGCGGGCGATGAACCTCGTGGGCGATGCGCTGGACGGCCTCGAAATCTCCGATGGAGGCGATGGGAAAACCGGCCTCGATGATGTCCACGCCGAGGCGCTCGAGCTGGCGGGCGATGATGAGCTTTTCGGTGGTGTTCATGCTGCAACCGGGCGACTGCTCGCCATCGCGGAGAGTGGTGTCAAAGACGAGGACGCGGGCGGCAGAAGGGTTTACGTCGGTTTCCATGCTGGATAGTGTCCGGGTTAAGTCCACATTAGTCAAACTTCTTTTATTATCATGGCCATTAGTGAATGTGATTTAATAAGCATGTCTAATTTCCGGGCATGGGAGGGTTATCCATGGACCTATACCAACTTGAAGCGTTTCTTGCAGTTGCGCAGGAGCGGAGCTTCTCGCGGGCGGCGCTAAGGCTGCACCGCACGCAGAGCGCGGTGAGCCAGACGATTGGCAAACTGGAAGAACAACTGGGCGAAAAGGTGTTCGAACGCTCGTCGAGGGACGGCACGCTGACGGCGGCGGGCAAAGTGCTGCTGGAGTACGCCGAGGAGTTGCTGAACCTGCGCGAACGGGCGCGGGAGGCCATCACCGAGCTGCGCAGCCTGCACGAAGGCAAGCTGACGGTGGCGGCCAACGAGTTCACCAGCCTGTGTCTGCTGCCGGCACTGCACCACTACCACCACATGCACCCGTCGATCAAAATCCAGGTGCAACGGTCGCTGAGCGGAGATATTCCGCGGCAGATACTGAACCACCAGGTGGAGTTCGGCGTGCTGAGCTTTAAGCCCGAGGACGAGCAACTGACCTCGACGGTGATTTATCGCGATGAGCTGGTGTACGTGGTGTATCCGGGACACTCGCTGGCAATGGCCGAGAAGGTGAGCATCCACGACCTGGGCGCGGAGAGCTTTGTGGCGCATAACGTGAGCTCTCCGCTGCGCATGAAGGTGATTGACGCGTTTAAGCGGACGAACACGACACTGCACATGAACGTGGAGCTGCCCACGCTGACAAGCATCAAGGAATTTGTGCGCATGGGCAACGGCGTGGCCTTGATGCCGCGGATGTGCGTGGCCAACGAGTTGGCACGCGGCGAACTGGTGGCGGTGAAGGTACAGGAGCTGCAACTGGAGCGCACGCTGCGGCTGGTGAGCCGCAAGGGCGCGACACTGAGCCACGCAGGCACGGCGTTTTTGAACGTGTGCAGGAGCATGGCGGCCGATCCGAAGTACAACGCGGTGTGGGAGGAAGACGCCAACGAGCCGAGGCGGCGGACGAAGTCCAGCGTGGCGAGCGCGGTGCCGGGGGAGTAAGAAAAGCGAGCCGTAGAGCCTACTCGGGCTCTACGGCAAAACTGGTAACACTCATGCTACATAAACTTTCGCCTTTTAAAAGTAGCGACGTCCGTGGCACTGAGATCGAACCATTCTCCATTCTTCCGCTTCGACTCAAATCGTTTATGCCAATAAGCTTCGATGCCCGCCGGATCATCTGTGCGAATGATATGGATTGACTTCAATTTCTCGGGGAGTTGTATCGCAATTTCATACTCCCTTCTACCTGCTGCGTTACTTCTTCCTATCTTGTAGAACTTTCCCGACTTCATCAAATAGACTTCGCCCAACTGTGATTGCGCTATGACAGTTGCTGCTGAAGTTCTTTTCGAGCGTGGACCATATTGCTTGCAGAGGATCGCTACATCTTCATACTCTGGATGATCTTGGCAAAATTCCATCACTTGCTCAACAAGCTTTGCCTTTGAGCCAAACCTATCGAATGTTTTAGAGCTTGGAAAATCCGAATTAACTCTGGACTTCATGAGCAAATCGCCCTTAGCCGGTAGCCTCTTCAACTCACGCGCTAATTCGATGAATCGCTCGCACAAATAGGATGCGTCATAACCAACTGTCATCTTGTTCGGCTCATAGCCAGCTTCAAGGATGGCGTCACTCCATCTTGCCCAATGTTTGCCAAGCCAATCGGACTCACGGATTCCCGTCTCTTGGACAAACTTTCGCCATCCCAGCGGTACCCCGCCGTTTTCCACTGTCGTGCGTTTGATTTCTTTTAATATCTGCTCTTTATTCATTTGGTTTTGTGACGGATTCTACCACTCCTGCACTATTGGTGAAATTAGCTTTATCTAGTTTGATGTGTCCGGCTCCTTACTGAATCCCGCCACGAAGTTTTTATAGAGCGCCACGGCGCTGAGGGCGGAGAGCGCGAGCAGGATGGCTCCGAGCGTGGGCTGGCCGAGCAGGAGTTTGCCGGTGCCGAAGAGGCAGAGGTAGACCATGGCGCAGCCGAGGAGCCAGGCTTGCAAGTTGCGTCCGAGGTCGCGCGTTTGCGCTGGGGCGGCGGGGCCATCCTGAAGGGCGATGGCGCGGGCGATGGGCTGCCAGCCACGGACATCGGGACGCACCTGGCGGTAGAAATCCTTTAAGACAGATTCCGGCTCGGCGGGCGTGAGCAGGGTAACGGCCAGCCATACGAGCGACGTGATGATGGTCGTCGTCAAGGCCGTGAGGGCGAAGACCACGGGCGAGCTGCCGTGGAAGGGATGCGCGAAGTGCAGGGCCAGGGCCACGGCGAGCGAGGTGGCCATGGCACTGATCTCCGACCAGGCGTTGATGCGCCACCAATACCAGCGCAGCAGATAGACGGCTCCGGTTCCGGCGCCGACCTCCATGACAACCTGCCAGCCCCCGGCGATGGAGTCGAGATGCACACTGACCCAGGCGGAGACCACGACGAGCAGGATGGTGGCCATGCGCGAGATGCGGACGTAATGGGCATTGCTGGCCGAAGGGTGCAGGAAGCGGCGATAGAAATCGCTGACGAGATAGCTGGCTCCCCAGTTGAGCTGCGTGGCCACGGTGGACATGAAGGCCGCGAGGAATCCGGCGATGGCCAATCCGCGCAGGGCGGGCGGCAAGGTGTGGTTCATCACCAGCATGTAACCCTGCTCGGGATGCTGGAGTCCGGGATAGAGAACGATGACGCAGAGGCCGGTGAGAATCCACGGCCAGGGGCGCATGGCGTAGTGCGCCACGTTGAACCAGAGAACACTGAGCAGGCCCTGACGCTCATCACGGGCGCTGAAGATGCGCTGCGCGATGTAGCCTCCGCCACCGGGCTCGGCACCGGGATACCAGACAGACCACCACTGCATTCCAATGTTGACGAGGAAGGTGATGAGCGGGACGGTCCACAGCATTTCGGTGGTGAGTCCCTGGCCGACTCCGGGGAAGAACGAGAGCGGATTGCCGGCGGGGTGCGCGGGGGATGAAGCCACGGACTGCATGGCGTTGAGTTTGGCGAGAAGGACGGGCATTCCGCCGACGGCGCGGACGGCGTAGTAGGCGACGGCGATGACGATGCCCATCTTGAGGACGAACTGGAAAAGATCAGTCCAGAGAACGCCCCAGAGTCCGCCGAGCGAGACGTAGAGTCCAGTGAACGGAATCAGGAAGAAGACGCAGACGGCAAGGGCCGCGCCATCCGGGCCAGCCCATGGGCCTCCGAGCGGTGCAACGTGGCGCGCGATTGTGAGCATCATGGGCGAGCCGCCGAGCGTGGTGCCGACGATGCTGGTCATGGCCTTGGTGACCCAGCCGAGGATGACGCAGTTCATCAGCAAGCCGAGGTAGACCGCGCGGAAGCCGCGAAGAAAAGCGGCGGGGCGGCCGGAGTAACGCAGCTCGGCAAACTGCACGTCGGTGAGAAGTCCGCTGCGGCGCCAGAGGCGCGCGAAGAGGAAGACGGTCATCATGCCGGAGAGAAGCGAAGCCCACCAGAGCCAGTTGCCGCTGATGCCCTGGGTGTAGACGAGAAAGGTGACGGCCAGAGGGGTGTCGGCGGCAAAGGTGGTGGCCACCATGCTGGTTCCGGCGAGCCACCAGTTGACGTTGCGACCGCTGACGAAATAGTCGTCCACACTGCGCGACGAGCGCTTGCGGAACCAGAAGCCAAGCAGGATGGTGATGGCCAGGTAACCGAAGATGGCAGACCAGTCTAAGAGGGTGAGAGTCATGGGCTGAAGAGAGTGTAGGGGGGAGGGCGGGAAGGGTCAAGGTGGGAGCGAGGTTTCGGAGGTTAAGAGCAAAGGCTTGCGCGGCGGGCGGCCTGATTCCCACCTTAGCCGCAACTGCTGCGGCGAAGGTGGGGCACCCGACTTCACTGCTGAGATAGGAGTCCATCGACTTCGCAGGCGCTCGGCGCCTGCTGCGCTCAGGATGACACTACAAAACAAAGACAAATACAAAAGCAAGAATAACGTCAGAGACAAGGTCAACTACCCCACTCAAGCCAAAGGAGGGCTTGAATGGGGCACCCGACCGGATGATCTACTCAATTGTAATTTTGATTGTGTTGGTCTTGAAGTACTCGGGTCCTTCCTTATACCCACTCATATACCCCATCACTGTATATGTGCCGGGCTTGCTGAGGTCGTACTCGTCACTTAATCTCATGTCATATTCACTCGTGCCCCCAGGGGCAATCTTGCCATTAGTCCAAGGTATCCTATTACGCCCTCGCGTGTAATAACACGGGCTAAACCAATGACGCTGACAGCCTGATTCTGTCTCTGGCGCAATGTTGCCATTGCTATCAAACACAACAGGGACTATCGTTAATTTGACATACTCAATCTCATGATCGGAAGTATTTAGCTTCTTGACATGCACGGCGATAGTCTTTCCTTTTAAATAAGGGCTCGCCGTGGCAGTCAATATCACAGAAATAACTGGCGATGAATCGGCCACTTCGTGATGAACAACACCAATCACATTTTTGTAAGTGTCGCCCGGTATGCCATAACCGGGCAGCGGTGCATTTTGAGCAAGCAGCAACAATGTGGTTCCGGCCATCGCGAACAACACCATTGCAACTATCCGTAACTTGTTTTTGATGCGGTCCATTTTCACCTCGAAGCTCTCGCCTGTCGCAACGCACTCCCATTATCACCCGATCCGATCTATAACCCCACACAACGAATAGAACTTTGTGCGGGTACCCGTAAAAAGTCAGGGGGAAACACATCAAGTGCACACGCAAAAACGCCCCGGTGGCCAAGACGCTATCCGAAACGGCCGCCGGGGCAGGGTGGGAGCAAGGCGAATGTGTTACTGGATGGTGGCGCCGATCTCTTCCTGGTTCATCAGGCGTTCGAGGTCGAGCATGAGCAGCAGGCGGGAGTCGAGCTTGCCGACGCCGCTGATGTATTCGCGCTCGACCTGGCCGATGCGCGGCGTGGCTTCGACGGTGTCACTGCTGATGCGCAGAACCTCACTGACGGCGTCCACAATGAAGCCGATGGTTTGGCCGTGAACCTCGACAACGACGATGCGGGTGTTCTTGTCGCTGACGACCGCCTCCAGGCCAAGGCGGCGGCGCAGGGCCACGACGGGGATGACCTTGCCGCGCAGGTTGATGACGCCTTCGACGTAGTCCGGCAAATTAGGGACGCGGGTGAGTTGCTGGGTGCGGATGATCTCCTGCACGCGGAGAATATCCAGGCCATACTCTTCGGCGGCGACACTGAAGCTGACGAGCTGAAGCAGTTGCGCCGAGGAAGCAGCGTCGTGTGCGGTGGTGGTGCTCTGATCCATTGCGGACTCCTGGGCGTGATGCGCCTTCAACTGGCATATCGGATGGAAGGCCTGAGGGCTTGAGATCTTTATGGGTGATGACGCTTGAACAAGGTGCGTGGCGGGTTCCGAAGTTGCAATGCCGGCGGGGATGAGGCGTGCGTCGCCCAAAACGGGATGAGCAACGGCCCACCTCGGGTACACTAGGCAATGGTTATCCCAGCAATCAGGAGCGCGCGGCGGTGCACATCCCCGATGGATATTTGAGCCCTTCGACCTGCGCCACGATGTACGTGGCCAGCGCCGGATTCTGGTGGCAGGCGTTGCGACGCACACGCCGCCAGATGCTGGGCCGGGCGCTGCCCCGTTTGGCGCTGATGGCCGCCTTCTGTTTTGTGGTGATGCTGTTTAATCTGCCGCTGCCGGGCGGGACGACGGGCCACGCTTTGGGCGTGGGGATTGCGGCGATTGTGCTGGGTCCGTGGGGCGGGATGATGGCCGTCTCACTGGCGCTGGCGATTCAGGCTCTTTTCTTTGGCGATGGCGGCATAACCACCTTGGGCGCGAACTGCTTCAACATGGCGATTGCGGGCTCGATTACGGCCTGGGGCTTGTATCAACTGATCGGCATGGGATCCACGGCCAACTCGAAACGGCGGCTGGTGGCGGCGGCCCTGGCGGGATACGGCAGCATCAATTTGGCGGCGTTGCTAGCGGCGATCGAGCTGGGCATTCAGCCGATGTTGTTCCACGACGCAAGCGGCGCGCCGCTGTATGCGCCGTATCCGCTGCATGTGGCGATTCCGGCGATGATGCTCGGGCACCTGACGATAGCCGGTGTGGCCGAGGCGTTGATGACCGCCGGGCTGTTTGGCTATTTGCGCCGCAACGAGCCAGGGCTCGTGGGGTTGGCTAAGGATGATGGAGCCACGCCTCGGACTCCGCGCAGTTTGTGGGGCGGGCTGGCGTTGCTGATGCTGCTGGCTCCGCTGGGAATACTGGCGGGAGGCGCGGCGTGGGGCGAGTGGGCTCCCAAGGATTTTGCCGACCAGGCGGCGCGGGCGCAGATTGCGGCGGCGAGCGGAAATGTGGCGGCTCCGGCGGTGGCGCCTCTCGGGCTGGCGAGGCTGGCGGGAGTGTGGACGGCGCCGCTGCCGGATTACGCTCCGAGGTTTGTGAAGAGCGCGGGATTCGGATACTTTCTTTCGGCACTCTTCGGCGTGGGAATCATCCTGGGCGTGGTGTGGCTGGTGCAGATTTTTTCGGGGCGCGGAGGCGGGGGTATGGCGGAAGGCGCGGCCGAAATTTCAGAGGAGCGTGAGCGGTGAGCGCGCATCCGGTGGCGAGCACGCTGCGCGGCTTCAGCCAGGCGCTGGCGCGGACGCTGGTGAGCGAAGACGCGGCGCACTCCGGCGGGTTGCTGCAAGGGATTGATCCGCGGGCGAAGCTGGTGGGGATGCTGGCGCTGGTGGTGGCCTCGGCTTTGGCGCACCGGGTGCCCACCTTGCTTGCGCTGCTGGCGGTGGGAGTGGGACTGGCGGTGGCATCGCGGATAAATTTGTGGTCGCTGGCGCGGAGGGTGTGGCTGGTGGCCTTCGTCTTTACGTTCATGATCGCGGCGCCGGCGATGTTTCTGACTCCGGGCGTTGTGCTGTGGCAGTGGGGCGGAGTGGTGATGACCGCGAATGGCGTGCACACGGCCGTGCTGCTTGTGCTGCGCGTGGAAGCCGCGGTGACGCTGAGTACTCTGCTGGTGCTGACGACTCCGTGGATGTGGCTGCTGAAGGCTCTGCGGACGCTGGGGGTTCCGGTTGAGGTGATTGCCCTGCTGGCGATGACGCACCGCTACCTGGTGCTGCTGGCAGAGACTGCCAACCAGATGTTCGAGTCCAGGCAGAGCCGCGTGGTGGGCAAGCTGAAGGGCGCCGAGCAGCGCCACATGATGATCAACACCGGAGGCGTGCTGCTGAGCAAGACCATGGCGATGGGCGACGAGGTGTACATGGCGATGCTGGCGAGGGGCTTCCGCGGCGAGGTGCGATTGCTGGCGGATTTCCGCATGAAGGTCCGCGACTGGGTGGCCGTGGCTGCGCTGCTGGCGGTGGCCGCCGGGGCGGTGGTGGCGGGGCGGTAGAGAGGGAGTCGCGGCTCGGTCGCCGCTCTAAGGGAAAAGACTAATAAGAAGCTGCAAAACGAGGGACCGTCGGCAATGCACGACACACAGCACAACCCGGAATCGAAGACGCCGCGCATGACAGAGTTCGAGGCCCGCGAACTGCACTTTGCCTACGAGGGCGTGGCGGCCTTGCGTGGACTCTCACTGAATGTGCGTGAGGGCGAGCGCATTGCCCTGTTGGGCGCGAATGGCAGCGGCAAAAGCACGCTGCTGCGCATGATGGACGGATTGCTGTTCGCCAACTCTGGCACGTTGAAGTTCCGCGGGATGGAGCTGAACGAGGCCGCACTGAGCGACGACAAGTTTGCGCTGGGCTTTCATCGCCAGGTGGGAATGGTGTTTCAGAATCCCGATGTGCAGTTGTTCAATCCCACGGTGTTTGACGAAGTGGCCTTTGGGCCGTTGCAAATGGGGTGGAGCCGCGATGAGGTATTGGAGCGGGTGCACAAGGCTTTGGAGTGGATCGGCGCCAGCCATTTGAAGGATCGCGCTCCGTACCGGTTGAGCGGCGGCGAAAAAAAGCGCGTGGCCCTGGCCAGCGTGGTGGTGCTAGAGCCGGACGTTCTGCTGCTGGATGAACCGACGGCGGCCCTGGACCCGCGCAGCCAGAGCCAGGTGATCGAGCTGCTGGGCTCGTGGAATGACGGGCGCAAGACGATCATCACGGCCACGCATCAACTGGAAGTGCTGGGCGAGATCTGCGAGCGCGCGGTTGTATTGGAGGGCGGCGAGGTGGTGGCCGACGCCCTTCCGCAGGAGATATTGAACGACACGGCGCTGTTGCAGCGTGCGAACCTGGTGCACGTGCACCGCCATGTACACGACGGCGTGCCGCACCGGCACAGCTCACCTTACCTG
>Ga0181519_10002315_pt1 | contig 16293 bp, 9 predicted proteins | sample PEATcosm2014_Bin_26_FD_121102 | JGI IMG/M metagenome (GOLD analysis project Ga0181519, IMG submission 121102) | Peatland microbial communities from MTU Mesocosm Facility, Houghton, MI, USA - PEATcosm2014_Bin02_10_metaG | ecosystem: Environmental > Terrestrial > Soil > Wetlands > Peat | place...
ATACCCCACCTGGCTGTGCGCAATCATCGGCGGGCGGGTCCAGTTTGGAATCACATCCGGCCGAATGTGCCAAACGATGGCCCCGGTGGTCTTGCCTGCGGGAATCAGCGAACGCAAGACAAACCAGCCATTCTGCGCGCGGTTGCGTCCGTCAAAGAGCATCAGGTCAGCCGTCTCTGACTTCACATTGATCCGGGCCAGCGCGTCGTCCACCCCCAGCGTAATGCTCTTGCCCTGGGCAAAGGGCAGCGGCTCGGTGTATCCCTTGGCCTTGTCCCAATCCTCCAGGTAGTAGGCCTTCTTCGGCTCGTCGGCCAGCGGCAACACTTTGACCATCGCATCATTCGGCGTGCGCGGAAAGAGCCCGGCCCGGCTTCCGTCCACCAGGTACGTCTTGCCCATGTAGATTGAAGGCAGAAACTCCAGGTTGAAGCCTGCGCGCCCAGCCAGCTTCTCCGGCAGCGGCTTGTCCAGATTGACGCTCACCCTGACGCCGCCCGGCTCCGCTGTGACTTCAACGGTGTAGCTCAAATCGAAGGCCGGAAAGGCAAGGTCTGCGGTGAGCCGGTTCTTCGCCTTGTCGGCGTGGCGACCTTTGAGCGTGGCCACCAGATCCCACTGCTCGGGCGTCGGCTTCAGGCGCACGTCGCCGTTGGTGGCGATACGTGACCCGTGGAGAACCATCTCCATCGCCGTGTTCTTCTGGTCCACAAAGACCGGATGGTAGGTGCTGTCGTAGAGAAAAACGCTGAAGCCTTGCGTATCGAGATAGTTTTTATCGTTCACCTTCATGGCGAAGTCGGCGCCGAAGAGGCTTGGGCTGAAGGCAAGGCCCAAGAGTAGAAACACACTGATTCGGGTAGACCTGAATTGGGTCAAGTTACCTTTCTGTCTCAACAAAATACTCACCTCGTCCAGGAGCGGCTGCTCCTTGGATACCTTTCGGTTTATGACAATTTGTTTGAAAAGAACCAAAAAATGCTGCGTCACAAGCCAGCCATTCTCCGAATCCCAAGGAAACGGCCTGTTCCGAGATGGAGACAGGCCGCTTGTGCTCTTTGGGATGCGCGGTTTACTTCAAGGTTACTTCCGCTGTGAGCGGCGTGCTTTCGCTGGAGTCGCCCACGCGGAGGACGAACTTGCCGGGATCAATGGCCCACTTGTGCGCCGCTTCATCCCAGTAGCTGAAGGCGCGGGCGTCCAGGTTGAGGGTGATGTGCTTGGTTTCGCCGGGCGCGAGATTCACCTTCTGGAAGCCCTTCAATTCGCGCTCGGGGCGGGTGACTTTGGTGGAAGGATCGGAGACGTAAAGTTGGGCCACCTCCGCTCCGGCCACTGCGCCGGTGTTCGTGACGTCAAAGCTGACCGGAACCGAGGAGCCGGAGGCGGCGGTAGCGGGCGCTTGCAGGTTGGCAAAGCTGAAGGTGGTGTAGCTCAACCCGAAGCCGAAGGGATAGAGCGGATGCTTGCCGGTCGAGGTCCAGTAGCGATAGCCGACCATCAGCTTGTCGGTGTACTGGACGTGCGGGATGACGTAATCAACCGGCGGCTTGCCGTCTTCCGTGACGTGCAGTTTGGTGTCCGCGCCCGGAATCGGATAGTAGATTGCGGCTGAAGGATTGTCTTCCCAACTGCGCTCAAAGCTGACCGGCAGCTTGCCTTCCGGGTTGTGCTGGCCGAAGAGGATTTGGCCGACGGCGGTTCCGCCCTCCTGACCGGGATAGTAAAGGTGCAGCAGCGCGGGAACCTTCTCCAGCCAGCCGCGCGTATCCATGGCGCCGCCGCCGGTGAGGGTGACGACGGTGTGAGGATTGAGGGCGGCAACGGTTTCGATCAGCGCGCTTTGGCCCCAAGGCAGCGCGAAGCTGCGGTCGTGGCCCTCGCCTTCGGTCTGTCCGTTGAAACCGGCGGCGATGACCACGAGGTCGGCCTTCGAGGCGATCTCGCGGGTCTCGGCAGAGATCAGGTCGGGCAGATAGGCAAGGCCGACGCCGAAGCGCGGCGAAGTGGTGCGGGGCAGAATCTCAGCGACCACGGTTGCGGTTTCACCGGCAGCCAGTTCGACGACGCCCGATTGAGGAACCTGGCCCTCGGCGCGCTCCTGATGCAGAATCTCTTTGCCGTTTACCAGCACTTTGAATTCGTTTCCACCCCAACCGGAGGCGGCGGCCAGAATCAAATACTTGCCGGCCTTCTCCGCCTTGTAGTGAGCGGTGCAGCGGAAGCTGTGCGGCGATGTGGCCTCCGGCTCCCAGCCGCTTCCACCCCAATTGGAGAAGCCGCGCTCGGTGGAGGTTTGCGGCGCTCCGGTGAAGTCCTTGCTCGGAAAGTCCTCCAACTGCACACCACCCTCCCAGCGGGTCTGGCGGAAGAGATCGCCGATGTCAGGCAAGCCGCGGCTATAAAGCACGCTGACTCCCGGTCCAGCCACGTTGGCGATGCCGGTGAGGATGCTGACCGGCTCAAAGGCATGAGCCTCGGAGGAGCCGCCGCCGCCGACCACGGCCGGCCAAGCGTCGGGACCGATGACGGCGATGGTCTTGATTCTCGCGGCGTCGAGCGGCAGAAAGTGGCCATCGTTCTTGAGCAAGGTGATGCTTTCGAGCGCGCCATCAAGGGCAACCGCGCGATCCGCAACGGAGTAAGTGGCGTCCGCCGGGTCGAACTGCGGGCGGTCAAGGAATCCGTAGCGCAGGATGGTGCGCAGCAGGCGGAGCACCTTGTCGTTGATGGTGGCTTCTTTTACCGTTCCGGCCTTGACGGCGGCGGCGAGCGTGGTGGCATCCATGAAGCGGGCGCTGGGCATCTCCAGATCAAGGCCGTTGTTGGCCGCGGCAACGCCGTCGTAGGTGGCGTCCCAATCGGACATCAGAATGCTTTGGAAGCCCCAATCGCCTTTGAGCACCTTCAGGTTGAGGAACTCATTCTGCGTGGCGTGCTGGCCGTTGACCAGGTTGTAGGAGTTCATCACCGCATCGACGTGGCCTTGCATGACGGCGGCTTCGAAGGCGGGCAGGTAGATCTCGCGCATCGTCCGCTCGTCCACTTCGACGTCGACGTTGTGCCGGTTGTACTCCTGATCGTTCAAGGCATAATGCTTGACGGTGGCGATGACGCCTTGCGACTGGACGCCCTGAATGTAAGGAACCACCAGCGCGGAGTTGAGGTAGGGATCTTCCGAGAGGTACTCGAAGTTGCGCCCGCCGAGCGAGGAGCGGGCGATGTTGACGCCGGGGCCAAGCAGGAAGTGGACGCTGCGGGCGCGGGCATCACGGCCCAGCGCCTTGCCCAGCGTGCGGGCAAAGTCTTTGTCCCAGGTGGCGGCCAGAGCCACGCCGCCGGCGTAGGCCGTGGTTGGCCCCCAGGTGCGCACGCCCACCGAGGCGTCGGACATTTTGAAGCGCGGCAGGCCGATGGAGGGTATGGCTTGCGTAAACATACTGTCCACGCCGCCCAGCAGCTTGATCTTCTCATCCAGAGTGAGCTTGCCGAGCAGAGCTTGGGCCTTGGCTTCGATGGCGGGTGAATCCGGCACAGGGGCTTGAGCGGCCAGGCACAGCGGCAGCAGGGCGATCAATGCCGCGACGCCAAAGGCGAAGAGAGAGTGAGAAAGGGATCTGTTTGGATTTTTCATAACAGACAAAGCCTATCGCATTTTGCTGCCTGCCGTACACCGCCTGGGAGCGTTTCTTTGCTCACTTGAATGGAATTGGGAAAGCTGTTGGAGATTGAAAAGAGCCGACTTGTGACCAGAATCACAGCTTGGGGTGAATGGTGTCACTGCTGATGCTTCTCACGGAGGCGCAGACTCGGAATCCTACAGGCAAACGCTGTCTGTGTGCGGAGTGATTTATGAGCTTTGGGCAGGGATTGAAGACCATTGTGGTGGCGACTGAGCTGCGGGGCAGCTCAGAGGCGGCGCTGGAGTATGCCCGCAAGCTGGCATCGGCCTATGGCGCGCGCATTGTGCTGGCGCACGGCATTGACCCGATGGAGTACGCCCAAGTGGATGCGCTGCCCGGCAGCGTGGTGAAGGGATTGCCGGCGGCGGCGCAGGCGGTGCTGGACTCGCTGAGCGGCGATCTGCTGCGCGATGGGATTCCCAGCCACTCGGAGGTGCGCCAGGGCGCGGTGGCGCAGATGCTGCTGGATGTGGTGCGGCAGTACAAAGCGGAGCTGATTGTGATCGGCACCAAAGGCCAGGCGGGCGCCGGTCCGGTGATGGTGGGCGCGATTGCCGAGGAGCTGGTGCGGCAGTCGCCGTGCGCGGTGCTGGCCGTGGCGGCCGATTGGAATGCGGGCGAGTTTCGGCCCACGCCGGGCGGGCCGGTGCTGCTGGCCATGGAGCGCAATGCGGCTGCGTCGGCGGCGGTGAGTACGGCGGCCTCGTTGGCCAGGGTCTTTGAGCGTCCGCTGCTATTGGTTCATGCGCAGACCGAGGGCGAGGCCAACCAGCCAAACCCGTGCGCGATCACGCTGGAGGAGTTCGGCCTGGAGCCGAGCGAGACGTTTCCGGTGCGCTGCATCGTCAAGCAGGGCGCTCCGGCTGACGTGGTGGAACTGGCGATTGGCGAGCACCATCCCTGCATCCTGGTGGCCGGGGTCAAACGGGACAGCGAGACGCCGGGGCCGCATGGCACGGCCTTTGCGCTGCTGGCGCGCTCGCGGGTTCCAGTGCTGTGCGTGCCGCCGGAGTGAATCAGGGGACTGAGGGACTAAGGGACTAAGGGACTAAGGGACTGAGGGACTGAGGGACTGAGGGACTTAGGGACTTAGGGACTAGGGTACCAGAGGACTGAGGGAGTTTGAACAAGCCTCAGGTGAATCGCAAGAAAAGGAGGGCCAGCCATGCAGCGTGAATCGAGAAGTCGGCGCATGGAAGCGGTCCGCGCACATCCCGTGAGAGAGTTGCTGGAGTGTCCGGCGCCGGTAGGGCAGGTGCTGAACGGCTCGGTGGAGTGCCTTCAGTTTCGCGCAGGGGAGGTTGTCTTTCATCAAGCGGAGAGTTGCCGGGGGCTCTATCTGCTGGCGTCGGGGCGTTTTCAGCGCAGCTCGGCGTGGGATCAGGAGCCGGAGGTGGTGGCTTCGGCGCGCGCCGGAGAGCTACTGGAACTGTCCGCCGTTTTGGGAGATGGACGGCATGGTTACACACTGACCGCGCAGACTGCGGGATCGGCTCTCCTGCTGCCGATAGAGGCGGTGAACCAGGCATTTGAGAGTTATAGCCCCTTGCGGATGCACCTGATGGAAGAACTGGCTCGTGAGGTTTCACGCGCTTATTACGAATGCTGCTCACGCCGGCTGCTTCAGTTGCGGCGATCAAGCAGGGCGGCTTGAAGGGCGAAACGGAAGTCGGGTTGTGGGTTGCCACCCTAGCCGCAAAAACAAAGACGCGGCGAGGGTGGGGCACCCGGTTCAGATGTTTGGGCATCTGACCGTTCTAGAAGTCTGAGGGGCTGGAAAGGGATTTTGGAGCGTTTTTCTCTTTGCGGTAGGGCTTTTTGAGGCTCTTGCGGAGAAACAGGGGAGATCTTTGTCTAAAACGGCGCTCCGGTGCGTTATACTCAGGATGCACAGCAGCGAGCCCATGGCTACATTTCATCCCCATCACCCTCCGGAAGATTGCGTAAATTGCGAGCATCGCCATTTAAGGATGTTCTGTAATCTTACTCCCGAAGCCCTCACCGACTACGACGGTATAGGGATCATGATGAGCCACGCCCGCGGCGCCAAGCTCTTTTCCGAGGGCGATCCGGCGCGCAACGTCTTTGTGATCTGTTATGGGCAGGTGAAGATCTCCTCCACCTCGCGCGACGGCAAGACGATGATTCTAAAGATTGCCGGCCCCGGCGATGTGATGGGGTTGAGCGCCGTTCTGGCCAACGTTCCGCACGAGGTCACAGCCGAAGCCATTGAGCCTTGTCAAGTGAAGACCGTCCGCAAGCAGGATTTTGTGGACTTTCTGAGCCGCCATGGAATCGCCAGCATGCACGCCGCGCAGTCGCTCAGCGGCGAATACCTGACCGTCTTCCATGACGCCAAGCGGTTGGCTCTCTCCGGTTCGGCGGCGGGACGACTGGCACGGCTGCTGCTGGACTGGGGGCGCAACTCTGCCAATGGCAAGCCGGAGATGCGCTTTACCATGGCCCTGACCCACGAGGAGATCGCCAATATGGCAGGCACCTCGCGCGAGACGGTCACCCGGCTGCTCAATCAATTCCGCCGCGATCAATGGATCACTATCAAAGGCTCCAGCCTGACCATCACCAAGCCCGATCAATTGGAACGGCTGACGGCGTAACAGCTGTCAGTTAGTGCGATGAGGTTCGTGGACTCGCGTCCGGCGTGGACCGGGAGGTCCACGCTACAGCCGGTCTGGAGACCGGCGCTACAAAAACAGACTGGCGCTACAAAACCAAGCTCAGTTTCCAGAGCCACCTTCGGCATCTGCCGCTTCCTTGGCGCGCTCCAAGCCCTCTTTGGCCTTTGCATTGCCTGGGTCGCAGTCCAGCACGGCGCTGAACTGCCGCTTGGCCGCCGCATACTTGCCCCGCCCCAGATTCTTCCAAGCCGCGTCGATCTGTCCATCAAATTGACTGCGGTCCAGATCGCACCGGCTGTTGTCCTGTTTACTTTGCTTGGCCGGTTCCACCGGCCGGGGCTTTTCCTGGGGTGCCTCTTGAGCCGGCTGAGCCTCCGGCTTGGTGGCGTTCTTGGGCTGTTTGGCGGCTGGCGTATTCTCGGCAGGGTGCTTGGGCTGAGCTGCCGATGAACTCCCGTTCGGGACAGCCGTGGCAGCTTGCGTTGTCGGTCCGGGCACGGTTTGCGTCTGTGGAGCTGTAGAGACCGCGTTCAGGTCGGCGGGCGGGGCTGAATTCGATCTACCCGCAAAAACATGAATAAGGACCGCGACAACCACGATGGCCGCCGCAACTGCCGCGCCGATCCAGACCTTGGAGCCTTTCTTCGCTTCAACCTCCACGGGCTGGCGATAGCTTCCGGTGCGATAACTGCCGGTACGATGGCTTCCGGTGCGGTACTCTTCCGCGGCAATCTCCTCGGCAGCGGGTTGCGGCGCGGGCGGCTCAGGGGGCGCTTCCTGCACGCCCTGCTCGGCGGCAATCCGAGAGAGAAACTCGTCGTCCTCAGAGCGCGAGTAATGGTCGTTTGATCCTTTCCAGTCCAACTCCCAGAGGCCATCGCCGGCGGCTACCTGCAAAGGAAAGCCGGGCATGCGGTCAAAGGGCTGGCTGGCTTTTTCGGTGAGCAGAATGGCGCCGGAGGAGGCCTGCGCGAGAGAGTGAAATGGATCTTCGGCAACCGTATTCCCGGCACCTTCTTCCGGGGAGTGGATTTGCAGGGCCAGAGAAGTCGTTCTGGGCTCTTCAGACTCCACGTACCCTTGCAGGGCCCACTGCAAGCGCCGCGCGGTCATGGCGGCCGCCAGGAAGGTTGTGAAGGAGGCCACCAGAACATCTCCGCGCCGCGCCATGGGCAGGCCGCCGGAGGTGGCGATCAGGTCGAGCGTCAGGCAGGCGGCTGGGCTGTTGTTCTCCCAGAGCGACGGCGCCTGCCCCGTATGTGTGGGTGCGGACCAGAGACGTACCGAGAGGCACGCCTCGCGCAGGGAGGGGCTTTCCAAAGTTTCAGCGCGATTCTGCAACACCGTCTGTTCAGACTTTCGAGATTGGGTAGACACGGCCATTTGTCCTTGTACGCCTACTTTACAGCTTCCGGCATAGCATCGTCGAAAATAAATTGCAACCTTTGGATGGAAGTGATAGCGTAGCAGAAAACGCGAGCGGGCGTAAAATTTGTTTTAAGATTTTTATGAACCCTCCTGCAAGCCGCTGAACCGGCTTCTGGAGGCTACCGCTTGCGGATTGTTTGGGAAACGCTGTTGCCATTCTTGAGGCGGGAATGATCGGCAAATCCAGCCAGTACATTGGGGTCAACATGAGATCGCGCACTACTATGAAAAGATTATCGAATCTGCGGAGTCCTCTGGCGGGGATTCTTGTGCTGGCGGGCTTTGGCGCAGGATGCTTTGCGCCCATGGCTGCCGCGAAAGACATTCCCTTGACGGCGATTGAACTGTATGACGGTCCGTCGGGCGCCGCCTATGTGCAGTTGTCCGGCGTGTTCATTAACAGCAAAGTGGAGATGAAAGACTGCTCGCCGTTTCAGGCCGGTCCCGTGGACAAGAACACTTACGGGAAGATGGGCAGAGTCCTACTGGCGGCGGGAGGCATACTGGAGCGGGGTGCGGACGGCGTTCTACGTTACAACTCCGGTTCCGGCCAGCCAGTCTGCGTGGTGCCGGCCAATGCGCGTTTTGATCACAGCGCGGTGTATTCGCTCTCCGGGCTGGCCGACCAGGCTTTGCTGCAAGGCACTCCGATCAGCGGAGGCGTTCAGACTCCGCTGACCGCTCCGCCCATCCGCAAAGGGGTCAAGCTGCTCTTTGTCCCCGCCCCCAATCTGGAGCTGGCCGAGTATCTGCGCGCGCAGCGGGCGGGAGATATGGAGGGATGGCAGACATATCTTTCGCGGTATCCCTCCACGCCTTTGCACTCCGTGGATGCAAAGCGGTCCTTGGCCGGGCTTTATGCCGCAGTTGGTGAGGCATCGGTGCAGGCCTATGACAAAACAGTGGCCGATGCGCAACCCCTCTACTCCGAGTTGAAGACCGCCAAGCTCAAGGCGGACAAGGCGCACAGTCTGGCCTCGGATCTGCCCGCCTGCGTGCAGTTGGAAAAGGATCTTCGCGACCGTCTGGCAAACATCACCGAGCAGGGCCGGGGCGAATTGGACGCCTATCGCGCGGCGTTGGCCTCGCGCACCACGGGATATGTGCATCTGCTGAATGCCCGCAAGTTCAGCGATACGCTGGCGGGGATCGATTCATTTTACCCGCAGGGCCAGGCGCTGACGGGAGATGTTTTGCAGGAGACCAACACCTTTGAGTCGGCGATGGGCTCGGCCGACGCGGCCAGTTCCGTGAAGCAGTTCGACCAGGCTTACTCGTTCGTGCTGCCTTATCGTTCCTTTGTGGAGGAGGAGCCGCGCGTGGCGGCGGTGATTGATGCCGCATACGGCGCTCATCTGGAGGCCGGCAACAAGGCGGAACAGAGCGAGGACTGGAGCGGGGCGATCAAGGAGTTCAAGCAGGCGGCCAGCATCAAGGACACCAGCGAAGCCCACGAGTCGCAAAAGAACGCCGAGAAGCAGTTGGTGATTGCCCAGGACAAGGCGGCTGCGGCCAGGGCTTTGGGGGCTAGCCGCGACTTCCAGGCGCAGCACTCCACCGTGAAGGCCTACGAGGTTCTGGCGGCCCTTCCGCCCGCTCAGCAGGCATTGGTGGCCGACGATATGAAGGCGCTGGAGCCGGCCTACGTGGCGGCGGCGGCGCTGGAGGCCAAGGCCCTGCATCAGGCGCACAGCCCGATTCACGGCCCGGCCGACGAGGTGGCCATCGAAAAGGCTTACACACTGCTCAATCATGCATATGATTTGAGCGAAAACGAATCTTACAAGGACAAACTGGATCTGGACGCCAACGAACTGAGCGTCTATCTTGTAGATCAGGCAAAGCACTATCTGGACAAGCCGGGTGGATCGGGTACGGAGATCGGCTGGACGTATCTGCAGGAAGCGCGTCAGTACAAGGCTTCCAATCTGGATGCGGTGCGCGATGCGATTGTTGCCGCCGCGCCGGCCCATGCCATGCGCTCCAAGCTCTCGATTCGGGTTCAGTTCCGTGACCAGACCTCGTCGCGCGATTCGCAGGGCGTGGCTGGGCAGTTGGAAAACGCCATTATTACCGGTCTGGAGAGCTCGGGGGTTCCGGTCAAGGTGGTTCGCGCAACTGAAACTGTTGCCGTCGAGCCGGACTTTGAGCTGGCCGGCGATGTGCTGGACCATCATCTTTCGGTGGTTCCCACCATCGAGCCGATGGAATCAGAGTACCGCTCCGGCGAGGAGCAGATTCCCAGCGAGGCCTGGAACAAAGCCAATCGCCTTTATGAGAAGGCGGTGCTGGAGCTGCAGACCGCTCAAACCGAATTGCAAGGAGCCACGGCGCGCGGCAAGAAAGACGAGATCAAGAAGCAGAGTGACATTGTGCAAGCCGCCGGCAAGGTTGTTGAAGATGCGCATGACAAACTGGATTCGACGCCCAAGACGGTGACCCGCGACATCATCCGGCCCTACACCTACCACAAAAAGATCATCAACATCACCGGCGTGATTCAGTTGCAGTTTCGCATCGAAACCTCACTCAGCGAGCAGCGGACGAGCCTGGTTCCGATCTCCCGCGAAGAGCACAAAAAGGACGTGCTGCTGGAAGACGTAAAGTCGGAGGACACCAAAGGCATCAAGAGCACGGGCACCATGACCGATACGGCAGAGTTCATGACGGCGCTCGAGAACTCGGCGCGCGACGAGTTGATCACCGCGGTCCGCAAAAAGGTAGAGGCTCTACCCGCGACGATCTACCAGAAAGCCGCCGCCCGCGAGAAGGAAGACGATTTGGATGGGGCGGGTGAAGCGTACCTGCGCTTTCTGAATCTGTCCAAGGAAGACAACTCCGCCGAGCGGATGCATGCCAAGCAGTTCCTGTTGAGCAGTTTCAATATGCGCCCGATCACAGATATTCAGCAGTAGACAGGGATCAGGGTTCAGGGATCAGGGATCAGGGATCAGGGAACAGGGTTCAGGGATCAGGGAACAGGGAACAGGGAACAGGGATCAGGGATCAGGGATCAGGGATCAGGGATCAGGGATCAGGGATCAGGGATCAGGGAACAGGGATCAGGGTTCAGGGATCAGGGAACAGGGATCAGGGATCAGGGAACAGGAAGAAGTCGTTTTGAAAGGGCACGACTTGAGTCGTGCCGCTAGCCGAAATAAACAAGTTGGGCTTTAGCCCTTGAGGGAAAGTCATAAAGATTTCCGATTTTCATCAAGGGTAATGGGTTAGACGGGAAGCGGCGAGAGGCGGGAGAAGAACGTGGATCCCATAGGAAACAAGCCGAGCGGCGAGATTACGCACATCGGCAAGTACGAGATCATCGACGTGCTGGGGCGCGGCGGCATGGGCGTTGTCTATCGCGGCATCGACAAGCAGATTGGCCGCGAAGTGGCGATTAAAACCCTCACCCAGGGCTTCTCCGGCGACGAGAATATGCTGGCCCGCTTCTATGAGGAGGGCCGCCGCACCGGCCGGCTCAACCATCCCAACATCGTCATCGTCTACGACCTCGGCGACGACAATGGCACACCCTACATTGTGATGGAGCGCGTGGCCGGTCAGCCGCTGGACAAACTGATCCGCCCCGGCGCTGACCCAGAGCTTTCCATGGCCGACCGCCTTGGAGTGTTGAAGGAGACCTGCGAGGCACTTGGCTACGCGCATCGCAACAACGTGATTCATCGCGATGTGAAGCCGGCCAACATCTTTGTGCAGCCGGACGGCACGGCCAAGCTGCTCGACTTCGGCATTGCGCGGCTGGAAAAGCGCGAAGGCGATCAAGGGCTGACGCGCACCGGCCACCTGATCGGCACGGTTCCTTATATGTCGCCGGAGCGGCTGCGCAACGAGCCGATTGACGGGCGCTCTGACATCTTTGCCGCCGGTGTGGTTCTCTTTCAACTGGTAACAGGACAGCTTCCCTTCAGCGGCGCGGACAATGTGCTGATGAGCAAGATCCTGAATGAGCCCGCGCCCAGGCTGGATAGCATCCGTTCAGGATTGCCGCCCTCGCTGGAGCTGATTGTGGACCGCGCGCTGGCCAAGAATCTGGATGATCGCTATCCCACTGCCGAGGAGATGGCCGCCGATCTCGCATCGGTGATTGTCGAGTTCCACCAGGAAGAGGTCCAAGAGCTGCTGCCCGAGGCCCGGCGCCTGATGGAAGCCGATGAGCTGACGCGCGCCCGGACCGTGCTCCACCAGTTGCAAAAAATTGACAGCAAGAACGCCGAAGCCAAGACCATGCTGGCCGAGATTCAGCGGCAGCTTGCGCAGCGGGCGAAAGAGGAACGGATTCAGCAGATCCGCCTGCAGGCCGAGGACGCGATCAGCCACAACCGCTTTGACCAGAGCCTTTCCGTGCTGGACAGTGGGCTGGAGCTGGATTCCGCCAATCCCGAACTGGTGAAGCTGCGCGAACGGGCACAGCAGGAGAAGGAAAAGGCCGACAAGATCAACGAGTTCATGCAGCAGGCGGAGACGGCGCGGCGCAAGGGCGACTTCAAGAACGCAATTGCCGCTGCCAAAAAAGCGCTCAGCGTCGATAAAACCAACCCGCGCATTGTGGCGCTGAGCAACTCGCTCAGCAAAGAGGCGGAGCAGGCCGAGCGCCATGCCAAGGCCAAGTCCATGCTGGATTCAGCGCGCGGCGAGATCAGCTTCCGCCGGTTTAACGAGGCGCTGGAGCTGCTCAAAAAAGTTGAGGATGTGGACCCCACCAACCCCGAGCTGCCGTTGCTGATGGGCGACGCCAACTCCGGATTGGAGCAGATCAAGCGCAAGGAGTCGGTTGCCAAGCTGGAAGAGGAGGTTGCCCAGGCGGTCAGCTATGAGCAACTTCAGGAGGTTGCCAAGTCCGTGCAGGCGGCCATGGTTGCCATGCCCACTGAAGCCGCGCTTTACCGGCTGAATACGCAAGTGGAACGTCAGATCAAGGAGCACGAGAATCGCATCCTGGTGGACGAAACGGTGCAGGCCTGCCGCAACCTTCGTCCTCGCGAGGCTCTCGAACTGGTGCGCAAGGCGCGTCTGCGGCTGCCGGGTGAAGAAAAACTGCTGAACATGGAGGCCTTGCTGGCCGATCGCCTGCGCCAGCAGAGCGTGGATGACCGCCGCGCCGATTACATTGCAAGGGCGCGCGAGTCTCTGGAGAAAAAGCAGCACAGCGAGGCCGTCAGGGTTCTGGAGTTGTGCCAGGCTGAGGGCATCGCCACCGGCGAAATCCTGAGCCTGCTGGACTTTGCCCGCGCCGAGGAGCAGGAGTATCACAAGCAAGAGCAGCTCCGCGCGCAACTGGATCAAGCGCAGGCGCTGATGCACGACGCCGCCTATGACGAGGCGATCAACTTCCTCGAAGTTGCTCTTCAGCAGGCGGATGACACGGCCCTGCACCTGCTTCTGGATCAGGCCGCCGCAGGACGCGACTCACTGCGCCAGCAGATTGAAAACGTGCTGGCTTCGGCGGTGAGCCTGGTGCAGGTGGGCAAGCAGGATGAGGCTCTGGAATTTCTGCGGAGCCAGCCGGCATCGGTGCTGCGTTCGCCGCGCGTGCAGAGTTCGCTGGAGGCGCTGGAGGAAGAGCGCGTGCAGGCTCTTTTCCGCACGCTCGGCCGCGCTTACTCGGCGCTGGGAAGTGATCTGCCGGCGGGCGAAGCAGTGATGCGCCGCGCCGTGGTGGCCTCGGTTCATACCACTCTCTTTGTGGAGATGGGAGATGCCTACCGCGCACGCGGGCAGGCTTTTGCCGACCAGGTGGTCACGGAAGCCGTTGAAAATGCCAAAAATCTGATCCGCGATCACAATCGCGATGGCGCGGGGCAGGCGCTCCAGTCAGTCTCCGGCCTGGTCGAATATGCCACTGCCGAGGTCAAGGCGGAGTGGAACACTGCGCAGAGAAAAGCTTCGCAAACCAGTATGTTCTCGCGTTTGAGAAGCTAGGCAGTTCTCAGTTCTCAGATCACAGTTTTCAGTGAAAGCCTGTGGCGGGCTTTGCCAACTGAGAACTGTGAACTGAGAACTATAGCGACCGGCTGCTATTTCGGCCCGTATTCGGCTACCGTCTTTTTGACGTACTTGTCCAGCATGGCGGGAATCTCGACGTTCATGCGCGCGGCCAGGCGGTCTTCAGCCAGCTTCGCCTGCGCATCCATCCCCCGGATCATCTCGTCCTGCGCCTTGCTGACCCTCTGATCCATGGAATCCATCCGTTTTTCAAAGACGTTCAGCCTTGCATCCAGCGAAGGAGTGAGCGCGCCGACGGCGTTTTGCGCCTGCACCTTGAGCTCCTGTACCTCGTGATGGGTCTGAGAAAGCTCTTTGCTCTGCATATAAATCCATCCGAAGAGGAGCACGAGAACGGCGAGATTGGCCACCAGGATAAATTGCAGTGTCTTCAGCTTGGCTTCAAGAGATTCCATAATTTCACTTTCTGCCGCGCGGGATGCGGCGGTTTGCGCAGTTGGGGCAGCGGGCGAGAACTCCGGGCCGCGTGGTTGTCCAAATCCAGTTTGAGCGCCGATCACCTGCGTTGCGCCGTTGACGGCTCCAGTGTCAATGCGCCGCGTGCCGATATTCGAGGCCGGGGGAGTGTAGGGACTGGTGGGAGCGGTATAGGCACCCTGGGGCGCATAAGGCGGCCTGACGGGAACCGCAACCGTGGGAGCCGGCGCGGTGGAATAGGAGGTCGGCGTGGGAGCGGCGGAGATGATGCGCGTAGCCTCATGCGACGGCGCCGGCCGCGGTACAGCGGACTCATGCAAGGTCGAGGAGGGTTGATAGAGAACCCGTGTAGGCTCGTAATCGCCGGAGCGCGGCGAGGCGGCTTCTTGATCGAGGAAGCGGAAGCGCAGTTCCGGCCCGCCCGCGCCCAAACGCAGCAAATCGCCGGAACGGATCACTGCGCCGACGGCGGCATGATTGCCGTTGAGGAAGACATCGCCGCCGGGGCGCATTCCCTTGACGAGTTTGACGCCGCCGTCGGCCACATCGAGCGTCGCGTGCTCGCCGAAGACCGCTGGATACTTGGCGGCCGGCAGACTGACTTCGCACCGGGAATCCTGGCCGATCCGGATGCGGGGCTGATTTACAACCCACTTGTTTGATTCGCCAACAATTACGATCTCAATGTCCATATTCCGATCCAAGGCTCACAGTCGCTGAGGCGGCAACGATGAGGGCAGCGAAGACCCTCGCTCGAAAGCCACGCCCCTCAAGGCGCAGTTGTCGCCATGAATTCCGCACGATGGCGCAATCCATGCAAGCAGAGTAACACCGCGAGCGCAGTTATGGGGAGCCTTCTTTTCAGGTTTCTTATATTTTTGTTGCGCAACAGTCACAGACAACTGTAACGCCAACCACAGACAACTGTAGCGCCAACCACGGACAACTGTAGCGCCAACCACGGACAACTGTAGCGCCGTCCTCCTGGACGGCTGTAGCGTGGACCTCCCGGTCCACGCCAGTTATCAGTAAGGCTAATTGCCGCGCAGCGCCGCGTGAAACGCGCGCTCAAAACCGCTGATTGACTTCTCAATCTTTTCAAGTGGAATGGTCATCGAAAGGCGAATGTAACCGGAGCGCCCAAAGCCCGTGCCGGGAACGGCCAGCACGCCTTCGGCGGCCAGCAGGCGAATGAAGACGATGTCGTCCGCGATGGGCGTTTTGAGAAAGATGTAGAACGAGCCTTCCGGCCGGCGAACCTCGTAGCCGATGGCCGCCAGAGCATTGCACAGCACGTTGCGCTTGTGCTCATAGGGTGCGGCGTCCACCGCTTCGTCCATTGATTCCAGCATCACCCACTGCCAGATCGCCGGTGCATTGATAAAGCCTAGAATGCGATTGGTGAAGGCGCAGGCGCCGCGCAGCGCCGCATTGCCATCGAGGCGCGGCGAGAGCGCCAGGTAGCCGATGCGCTCACCAGGCAGGCCCAGCGACTTGGACCACGAGTTGCAGATCGCCGTGTTGCGGATGAACGAGGCTACCTCTGGCTGCTGCTTGCCGTCATAGACAAAGGACTTGTACGGTTCATCGCTGAGCACGGTGATGGGCTGCTCGGCGCGGCTCAACACATCTTGCAGGTCACGCAGGATGCTCTCCGGATAAACGCGGCCCGTGGGATTGTTGGGCGTGTTCAGAATCAGCGCGCGGGTGCGCGGCGTAATGGCTGCGGCAATGCGCTCAACGTCCGGCAGAAACTCCGCATCGGTCTCGACGGGAACCATCACGCCGCCGTGGTTGGCAATATAGAACCGGTACTCGGAAAAAGCGGGCATCAGCACAATCACTTCGTCGCCCGGATCGAGAAGCGCTTTGAGAATTACGTTGCACGCGCCGGCCGAGCCAACGGTCATGAAGACATCCTCGGCGGTGAACTCCAGGCCGGTCTCGCGGCGCAGCTTCTGGGCCACGGCCGCGCGCACCTCGGAGTAGCCGGGATTGGGCATATACCCGTGCGAGCCAGGCTGGCTGCCAACGGCGATGCGGCGCAGCGCGTCCAGCACGGCGGCAGGCGGTTCCACGTCGGGATTGCCCAGCGAAAAATC
>Ga0181519_10002316_pt1 | contig 16282 bp, 17 predicted proteins | sample PEATcosm2014_Bin_26_FD_121102 | JGI IMG/M metagenome (GOLD analysis project Ga0181519, IMG submission 121102) | Peatland microbial communities from MTU Mesocosm Facility, Houghton, MI, USA - PEATcosm2014_Bin02_10_metaG | ecosystem: Environmental > Terrestrial > Soil > Wetlands > Peat | place...
CGGTCACAGAGTTGCCGATGCTCAGGTTTCCATTCTCCAGAATGTCGGCAATCAGCTTCCCGGGATGCGCAGGGTTATACATCCTCATAGTCTCTCCTTAGTGATAGTCCTGATAATCGACGAGGATAGCGTCCTCGCCTTCAAATCCAAACGTCAATCGCCAATTCCCATTGACCTTAACAGTCCATAAACCCGTCAACTCACCTTTCAACGGATGGAAATCCCAACCAGCCGTGTTCATCTTCTCCGGCGACCGGGCAAGATTCAAAGCCGTGAGCTGGAGGTTAAGGTGTGCCTCGTGCTTCGGCTAGATGCCGGCCTTCGATCCCGTTTCAAAGAACCTCTGAACGCCCTTGTGCCGGAAACTCTTGATCACACGATGAGTGTATACCGGAACGCTACGCTATACGCATTTATTTTGGAGAATGCGCAGCCGCATACTCGTCATCGCTGACGTGGGCCAGCCAGTTCACATCTAAGCCAGCTGCATCGGCCACCTGCATGGCCAGGTGGACCATGGTGTGCCCTGGAGCAGCGCCGTGCCAGTGTACTTCGCCCGGCTCGATCCACACCGTATCTCCGGGACGGATCGTCTGCGCGGGATGTCCCTGCAACTGCACCAGCCCCAGACCGGTGAGCACATGCAGCGCCTGTCCCAGCGGATGGGTATGCCAGGCCGTGCGCGCCCCCGGCTGAAAGCTCACCCGAAAGGCTTTCATCCGCGCCGGCGGCGGAGCGATTACAATCTCATCCGCCCATACTGCCCCGGTGAACCATTCCTTCGGCCCCTGGAAGCCTCCTCGCATCTCGTTGCTCGTAATCTTCATGGCACTATCCTAACTCGAACTCCGAATTTGATGTGTGAGCCGGCACAGCAGCTATGATCGAAGTCAGGTATCCCTGCACCCGGCGAACGCAAAGACCGCGCGATGAGTATCTCGAAGACCAAAGACGAAGCCGCCCACTCGCTGACTCTTGTGCCGAAGCCCCGGCGTGCCCGCGATCTGCTGCAACTGACGGCCTTTCCCGTCCATCCCTTCGACCAGATGCATGGCGTGCGCACCAGTGGCCTGGTTCCCGCCACGCACCTCGCCACCGGCCACGCCAACGACGCGCACATGACCGCGTACTACGGCGTTGCGCCCAGCATTCTGCGTGCGCTGATCGCTCACTGGCGCGAGACGGTACCGCCCTATCCCATCCATAGCTACACGTTTATCGATGTGGGCGCGGGCAAGGGGCGCGCGGTGATGGTGGCCAGCGAATATAGATTTCGCAAGGTGGCCGGCATCGAGTTGAACCCCGAGATGGCCGCTACGGCGCGGCATAATCTAGAGCACTGGACGCACGCGCACGAAGAGGACCCGACCGCTGCCAGCATCGCTCCCATTGAGATCTATGAACAGGACGCGCTGGACTACGAGCTGCCCCGCACGCCTACTGTGCTGTTCCTCTTCCATCCCTTCGAGGCGCCGGTGATGAAACAGTTGTTGCGCCGCATCGAAACGCAGTTTGCCGACCGGCCCGACACGCTGGACCTCCTCTACGTCAACGCCGAGTGCGCCAATGTCATCGATCGCAACCCGGCCTTCACGCAGCTTTTTCTGGATAATGTACCGATGTCGCCGGAGGACCATGCCGCCGATCTGGAAGCCATCGCGCGGCAGAAGGAGTATGGCTCCACGGGTGATGAAGAGTGCGCGATTTATCGTTACACAGGCCGGAGCAAGGGACCCATCTTCGATCCCGCTGCGTAAGAACTACTCTTTCAGACGAATAATCAGGCCGCGTTCGTCATCTTCGCCGTGCTCCATATATATTTCTCCGGCAGAACGCTGCACAATGCTCTCGAAGCGCTCGCCCCATTCAATCAGAAGCAGCGAATCGGGATAGCTCGCCATCTCGTCGATGCCCAGGACTGCAATCTGCTCCTCCGTCTCCAGGCGGTAGAGGTCGAGATGAAAGAGCCGGACTGTGGTGCCCTGGTACTCGTGGACGATGGTGAAGGTGGGACTGGTCACTTCATCTTCGGCAGCCGCGCCCAGGGCCGCGGCGATTCCCTTCACCAGCGTCGTCTTGCCCGCACCAACCTCGCCGCGCAGAATTACGATCATCGGCGGATGCAGCATCGCTGCGATGCGCTCGCCCAGCGCCAGCGTCTCCTCCACCGAGCGCGTCTTGCATCTCCGTTCTTTCATTACTCTCCCTGTTCTTAAATAATCGGTGCCTTTCGGTGTCAGTCGGTGTTAAGCATTGTTCTCATTCAGTCCGCAGAGCCAGGTCAGGCCATCGGCGTCCTTCACGCGATAGCAGAATGCATCCGAGAGATGCGCCAGCGTATCAGTGGCCAGGACCGTGTGCTCGTCCATGGCGCGTGCGGCAAAATCAGCGGCAAGCCCATGCAGATAGACGGCAGCCTCCACCGCGCGTGTCGCTTCCTGCGGGAACTGGGCCAGTAGCGCGGCGATGATGCCGGTGAGGATGTCTCCGCTGCCGCCCTTGGCCAGCGCCGGGTTGCCACTGGTATTCACCGCGATTCGCCCGTCGGGATGGGCAATCAGGGTGCGCCATCCCTTCAACACCAGGGTCAGCTTGTGTTCCGTGGCAAAGCTGCGCGCAAGATTAATCCGGTCCGCCTCAACCTGGGCGACGGTCAGGCCGGTGAGGCGCGCCATCTCGCCTGGATGCGGTGTCAGGACAAGGGTTCGACCGCTTCCATCCAGCAGATTGGCCCGTCCTGCAAAGGCATTCAGAGCATCGGCGTCGATCACCATCGGCAATGTACAAACCGCAACTAATTTGCGAACAAACTCGGGGGCCCCACCCATGGTCGAAAGTCCTGGCCCCAGGGCCACAACGGAAATTCTTTTTGTCTTAATCAACTCTTGCAGCTCCGCGAATGTCTCCAGCGATACCGCACCCTCCGTTCCCTCCTGCAACGGCGTAAGCATCAGCTCCGGCGCAACTGCGGCAACCAGCTCCAGGATGCTCTTCGGCACTGCGGCGGTGACAAGCCCCGCGCCCGCGCGTAGCGCAGCCAGGGACGCCATCGCAGGCGCGCCCGCTGTCCCATAACTTCCGCCGACCACCAGCACATGGCCATACATTCCTTTGTTCGAGTTGATATTACGCGGTTGTTCTGCGATCGATTTCGCCGCTCCTGCCCAAGTCAGGTTGCCGTTGGAGATGATTGCCTCGGCGGGCGATCCAATCTCTGCGACTACGACCGGGCCAAACGTCGCGCCGGTCAGATGGCCAAAGACATGCGCCAGCTTTGGCCGCGTAAATGTGACCACAGCGTCTGCGTGAAACGCATCCGGCGCAGTCTGCGCCATGGAATCCGCATCCCATCCCGACGGAAGATCGACGGCAACCACCGATGCTGAGGATTTCGCGACCATCTCGCGCAGTGCCGCAGGCAGTCCGCGCAACGGCGGCTTGAAGCCGGTGCCCACCACCGCGTCGATCAGCAGATCCGCAGAGTTAATAGCATCGCTTGCTGCCGTGAGCGCAGCCTCATCGAGTATGCACGTAATCGCGACCGATGCGGTTTCCGAGCGGAGACGCGCGAGCGCACGGGTAGCCTCGCCCTTCACCTCATTTTCGCGTCCCAACAGCATCACAGCGGCATCTATGCCAGCCTCGGCAAGCACGCGCGCCGCCACAAACCCGTCGCCGCCGTTGTTGCCCTTGCCGCACAGCACAACCACGCGCTCCGCCGCCGGTAGCTGTCGCAGACAAAACTCCGCGACTGCTCTTCCAGCGTTCTCCATCAACTCCGCCAGCGGCACGCCGAAGTGCTCCGCCGTGCGCCGGTCCGTCGCGCCCATCTCCACCGAGGACAAAATCTCCATCTGTCCCTTCTACGCGCATTGGGGCTGCAACGCCAAGCCCTTCCGCGGATTGGCGCTATCACTCACTCCCCTCGACACGCTCGCTGACCCATCCCCTCGCGTCTTTTCCACGCGCGCAGCCGTCTGAAAACTATGCTCACTCTACGCCTTACCACACTCGCTGCGTCCGCCTTCGTGCTCGCCCTGTTTCCGCTTCCCCTCGCATGCCCAGCGCAGGCCACAGCCGGCGCGCCAACACCGCCGCGCAGTTGGGTGGACAAGGACACTGGCCATCGTGTGTGGCGGCTCAGCGACGAGCCGAACTCCGGCGGCTTCTACTTCAACGTGAATGCCTATACGCCGGATGGCAAGCAGATGATATACACCGCGCCGGATGGGATCCATGTGATGGACATGGCGACGTTGAAGACCAAGCTGTTGGTGGCGAACCCGCCGGACGCTTCCGGCGGCGCGGGAACGGTGCATGCGCTGGTGGTGGGGCACAAGACAAACAGCGTCTTCTTTACCAAGACCGACACGTCCGGAGTGAACGCAGTCTACAAGGCGGACACCAACACCGGAGCGGTCCGCAAACTGGTGGACCTGCCTGCCAAGCGGAGTATTGTCAGCGTCAATGCGGACGAGACGTTGGCGGCGGGGACGTACATTGTGGGCGACGCCACGGGCAAGGAGTATGGCTCGAATCTACCTGCGGCCGTCGCAGCACCCGGAGCCACTCCAGCGCCTGTAGCCACGGATAACAAAGTCGCCAGCGCGACCCAGGGGCCGCACTATCAGCCTGCCAACAAAGGGGCGATGATGGAGGCACGGCTGGCCGCGCGACTGCCACTGGTGTTGTTTACCATCCGGCTGGAGAAGGGGCCAAAGGGAGAGAAGCCGGGAACCATCACAACCCTGCTGCACTCCACAGACTGGGTGAACCATCTGCTGTTTTCGCCAACCGATCCCACCCTTTTGATGTACTGCCATGAGGGCCCCTGGCAGAAAGTGGACCGAATCTGGATGATCCACACCGATGGCACCCACAACACCCTCATCCACAAGCGCACCATGCTGATGGAGATTGCCGGTCACGAGTTCTGGGGTCTGGATGGCGAGACCATCTGGTACGACTGGCAGTTTCCCAAGGGCGAGGACTTCTTCCTTGCGGGTCGCAACCTGAAGACTGGCCAGCGCATTGCCTATCACATGCAGCGCGACGAGTGGTCGATCCACTTCAACCTCACCAAGGACCTCGACCTCTTCTGCGGCGATGGCGGCGATCCCGGCCAGGTGGCCAAGGCCAGGGATGGCGAGTGGATAGAACTCTTCCGTCCGCAGTTGGTCCGTGGCGGGGATGGCGCGCTGAACTCGCCGACCTTCTGGCAGCCCGGCGTCTTCCGGTCCGAACACCTGGTCAACATGTCGCACCACAATTATCGCGAAGAGCCGAATGTGCGCTTCTCGCCGGACAAGAAACTTGTGATCTTCACCAGCAATATGTTTGGGCCGAGCTACGTTTTTGCCGCGGAGGTGGCCAAGGCCGACAATCCGCCCGCGGCGGACGTGCAGTCCACGCCGGAGCTGGCGCGCAAGTTCAATCCGGTCGATCCGCCTAGCGGCAATCGTCCTGCCGCCGCGACACCACGCGCTCGCTGAGCCGGTCCAGCGGCCGTGCTTGGTACAAAAGTTGCATCAACATAGCGAAAGTGGCATGGTGTTTCGCGCCTGGCACTTAATACCTTTGGGGCAGGAGCATTTGCTATGACCCTGCGCTCTCGTGCGTCTCTGCTACCGATTCTGCTTGGCCTGTTGCTTGCCGGTTGCAATAAGGTGGAATCCCTCTCCATCGTACCCGGACCCGGGATTGAGGTCTTGACCGCGGTTGGGCAAACGGCACAGTACACGGCGTACGCGGACGAGCAGATGGGTTCAGGGCCCCAGACGACGAATAACGTTACAAGTTCGGTGAATTGGTCGTCCAGCAACCCGAATGTTGCCACCATCAACTCCGCCGGGTTGGCGACAGCGGTGGCATCTGGATACGTCCAAATTACAGCAACATCGTCCAATAATGTGATTGCGACCTCCGACCTGACGGTCAATATTGCCGGGACCTCCGCTGGGGGAAGTGGCAGTACGATCACTTCGATTACCGTGATTCCAGGTTCGCAGTCGGTGGCTTCGCCGAACCAAACCAGCCAGTTCCTCGCCATCGGAACGACCTCTTCGGGGGCTACGGTGGATCTGACCGGCCAGGTAGTCTGGAGTGCAAGCAGCGCACAGATTGCCACCATCAACGCTGCCGGGCTGGCCACGGCGATAGGTCAGGGAACCACGACGATTGCCGCCATCTATGTCAACTCTCCAAGCGGGACTGTGGTGACCGGGACCGCGACCTTCACCGTGGTGGGGGAAACCACCGAGAAGTACACAGCGGTCAGCATTCTGCCTGGCTCTCAGGCGCTCTCGGCGTCGGGTCAAACGGGCCAATTTATTGCTCTCGGCACCTCAGGAAGCACCGGCCTGCAGACCGATGTCACCAACTCGCCCCAGATCAAGTGGAGTTCCAGCATTCCAACCGTTGCGTCGGTCAGCGCGACCGGGCTTGCCGCGGGCGTAAGCGCGGGTACCAGCACCGTGACGGCGGAGTTGACCAACCCCGATGGCAGCGTGGTCTCCAGTACCGCGTCCGTCGTGGTCTCCCTAACCGCCGCGCCGGAGCCTCTGCTCTCGCTTACGATCATTCCGGCTTCGATTACGGTTGGCAATTTGCAGGACACAGGGCAGTTTCTGGCGATCGGTACATTCTCGACCGCACCCTACGTCCGCGACCTGACCAACTCACCCACCCTCACCTGGATATCATCCTGGCCCAGTGTCTTTCCCGTCGACACCAACTCCGGAGGCAACTCGGGGGCCACCGCTGGGACGGTCACGGCCTACGGGAATGGAGGCGCTGACATTATTGCCGAAGCAACCAGCAGCGATGGCAGCATACAGACGGCTACAGCGACCTTCAACTGCCCCTTGGTACTTCCCAATCCCAGCGGCGATCCGCCAACCCCTGGTTCCTGCTATCCCGGTACGCAGGCCTTCGCACTGTTGTCTACGCTCACCATCTACAACGAAGGAGAAAATACGACCAACTGGGAGATTACCGCTCCCTCCGCCACGGGCACGGCAAACGTGCTGCATTGCGGTCCAGGCTGGGCCCTCAATGGAGGCACAGGCGGCTCGGTCTGCACGGCGACCTACCCCATCGGCACCACCGTGGTCTTGAAAGCCAGTGGGGGCGCCTTCGGTGGTTGGTCCTACAACTGCACGCCGAGTAACGCGAGTGGCGTGCCGCTGAATCCCGTGGTGATTACGGCAGCAGGTCCAAACTATTGCTCCATCACGTTCTCGAACGCTGTGTACAACAATGGCAATCTTGTCACTCCCGCCAATACAAACGTTACGCTGGGAGCGATCTTCAACTAGCCGTACGGTTGGCGCGTACGGGCACTGCGGACTTATTCAACTCCGGGGGTCTATGCGTTGAGTCGCATAGGCCCTCAAAATTTATGAAACATGAAGAAGGCCCCGGCCACCAGGCATCCGGCTGCGACGGCGTGGTTCCAATGCAGCCGGTCGCCGAAGTAAAGCACCGTGAACACCCCGAAGACGCTGAGCGTAATCACCTCCTGAATCACCTTGAGCTGGTCCGGAGAGTAGACCTGGGAGCCGAGCCGGTTGGCCGGCACCTGTAGGCAGTACTCGAAGAACGCAATCCCCCAGCTCACCAGGACCACCTTCCACAACGCCACTCCTTTGAACTTCAGGTGGCCATACCACGCGAAGGTCATAAAAATGTTCGACCCAATCAGCAACACAACCGGCCACACTCGAGCGCCCATGGATCTCCTTTCTGCATCGCACTAGAAAACCAATAAGATGCTCGTAGGATGTCTCTCGCCGCCAATCTTGCCCGCATTCGCGAAAAGATCGCCCAGGCCTGCCGCATTGCCAACCGCCCGGAGTCGGAGGTTGCGCTGATGGCGGTCAGCAAGAACCACCCTGCCGAGGCCGTGCTTGAGGCATACGCCGCGGGCCTTCGCCTCTTCGGTGAAAGCCGTGTGCAGGAATGGCAGCAGAAATCCATCGCCCTTACACACCTGCCCTATGCTGAGTTCCATCTCATTGGGCCGCTGCAATCCAACAAGACCACTCGCGCCGCGGAGCTCTTTCACTCCATCGATGCGGTCGATTCGCTGAAGATTGCCACTCGCCTGGACGGCGCCACGCGCTCACTGGGCAAGAGGCTGCCCATCCTGATCGAGGTCAAGCTCAGCCACGAAGAGTCCAAGCATGGCGTGTTGCCCGCGGAGCTGCCAGCCCTGCTGGCGGGCCTCGCGCCGCTCGAAGGGATCAGTCCGGCTGGCCTAATGATGGTGCCTCCCTGGTCGGCAGATCCCGAGCGAGCACGCCCGTACTTCCGCGAACTTCGCCTCCTGCGCGATCGATCGCTTGCCGCATGCCCCACGCTTACCCAGCTCTCCATGGGGATGTCTGACGACTTTGCCGTGGCCATTCAAGAGGGCAGCAGCTGCATACGGCTCGGCACCGCGCTCTTCGGTAGACGGCAGTACGCGGCTGATACGCTCCACTCAGAATGATGGGGTGAAAGAGAACAAGGACTATTGACGAGGGGGATTGCCTATTCGATGCCGGAGAACATCGCGACCACGCAGGGCGCGAGCACCATACCGACAAACAACGCGGCAACCAGAAAGCTGTGCATCTTCGGTTCCTCTGTTCTGCCGCAGCGCGCGCTGGCACAGCCGGCAGTTTAATCATCGGCACATTGAGAGATTTTCTCCATTCCACTTCAACCTTTTGCCTATTGCACCTCGGTGTTAGCACCTTGAGAAAGCTGGCTTTACGGGTTGGGTGAGTGAGCAGAACTGCGATGTCATAAGATGTATGTATGCCGATTGATTTGAGTGCCCCACTCGCTACCGCGGACTCCGAGATTGCCAGCCAAATTCAACAGGAAGTACTGCGCCAGCACGAGGGGCTGGAGATGATCGCCTCGGAGAACTTTGTCAGCCGCGCGGTACTGGAGGCGGCGGGCACGGTCTTCACCAACAAGTACGCCGAGGGCTATCCCGGAAAGCGCTATTACGGCGGATGCGAGTACGCCGATGTGGTGGAGAATCTGGCACGCGACCGCGCCAAGCAGCTCTTCGGCGCGGAGCATGCGAATGTACAGCCGCACTCCGGCTCGCAGGCCAACGCGGCGGCCTATATGACACTGTGCTCTCCCGGCGACACGATCCTGGGGCTGGACCTGGCCCACGGCGGCCATCTGACCCACGGCCACAAGCTCAACTTCTCAGGCAAGCTCTATCGCGTCGTCGGGTATCAGGTTCGCCGCGACACAGAGACCATCGACTACGACGAGTTGGAGGCGACCGCGGTGCGCGAGCAGCCCAAGGTGATCGTGGGCGGAGGAAGCGCGTACCCGCGGCAGTTCGACTTCGCCCGGATGCGCGCCATCGCGGACAAGGTGGGCGCATCGCTGATGGTGGACATGGCGCACTTCGCGGGACTGGTTGCTGGTGGCGTGCATCCATCGCCGGTACCGCACGCCCATGTTGTGACAACCACTACACACAAGACACTGCGCGGACCTCGCGCGGGCCTGATTCTCTGCGCACAACAGTTCGCAGCAGGAATCGACCGCAGCGTCTTTCCCGGACAGCAAGGCGGCCCACTGATGCACATCGTCGCGGCCAAGGCAGTGGCGCTGGGCGAGGCCCTGCAGCCGGAGTTTGCCGAGTATGCGCGGCAGACCGTGGCCAACGCCAAGGTGCTGGCTCAGGCCCTGGCCGAGGGCGGATTCCGCATCATCTCCGGCGGAACAGACACCCACCTGATGCTGGTGGACGTCTTCCAGAAGGGAATTTTGGGTAGCGATGCCGAACACGCGCTGGGCCACGCGGGCATCACGGTGAACAAGAATGCGATTCCGTACGACACCAATCCGCCCATGAAGCCCAGCGGAATCCGCATTGGTACGCCCGCGCTCACCACGCGCGGCATGAAGGAGCCTGAGATGCGGGTGATCGCTGGATGGATCGTCGAGGCACTGGAACACCGGGCAGACGAGGCCAGGCTGGCGAAGATTCGCGGCGAGGTGCTGGAGATGGCCGAGCGCTTCCCTCTGTACGGATGGCTGCGGGCGTAACTCTCCGGCTAAACTTTCCCGCGACACTGTACCCAACAGTCCCCTGTGCGTGAGACACTCTCCATCACCAGTGGTTCGGCCGCCAGAACGCGTCGCGGACTGACTGCAATAGCGGCTCCAGAGGTGGCCTCATGCTGATCGCAATGTTGTCTTGGCTGCTGGCCATCCCACTGCTGGGAGTGACGACGGGACTGCGTGCGCTAACCCCGATGGCTGTGCTGTGCTGGTTTTCCTACCTGGGATACCTTCCCGTGGACGGTACCTGGGCCTCGTGGACGGGACGGCTGGCGGTTGCCATCGCGTTCACGGTGCTTGCGGTCGGTGAGATAATCGCCGACAAACTTCCGCGAACGCCCGACAGGATTGCGGCGGGACCGCTGATGGCGCGGCTTATCCTGGGTGGGCTGATCGGTTCCATCGCCGCAACTGCGATGGCCGGGCCGGGGCTGGAGGGAGTCCTGTTGGGTGTGCTGGGGGCGGCGCTGGGGGCCTTCGCCGGGTTCATGGTCCGGCGCGACACTGTACAGAGGATCGGCTGCGCCGACTGGAAAATTGCCATGGTGGAGGACGTGATCGCGGTGGCCTGCGCGGGCTTCGCCATGCATGTGGTCACCAACTGATAGCACTTGTCTGTTCTCCGTTCTTCGATGGGCGCACGGTCGCGGAACGGGTGAGCATCCAGGTACAGAAACTTACAATTTCTTAGCAAAATATCTACCCACTCTTAATACAGAAGAGTATCTTCTCGATTTAGCACTAAATCGAACCAGTGCCAGGGTCAGGAGGGAAGCGCCATGAAATACGATATGACAGATGACAGTAAGGTGGTTCGGTTCGCCAAACGGCTATGGATGTTTGGCTGGGGTCTTCTGTTGGTGGTCGTGCTCACCGTGCTTGCCGAGTTCATCCCGCAACGTACTGCCTCCAGTCCAACCTACACCCCGCCGGTTGCCAAAGCGCCCGCCGCAACGCCTGGCGAGCAAGCCAATAAATAAGGCTTGCAGGTAGCGCTGTTCTACTGCGACGCTCTCAGGTCTCTATCCATTTGAATAAAGTTGTTAACCGAATGCGCCCCGGTCCGTTGTATAGAGGAAGCCACATCTTCCCTATGGCAGCGAAAGGGTGTTATGCAAAAGCTAAGTCGAACAATATCCGTGTTGGTTGGCCCGGCCGTACTGTTGCTGGCGATGCTTGCCGGCGTTCCGCAGGTGCAATCGCAGCAGTCTGCACCGGGGCGCGTAAAGATAAGTAATGCGCCTGCCCCCACAGCCTCAGGCGACGCGGATTCCACTGCCACCCAGGACCAGCTCATCAAGCTGTTGCGCCTGAGCCCTACACTGACGACGGTAGTGGCGCGCGACCCGACGCTGCTTGCCGACAAGGACTACGTGGCACGCAACAATCCGGAACTGGCGAAATTTCTGGTTGCGCATCCGGAGGTGGTGCGCAACCCCGACTTCTACCTGTTCTCGCACCTGCCGCGAGGCAACGGCCGCCGCGATGAGGTGTTGACGCGCAGTATCTGGCCCGATCTGGTTCCCGCGCCCCAGCAGGTCTCCGTGCCGGAGTCGGAGCAGGCGCAGCAATGGGCAGCGGATCGCGCGCTGGAAGACATGATGGGGCCATTGGCCGCCTGTCTGGGTTTTCTCATCTTGCTGGGTTCCTTGCTATGGCTCATCCACATGTTTCTGCAGAACCGGCGATGGAACCGCATCTTCCGGCTGCAGACCGAGGTGCATAGCAAGCTGATCGACCGCTTTGGCAACAACCAGGAGTTGCTGACCTACATGGGAACGGAGGCCGGCAAGCGTTTTCTGGAGGCGGCCCCGATCCCGGTGGACTTCAAACACGATCAGCAGCGAATGCCCAGCGCCGTGGCCCGGGTACTGACACCGCTGCAGATTGGCGTGGTGCTGGCGCTGTTGGGAATCGGTCTGCTGATGCTGCGTCATGTCGATCCTTCTCTGGATATACCGATGCTGATCTTCGGGATGGTGGTGATGATGCCGGGCCTGGGGTTTATCATCTCGGCAGGGATTACGTGGTTTCTGGCTGGCCGGCTCGAGCTATTACCCGATAATGCAGGCGGACCGCGCAAAGCGGAACAAGATGCAAGCGAGCGACAGTGAAGCTCGATGTCGCGCGATACGGAATGGAGGCGTGTGCGTGTGATTTGGGACTATTCCATTGCGCGGCTGGAAGCGGGCATTGCCGCACCGTACGCCGCGCAGCCCATGGATAGCGATGCGTTCGCCGCGTTCTACCAGCGGTCGGCCCGTTCGCTGTGGGCCTATCTGGCGCGCGTCTGCGGCAATCCCGCGCTGGCCGACGACCTGATGCAGGAGGCGTATCTGCGTTTCCTGGGCGTACCCCATCTGCCGGATGGTGAAGTAGCGTGCCGGCGCTACCTGTTCCGCATCGCGACAAATCTGCTGCGAGACCATTGGCGAAGTCCGCGGACCAGTTCGATTGATGAGCTTCCGGAGACGTTGTTTGCTGTGGGCAGTGGCTCGGATGCCAGCGATGCGCAGTTGATGCTTGGGCCGGCAATGGCGCAGATGGGGCCCCGGGACCGGCAACTGCTGTGGCTGGCTTATGCGGAAGATTACACGCATAACGAGATTGCCGAGATTACCGGTCTCAGGTCCACCAGCATCCGGCTGCTGCTCTTCCGCGCGCGGCGCAAGATGGCGCGACTGCTGCGCAATAAGACTTCGGCGGAGAGGGGCTGCGCATGATGCTGGGACAGTGTGCTCGCGAAAAGGATGTAATGGCCCTGCTGCGCAGCGGAGGCTGGCCCGCGGCGTGCGAACCCGAACTGCGCGAGCATGTGGAGGGATGCAGCCTCTGCGCGCAGACCGTGCTGCTGAAGTCGTCGTTTGCGGATGCGCTGGCACATGCCAAGGATGAGGCGCGGCTACAGGCTCCCGGTATGCTGTGGTGGAGGGCGCAGTTGCGTCGCCGGAATGCTGCGGTACAGCGGGTGAATCGGCCCATCGCTGGAGCGCAGTGGTTTGCGCTGCTCATCAATCTGCTGGCCGCGGTTGCTCTGCTTGCCTCGCAGTGGCGGCATCTGGATCGCATAGCAGCGTGGTTTTCAGGCATCGCCAATGGGCCGGTGTTTCATCCCGCAACTCTGTGGGCCATGGCAGAGCAGCAACCAGGTTGGAACCTGATGATTCTGATCCCCTTCATCGTCGCGTTCGTGGTGCTGGGTGGAATCACCGTCTATCTCGCCAGCGAACGATAGCCCCACCCCTACTTCGGCAGAAGCGACAGGACGCCCTGGCTGGGGCTGGGGATGACGTGGGCGGCGATGAGTTTGCCCAGTCCTTCCACGTGCGCCTTGCCTGCGTCCACCGCGGCGCGCACCGCGGCCACGTCGCCTTTGATGATGATGGTGATGTAGCCGCCGCCCAGCTTTTCGCGGGCCAGCACTTCGACGTTCGCGGTCTTCAGTGCGGTGTCGATGGCTTCGAATACGGCGGTGAATCCCTGGGTCTCAATAAGTCCCACGGCAAAGCTTGCCTGGTCGTTCATGGGTTCCTCCGGTTTGTGGACGGACGACTGTTCAATAAGGGGGTTGAAATCTTTCGCTGCCTGCCATGCGGCGCTGGTGCCCTGCGAAGGCTGCGGGATAATGTGCGTCAGAACGGCGGTCTGCATGGCCTGTGCCGTCTCTTGCGCTGCGCGGGTGGCGGATTGCACGTCGCCGATGCGCCCGGCCAACGTGATGGTGACTCCGGGTGCGTCGTTCAGCTCCGTCTGCAGTACACGGACACTGGCATTCTTCTCCATGGCGTCCAGCACCACCATGGCAGGCGACCAGCCGCCGATCTCGAAGAAGGCAAGCGCCTGCGCCCGATCACTCGCGGATGTCGGACTCTGGCTCAGACAATGCCTCGATTCTTCATCTCATAGAAGACCTGCTGCACCATCTGCTGTAGCTTATCCTGCCCAATCTCTCCGGTGCGCACCGGGCATCCGGCAGCTGGCGGGTTCACCAACTCGTAGTCGGCCAAGATGCATTGCATCACATTACTCAGGACCTTGTGCTGGGAGTGCTGCGCGCCGGTCTGGGGCAGCCGGGTGTGGCCGAAGTGGAAGCCACGCAGCGCGGCCGCCGCGCGGAAGCCATCGGGAAACTCGAAGGGAAGGTTCAGCATCACATCGAACAGTTCGAGGATGCGGTACTGCCATTTCATGGCTCCGGCGGTGTCGCCCGCGCGATATAGGTCGTACATCTTGCGCGTGATCTCCGGGACGACATTCGACGAGGCGTGCGTGCCGCCGTCGCAGCCGATCATCAGCATGGGGATCAGCACGGCCTCCCATCCTGTAAGAAATGTGAAGTCGGGCCGGTTGGGACGAATGGCCGAGATCATGCGCATCATAAAGGCCAGATCGCCGGAGGAGTCCTTGATGCCGATGACGCGCGGAAACCCGTCGGCCAGGCGGCGGATGGTGTTCACGTCGATGGGGCTGGCAAACGCCGGAATGTTGTACAGCGTCAGGTCGATGGGCGAGTTGCGCCCAATCTCCGCGAAGTACGCGTATACCGACTCCGGCGCCAGCTTGTAGTAATACGGAGCCACAATGGCCACGGCGCGCACGCCCATGTCGGCGTAGGCCTGGCAGGCGAACAACGTCTCCTTGACATTGGCCTCGGCTGCGCCCGCAAGAATGGGAACGCGTCCGGCACACTCCTCGCTGACGATATGTACGATGCGGCGGCGCTCGGCCGGGGTAAAGCGCGTAAACTCGCCGGTCGATCCGTTGGGATACAGCCCGTGTACGCCCTTCTCAATCAGCCAGGAGACGAAGCGGCGCAGCTCAGCCTCATTGATCTGGCTGTTTTCATCCAATGGCACCAGTAGCGGAGTAAAAATTCCTTCCAGTTTGCCCAATTGACTTCCTTTCGCAGCTCATTCTAGGTGTGCAGCCATCTTACTCCAACGTACCTGCACGGAGGCAAGGCGCGGCTAGACATGATGGGCCTATAATTCGACCCAACAAATGCCTTAGAAGGAGATTCCTTATATATGGAAAGCAGGCGATTGTTGGCTGCGATTCTATGCAGCTGTGTGTCTGTATCTCTCCTCTTCGCTCAACAAACTGCAAAACCCAAGAAGGTTCTCACGCCTGAGCAGAAGGTTCACCAGCAGCAATGGAACGATTACCTAGCGAAGCATATAGAACAGCAGGAGCAAGCAAAGCAGATACTGGATACTGAGACGGCTCGCGAAAAGGCGGGTGATTGTCCGGATGCTCATTCGAGGCGAGACTTCGAAGATTGTTACGGAAAGCTGGTCTCCGTGACCGACGAGGCCCTGAAGGGCTACCAAGAGCTCATCCGGAAGTTGCTTGCTCCGGGTCCAGAGATGCCGGGACAGGCGGATGCGGATGCGAAACAACCGGTGGTTGGAGTTGCGGGGCCGGTCTTATCCTCCGGACAGATGACTACAGAGTTTGAAACGGTAGAGCAAAGCTGGCAGCATTACCGCGAGACAGCATGTACTGCCGCCCTTCACCAATTTGGGGGCGGCAGTGGCGGCCCGAGCTTCGAGTTGGAATGCCAGTTACGGCTGGCGCGCGATCACTTTGCCAATCTATCTATGATTTATGAGGGAGCTTTGCAGCGTTAGAGCTTTGTGGCGTGGCGCAGCTAAGTCTCGAACTGCAAAGTGGTGGCCCCGCAGACCTTTCGGAGAGCGGGGCCATGGCCCTTGCAGACGGCCCGTAAGCCGGATTCTGTTTTAGACGATCATTCCTCTAGGCGACGCGTTACCGCGGCGCTCCAGCAACCTACCCGCAAGTTCCGGCAGTCTGGCCGAAGCCAAACCAAGCTCTCCGCCTGGGCGCATCGGGCCGATACGCCGGTGCCCGCTGGAGAGTGCGGGCGCCGTCCCTGCCTATTTGGTCTTGCTCCGTGTGGGGTTTACCATGCGGCGGTCATTGCTGGCCGTCCGGTGCGCTCTTGCCGCACCTTTTCACCCTTACCTTCGGCGGCTTGCACGGTCCGCTTGCGCGAAGCCGTCCGATCGAAGGCGGTATATTTTCTGTTGCACTGGCCGTCTTTGCGCCTTCAAGCGCAAATCCCGGACGTTATCCGGCACACTGCCCTGCGGAGTCCGGACTTTCCTCCCCCTCCCGACAGCGAACCGCGGGAGGCAGCGATCGTCCAGCCGCCTGCACTGTAAGTGTAGCAGTTTGAGGC
>Ga0181519_10002319_pt1 | contig 16278 bp, 8 predicted proteins | sample PEATcosm2014_Bin_26_FD_121102 | JGI IMG/M metagenome (GOLD analysis project Ga0181519, IMG submission 121102) | Peatland microbial communities from MTU Mesocosm Facility, Houghton, MI, USA - PEATcosm2014_Bin02_10_metaG | ecosystem: Environmental > Terrestrial > Soil > Wetlands > Peat | place...
GCCCAAGCAAGACAAGGTCGTGGCGTGAAATAAGCACCGGGCCGGCGCCGGATGGCGCAGCATCACCCGTTTCCAACGCGGGGCGGTCGAGCATTTCAACCATCGTCCGGACGCGTGCGTAATAGGCGGCCGGATGGTAAATGCGCTGGAGTATCTTTTTATAGTCTTCCAGGATTTCGCGGCGCGGGCGGATCGTGACGAAGTTCAGGCCGGTCGTGCATTGGTCGCCGGCGTCCTGCTCGCTATACCGATCCAAGGTATAGGACGGCGCGAATAGCCGCCCTTCCCGCTCGAGGCGACGCGTCAATTGGGTGTTGGACAACGCGTAGAGCAGCCCGACCATGCAAACCGGAATTGACGTCGTCTCGATGCATTCGACCATCGCGTCGGCAATGCTGCCTTTCTCGCCGTCGAAGCCGACGATGAACCCCGCCAGCACCGTCATCCCGGCGCGGTAGATCTTGTGTACGCTGTCGGCCATCACACGGCGCGTATTCTGCTTTTTCTGCATCGATATCAAGGTATCGGTATCCGGGCTTTCGATGCCGATGAAGACGAGGCAGAAATTCGCCGCGCGCATCAGGGCAAGCAGCGCATCGTCATCGGCCAAATTAAGCGATGCTTCGGTCGAGAATTCGAACGGATAGCCGCGCGCCTTTTGCCAGGCGATCAAATGCGGCAAGAAGGCCTTCACCGCCTTCTTGTTGCCGATGAAATTATCGTCGACGAAGTCGAGCTGGCCGCGATAGCCGAGGTCATACAAAACATCGAGTTCGCGCAAGATCTGCTCGACCGTCTTGGTTCGCGGCTTGCGGCCGTACAATTCGATGATGTCGCAGAACTCGCAGTTGAACGGGCAGCCGCGCGCGAACTGCACGCCGTAATAACCATAATCGCTGCGCTTGAGCAGATCGTATCGCGGGATCGGCGTCTTGGTGACGTCGATCTGGAATTTTTCGGCCTCGAACACGCCCGATCGCGCGCCCGAATTCCAGGCGTCGATGAAGGCGTCGATGACGCCTTCGGCTTCGCCGAGAACCTGGAAATCGGCGCGGGCATAGGCCTGCGGCGCGGAGGTCGCATCGGGTCCGCCGACGACGACAGGCTTGCCGCGTGCCCGGGCAAGCTCGATCACGGTTTGCGTATCGGGCCGCTGCGGCAGCATCCCGCCCGTCATCACCAGATCGGCCCAATCGAAATCGGCGTCGCTAAGTTCTTCGGTATTGCGATTGACCAGCCGGCAAGACCACGCGGAGGGCAACATTGCCGCGACCGTGATGAGGCCGAGCGGGGCAGCAGGAAACCGCGCCCCAAACACTTCGCAGGCGGCGATGAAGTTCCAGAACGATTGCCCGTTGAATCGCGGACAAACGAGCAGAACGTTGCAGCTGGGCGGTTTCACCGATGCCCCCCCTATGGCCAGTCTTGCGACCAGCCTTATGCGCGTCAGAATGCGTCTTTTCGCCCTATGCGGCAAGGAAGCTGGGAAACAGCTGCTGTGCCGATTTGTTCACCGCGACGCGTCGCGGTCACTTTAAATTTCCATTCCCGCGCCGATATTGTTCATAAGGCGGACGCGTGGGGGGCCGTCCGGACTGCCGCTTGATGCTGGGGTTGGCCTTTTCAGGCTCCCTATCGCGATCGACCCGTTGATCGGGTCCCTTGCCGGAACCGCTGGACTCTTCTTCTTCCATCTCTGCGGCTCCTGCGGGATTTTCCTTGCGGGAAAATCTTGCGGTAAAAACGGCGCAAGAACCAGACTCGGAAACTACCTAAGCGCCCAATCGACGAAACGAGCGGGCAATGTCCTGACCGCTTTGAGCCCGGAAGTGCTATGCTGGCGCGGCTTTCGTTGCCGTGCCCCGGATCGCTCCCGAGGAAGCCCGCCGCCGCTTGGCGTGAGGTTGGTTCCGCGAAACCGGATTGAGATTCGCGGCCGCGCCCTGGTCCCGGCATCGTCTCTGCAACAAGTGAGCTTGGAACGCTCAAACTCCGCGCCTGCGCGGCAGAAAGGTTTCGTTGATACCGCCGATCCTTCGCATCTCCGGAAAAAATCCGGTCGCTTCGCCTTGGGATACCGAAGACACTATTCGTGAGGAACTCTTCGGTATCGAGCGTCTGGAGCAGCATGCGAGGAGCTTGGCCGCCGCCCAAGAAATAGCCGCGCGGCCGTTACCGCGCCGTTCTCTCGCCGCCCGGCTGAAAGACAACGAGGCGGCGCTGCGCGACGCCTATGGCGTCATCGGCAAGCATGTGCGCGAAGGACAAGCCGCCACTCCGGCCGCCGAGTGGCTGCTCGACAATTACCATCTCGTCGAAGAGCAAATCCGCGAGGCGCGCGACGATCTGCCGCCGGGATATTACCGTCAATTGCCGAAATTGGCTCACGGGCCCTTCGCCGGATATCCGCGCGTGTTCGGCGCCGCCTGGGCCTTCATCGCCCATACCGACAGCCGTTTTGATGCCGAGATGCTTTGCCGGTTCGTGCGCGCATACCAAAGCGTTCAACCGCTCACCATCGGCGAGTTGTGGGCGGTCGCGATCACGCTGCGCATCGTGCTGGTGGAGAATCTGCGGCGCGCGGCGCGGCGCATCGTGATCAGCCGGAACATCCGCCGGGAAGTGGATGTCCTGGCCGACCGCCTTCTTGGCGTGAACGGGCGGGATGCCGAGCCGGCGGCCTCGGTCCTCAAAAAATACGAACAGGAGCCTTTGCCCGAGGTCTTTGCCGTCCAACTCGTCCACCGGCTGCGCGACCAGGACCCGAAGGTCACGCCGGCCCTGGTCTGGCTGGAAGAACGCCTGACGGCGCAGGGCACCACCGCCGACGAGCAGGTTTATAACGAACACCAACGCCAGGGCACGGCGAACGTGACGGTGCGGAACATCATCACCAGCATGCGCATGATCTCGGGCGTCGATTGGACGGAGTTGTTCGAAAGCGTCAGCCTGGTCGACGAAGCGTTGCGGTCCGGCAGCGACTTCGCGAGCATGGATTTCCCGACGCGCAATCTCTACCGCAGCGCCATCGAGGAACTCGCGCGCGGCTCGAAATTGACGGAACTGGAAATTGCGCGCGCGGCTCTCGCCGTTTCCTTTCCGGAGAACCCGGCGGAGCAAGAGGATCAAGAGGATGACGGGCGCGAGGCCGATCCCGGTTACCGGCTGATCGCCGGCGGGCGCCGGACTTTCGAGCGGTCAATCGGATTTCGCGCCCCGTTGCGGCGTTGGCTGGCCCGTTCCAGCGTCCGCATCGGCATCGGTGGATATGTATCCTGCGTCGTCATTGTCGCGGCGCTGGTTTTGCTGGCGCCCATGATGACGCTGCAAGGATTGCGCTTAGGGTTTTGGCCGCTGGTGCTCCTCGGCGCGTTGGGGGTGATTCCGGCGATTGATCTGGCGGTCGCATTGGTGAACCGGGCGGTAACGGGCTGGTTCGGCACGGCGATATTGCCGGGCTTGGCCCTGCGCGAAGGCATTCCACCGCAATTGCGCACTTTGGTCGCGATTCCGACCATGCTCCTAAACCAGGCCGCCATCGAAGAACAAATCGAACGCCTGGAAATCCATTATCTCGCCAGCCCGGAAGGTGCGGTTCATTTCGCTCTGCTGTCGGATTGGACGGATGCCGTGGCCGAGCACGAAGCCGGCGACGACGCCCTGCTCGATGCCGCAGCCGCGGGAATAGCCCGTCTCAATCGCCTGCATGGGCATGCCCCGGGCGGCGCACGCTTTCTCCTGCTTCACCGCCGGCGGCTCTGGAACGGCGGGCAGCGGCAATGGATGGGATGGGAACGCAAGCGCGGCAAGCTCCATGAATTGAACCGTCTGTTGCGCGGCGCCGCCGATACGACCTTCATGCCGGTCGCGGGGGAGCCGCCTCTCCCGCCGCCGGACATCCGCTATGTCATCACGCTCGACGGCGACACGCGCCTGCCCCGGGAAACCGTCCGCCGGCTCATTGGCAAGATGGCGCATCCGCTCAACCACCCGCGATTCGACGCCGACGGGCGCATCGTCGAGGGATACGCGGTGCTGCAGCCGCGCATCACGCCCTCGCTGCCGATCGGCCGCGAAGGCTCGCGGTTCCAGCGTGTCTTCTCCAGCATGAGCGGCATCGATCCTTACGATTCGGCGGTGTCCGATCTGTACCAGGATCTTTTCGGCGAAGGCTCCTATGCCGGCAAGGGCATCTACGATGTGAACGCGTTCGAAGCGGCACTCGAGGGCCGCGTGCCGGAGAACGCGCTTCTCAGCCACGATCTTTTCGAAGGGAGTTTCGCCCGCGCCGGATTGGCGTCGGATATCGAAGTCGTCGATGAATTTCCGTCGCGCTATGACGTGGCATCTTCGCGCCTGCACCGCTGGACCCGCGGCGATTGGCAATTGCTGCCATGGATTCTCGGCCGCGGCGATGTCTCGCGTTACAAAGGGGGGCGTGGCAAACCGAAACGAAGCGCTCTGCCGCCGATCGGCCGGTGGAAGATGCTCGATAATCTGCGACGGACCCTGTCCGCGCCAAGCTGTGTCCTGGCCTTGCTCGCAGGCTGGGCCCTCCCCGTACATGCCGCAACGCTATGGACCGGCTTCATCCTGTCGACCATCGCGGTGCCGGCATTGTTGCCGGTTCTCGCGGCCATAGTGCCGCGACGCGCGCATATCACGGCACAAAGCCATTTGCGCGCGTTGGGTTCGGATCTTTGGCTGGCCTTGTCCCAAATCGTCTTGGCGGTGGCTTTCCTCGCCGACCAGGCCTGGTCGATGGCCGATGCCATCTTCCGGACGCTGTTCCGTCTCTATGCAAGTCACCGGCATCTGCTCGAATGGGTCACCGCGGCCCATGCGCGGCTCAGCCCCCGGCTCCGCTTTGCCGGTTTCTACCGCCAGATGGCCGGCGGCGTTGCCATCGGATTTGTTTCGGGAATCATGATCTGGCAGACACACAATGGCTCTTGGCCCGTTGCCGCGCCTTTCATCGCGCTGTGGATCGCGTCGCCCGTCATCGCGCTCTGGATAAGCCTCTCGCCATTGGTGGCTGGCCGCATCCCGGTATCGGATGACGATGCGCGCGAATTGCGGTCGATCGCGCGCCGCACCTGGCGCTATTTCGAGACCTTCGTCACCCATGCCGACCATCTTCTGCCACCGGATAATTTCCAGGAAGACCCCAGGCCGGTCCTGGCCCACCGGACATCGCCCACCAATCTCGGCCTCTATCTGCTCTCCGCGGTTTGCGCCCGCGACTTCGGCTGGGCGGGGACGGCCGAGACCGTGGCACGCCTGGAAGCGACGTTGGCGGCGATGAGCGGCCTGCAGCGCTTTCGCGGCCATTTCTACAATTGGTACGACACGCAAGACCTCCGCCCGCTGGATCCGCGTTACATATCGTCGGTGGATAGCGGCAATCTGGCCGGGCATCTGATTACCGTCGCCAATGCCTGCCGGGGATGGATGGGAGAACCGCTCGCATCTTCTCGCATCTTCGCCGGCATCGAAGACGCCTTGAACCTCGCATGCGAGGCGATGCGCGAAATACCCGACGACCGGCGCACCGGATTCATCACGCGGCACGAGTTGGTTGCTACGCTCGATGGATTGAAAGACGCAATCGGCGCCGATCATGCGACGGCAACGGATCCCGCCGCGCGGTTGAAAAAACTCGCTCATCAGGCCGCGATCATGGCCGATATCGCGCAAGCCTTGGCCGGCATAAGTGGGGACGAGGAATGCGCCGACATGCTGTTCTGGGCGCAGGCGACGCAAAAAGCCATCGACAGTCACCTTCTGGATGCGGAGCGCAACGCCGAATCCCGCCAGGCCCTGAACCAGCGGCTTGCGGCGCTGGCATCGAATGCCGAATCCATGGCCGGGGCGATGGAGTTCGGCTTCCTGCTCGACCCGGAACGCAAGCTCCTGTCGATCGGTTATCTCGTACCGGAAGGCCGCCTCGATTCCAGTTGCTACGACCTGCTTGCCTCGGAAGCGCGGCTGGCGAGTTTCGTGGCGATATCCAAGGGCGACATTCCCACCCGGCATTGGTTCCGGCTCGGGCGAAGCGTCACGCCGATCGGGCGGGGCGCGGCCATGATCTCCTGGTCGGGATCGATGTTCGAATATCTGATGCCGTCTCTGGTGATGCGCGCGCCGGCCGGCAGCCTGATCGAGCAGACGAACCGCCTCGTCGTCCGCCGGCAGATGGCCTATGGCGCCGAACAAGGCTTGCCGTGGGGCGTCTCGGAATCCGCCTATAACGCACGCGATTTGGAGCTGACCTATCAATACTCGAATTTCGGCGTTCCGGGGCTCGGGCTGAAACGCGGCCTGGGCGAAAGCATCGTCGTGGCGCCCTACGCAACGGCTCTGGCCACCATGGTCGAGCCGGCGGAAGCCGTGCGTAATTTCACCCGGCTCGCGGATATGGGCGCGCGCGGCCGTTATGGCTTCTACGAAGCGGTGGATTACACGCGCTCGCGCCTGCCCGAGGGCAAGGACCACGCGGTCATACGCGCCTTCATGGCGCATCATCAGGGCATGACGGTGGTTGCCATCGCCAACGCCCTGCTCGATGGTGAAATGCGCGCCCGGTTCCATGCCGAACCGATGGTGCAGGCGACCGAGCTTCTCTTGCAGGAACGGACGCCGCGCGACGTGGCTTCCGTCCGTCCCCGGGTCGAGGAAATCGAAACCAGCCGTACCGTCTATGACCATGAGCTTCCGCGGATACGCCGCCTGCGCACGGCGCACAGCGCCACGCCGGAGGCGCATCTGCTCTCGAATGGCCGTTACGCGGTGATGATCACCGCTTCCGGCTCCGGCTACAGCCATTGGCGCGATTTGGCGGTCACGCGCTGGCGCGAAGACCCAACCCGCGACGATTGGGGCGCCTATATCTTCCTGCGCGACATCCGCAGCGGCGAGGTATGGTCCGCCGCCTATCAGCCGAGCGGCGTGGAACCCGACAGTTATGAGGTCCGGTTCAGCGAGGACAAGGCCGAATTCATCCGGCGCGACGGAACCATCGTTTCGAACCTCGAAATCATCGTTTCGCCGGAGGACGACGCCGAGATTCGCCGCCTGTCCATTTCCAACACCGGCAACCGGGCGCGCGATATCGAACTCACCTCTTATGCCGAGTTGGTATTGGCGCGGCCCGCGGACGACGCGGCGCATCCGGCTTTTTCCAAATTATTCGTGCAGACCGAATATGACGCCAAGGCCGGTGCCATTCTGGCGACGCGGCGCCGCCGTTCCCCGGCCGAGCCCGAAATCTGGGCGGCCCATCTCGCCGTGGTCGAAGGCGATACGCTGGGCGAAACGGAGATCGAGACCGACCGGGCCCGTTTCCTCGGCCGCGGGCGCGATGTCCGGAATCCCATCGCGGCGATGGATGGCAAACCGCTTTCCAATACCGTCGGCGCCGTGCTCGATCCGGTTTTTGCATTGCGGCGCCGGGTACGGATTCAACCGGGAGAGACCGTGCGTGTCGCGTTCTGGACGCTCGCAGCACCTTCGCGCGCCGGGGTATTGGACCTGGTCGACAAGCATCGCGACGCCACTGCGTTCGAACGCGCGTCCACCCTGGCTTGGACCCAAGCGCAGGTGCAGTTGCATCATCTCGGCATCGATGCCGAGGAGGCGAATCTTTTTCAGCGTCTCGCCGGCCGCCTGCTCTATGCCAATCCGTCGATGCGGCCATCCTCCGACATCATTCGCCGGGGTAACGCCGGCCCGAACGCGCTCTGGGCCCAAGGCATATCCGGCGACGCTCCCATCGTCCTGGTCCAGATCCATGACATCGAGGACATCGCCATCGTCGGCCAATTGCTGCGCGCCCATGAATATCTGCGGATGAAACAACTGGCCTTCGATCTCGTTATCCTGAACGAACGCTCCCATTCCTATATTCAGGACCTTCAGACCGCGCTCGAAACCATGGCGCGAACCAGCCAGTCCCACCCCCGGCTCGGAGCGGAGGAAGCACGCGGCGCGGTATTCGTTCTGCGCGCCGATCTCATCACGCGCGAAACGCTGGCCTTGCTCCCGGCGGTGGCGCGGGTGGTGCTGACGGGACGACGTGGCACTCTGTCGGATCAGCTCGACCGCGTTCGGGAATCGGTCGTGAATCCGCCACCGCCGCGACGGCGGCCGCCGACGAACTTGCCGCAGGCGAGCGGTCCGCGGCCTCTTGCTGCCCCGCCGGAACTTGAATTCTTCAACGGCCTCGGCGGTTTTGCGCCGGACGGAAGGGAATACGTGACCATTCTCGGACCCGGACAATCGACCCCGGCGCCGTGGCTCAACGTCGTCGCCAACCCATCTTTCGGTTTCCAGGTCGCGGCCGAGGGCGGCGGCTATACCTGGTCGGTCAACAGCCGCGAGAATCAACTGACGCCGTGGTCGAATGATCCCGTCGCCGACCGGCCGGGTGAAATCATCTTCCTGCGCGACGAGGATACCGGCGAGCTATGGGGACCAACCGCGCTACCGATCCGGGACGAATCCCTGCCCTATGTCGTCCGGCACGGTCAGGGCTACAGCCGGTTCCAGCATACGGCGCGCGGCATCGAACTCGATCTCCTGCAATATGTTCCGCTCCGGGATCCGATCAAGATTTCGCGCCTGAAAATCCGCAACGCCTCGGCGCGGCCGCGGCGGCTGTCGGTCACGGCCTATGTCGAATGGGCGCTCGGCCCGTCGCGAAGTTCGTCCGCGCCTCATATCGTAACCGAGATCGAACCCACAACCGGCGCGCTGTTCGCCCGCAATCCCTGGAACGCGATTTTCGGCGGCCGGGTGGCATTTGCCGACCTCGCCGGAAAGCAGACGCAGTGGACCGGTGACCGGCGGGAATTCCTGGGACGCAATGGCAGCTTGGATAATCCGGCCGCTTTGGCGCCAGGCGCGCCCCATCTCTCCAAGCGGGTCGGTGCGGGATTCGATCCTTGCGGCGCTCTCCAGGCGCCGTTGACGCTCAAGCCCGGCGCATCCGCCGAGATTATTTTCTTCCTCGGCGAAGCGGAAAATTCCGATGCGGCGCAAGCCCTGATCACACGTTATCGCGCCGCCGATCTCGATGATGTGTTGGGCGCGGTTACGCGGCATTGGGACGAGTTGCTCGGCGCGGTTCAGGTGAAAACCCCGGATCGGGCGATGGACCTTATGCTCAATCGCTGGCTGATATATCAAACCATATCCTGCCGCCTGTGGGCGCGATCGGCGTTTTATCAGGCGGGCGGCGCCTATGGTTTCCGCGATCAGCTTCAGGACGGGATGGCGCTCGTGCTGTCGAACCCGGCGATGACGCGCGAACATCTGTTACGCGCGGCGTCGCGGCAATTCGCCGAGGGCGACGTCCAGCATTGGTGGGCGCCGCCGCTCGGCCAGGGCGTGCGCACGCGCATTTCGGACGACCGGATCTGGTTGGCCTACGCGGCATGGCATTATGCCAAAACCACCGGCGATGCCGAAATTTTCAATGAGCCGGTTCCTTTCATCGAGGGCCAGGCCTTGGGGCCCGGCGAACATGATTCCTATTTCCGGCCCGCTCTCTCCGACGAGAGAGCTTCGCTTTTCGAACATTGCGCGCGCGGCCTTGATCAAAGCCTCGGGTTCGGATCGCATGGCCTGCCCTTGATAGGCACCGGCGACTGGAATGACGGGTTGAACCGGGTCGGCGAATTGGGCAAGGGCGAAAGCGTCTGGCTCGGCTGGTTCCTGCTTGCGGCGCTGCGCGATTTCGTGCCCCTGGCCGAATCCCGTGGCGAACATACCCGCGCGACGAACTGGCGCAGCCATGCTCAGGCACTGCGAGAGGCGCTCGAACGCGACGGGTGGGACGGCAATTGGTACCGGCGGGGATATTTCGACGATGGCACGCCTTTTGGATCCTCCACCGACGCCGAATGCCGGATCGATTCCATCGCGCAATCCTGGAGCGTGATCTCCGGTGCTGCCGATCCGATCCGCGCCAAGCGTGCGATGGAAGAAGTCGACGCTCAGCTCATCCGGCGCTATACCGGATTGGCGCTGCTCTTCACCCCGCCTTTCGACCACACGGCGCGCGATCCCGGCTACATCAAGGGCTATCCGCCCGGCATCCGCGAGAATGGCGGCCAATACACCCACGCCGCCGCCTGGGCGGCGATGGCCTTCGCCGAGCTGGGCCAAGGCGATAAGGCCGCCGGATTGTTGTCGATGATCAATCCCGTCAACCATTCCTCCACCCGGGCAGGATTGTACCGCTACAAGGTCGAGCCTTACGTCATTGCCGCCGATGTCTATTCGGAAGCGCCGCATGTGGGACGCGGCGGATGGACCTGGTACACGGGCTCGGCCGGGTGGATGTATCAAGCCGGAATCGAATCAATTCTCGGCCTGCGCCGGCAAGGCGCGTTCCTGCTGCTGGCGCCCTGCATCCCGAAGCACTGGCCCGGTTACGAGATTCTGTTCCGGCATGCAAATGCTCGATACGACATCGCGGTCGAGAACCCCAGCGGGGTCAATCGCGGGATCGCCCGTGCCGAGTTCGACGGCAAAGCCTTGCCCCCGGGCCCGATACGCGTGCCGCTCCAAGACGACGGCAAGATCCACAAGCTGCGCGTGGTGCTCGGTTAGCCGGCGCCACGACGATATATGCCTAAGCTCGTCTGATCTCTTGTATAATCCCGTGCAGAGCCCCGAGTTCATTCCCGGCTTATCGCTTCAAAAGGAAAACCAGACATGCATGCGGTGCGCGCCGAAATCGCCAATCTGACATTGGACGAAGTGGCCGACTGGGTATCGAACATCACGCCTGATTCCATCAACGAGATGGCGGGAAAAGCCGAATTCATGCTGCGCCAAACCCGGTTGCAGGAAAAGTCCACCGAAGCGGCGGTGCAAACGGCGAAATTCACCCGCCACAGCTCGATCTACATGTTGATGTCGGTGGCGATGGTGGCGATTTCATCGCTTACCACTTTGGCGCTGACGATCATCCAACATCTGCGTTGACGCGCCCGTCACGGCGACAGGACGGCGCCAGCCCGTCAACGGCAGCCGGCAATTTTGATATCTAAGAAAACCCAGGGTTTCTGGGGTGATTGAGAGAAAGTGGCGGAGAGGGTGGGATTCGAACCCACGGTACCCGTGAGGGTACAACGGTTTTCGAGACCGCCCCGATCGACCGCTCTGGCACCTCTCCGTCTTTGGTCCGTATCTGGCCTTAGGTCAGGGGCGCGGAGCCTAGCGCAAGCCCCAGGCCTCCCGCAACCCGCCTAACCCCCGGCAATCCCTGGCTAAACCGGCCGGTTTTGCGGCGTAAAACCGTTGACAGGCGGCACTTTGCGGCTATAGTCCCGCGCACGGACGGCAATGGCCGTCCGTTCGATTTTCCAGAGCGCATGCACCATGTACGCTGTCATCCGCACCGGCGGTAAACAATACCGAGTCGCCAAGGACGATGTGATCTTCGTCGAGAAGCTCGCGGCCGAGCCGGGCGCGTCGGTCACGCTCGACGAAGTGCTGATGGTCGGCGACGAGGGCAAGCAAGCCAAGGCCGGCGTGCCGCTGATCTCGGGCGCTTCGGTCACCGCCGAGGTGCTGGAACAGAAGCTCGACGACAAGGTGCTGATCTTCAAGAAGAAGCGCCGCCACAACTACCGCCGCAAGCGCGGCCACCGCCAGGCGCTGACCGTGCTGCGCATCACCGGCATTCGCGCCGGCTGAACCAAGGGGATAAGCGATGGCCCATAAAAAAGCAGGCGGCTCTTCGCGCAACGGGCGCGATTCACAAGGCCGCCGTCTCGGATTGAAGCGCACCGGCGGCGAAGCCGTGATTCCCGGCAACATCCTGGTGCGCCAGCGCGGCACCAAGATCCATCCCGGCCGCAATGTCGGCATCGGACGCGATCACACTCTCTTCGCCCTGGTCGAAGGCGTGGTGGAATTCCACACCACCAGCGGCAGCCGTACCTTCGTTTCCGTCGTCACGCCCGGCCCGTCGGAGGCCGCGGATTAACCCCTGCGCGCGCGAGACCAAGGCGTGACACGCGAAGGGGGAATGCCTGCATTCCCCCTTTTTCACGTCCCCGGTCCGGGCCAAGGCCACCGGCCATGAAATTCCTCGATCAAGCCAAGATTTTCCTGAAAAGCGGCGACGGCGGCCACGGCACGGCCAGCTTTCGCCGCGAGAAATTCATCGAGTTCGGCGGGCCGGACGGCGGCGATGGCGGCCGCGGCGGCGACGTGGTGATCGAATGCGTCGCCAATCTCAACACCCTGATCGATTACCGCTACCAGCAGCATTTCAAGGCGCAAAGCGGCCGCCCCGGCGCGGGCGCCAACTGTTCCGGCGCCGACGGCAAAACCCTGGTGCTGCGCGTTCCGGCCGGCACCGAAATCCTCGACGAGGACAACGAGACCGTGCTGCTCGATCTGCGCAAGCCCGGCGAACGCCACGTCTTTTTGCGGGGCGGCGATGGCGGCTTCGGCAACACCCATTTCAAAAGCGCCACCAACCGCGCGCCGCGCCGCTACGACAAGGGCTGGCCCGGCAAGGAACGCTGGGTCTGGCTGCGCCTGAAGCTGATCGCCGATGCCGGGCTGGTGGGTCTGCCCAATGCCGGGAAATCGACGCTGCTGGCCGCGGTCTCGAAGGCCAAACCCAAAATCGCCGATTATCCTTTCACCACACTGAAACCGCAGCTTGGCGTGGCGCAAGTGCACGGCCAGGAATTCGTCATCGCCGATCTCCCCGGCTTGATCGAGGGCGCCAGCGAAGGCGTGGGCCTCGGCCACCGTTTCCTCGGCCATGTCGAACGTTGCGCCGTGATCCTGCATTTGATCGACGCGACGCAGGACGACGTGGTGGGTGCGTGGAAAACCATCCGCCGCGAACTGGAAGCCTATGGCGCGAACCTGATCAAGAAACCCGAGATCGCCGTGCTCAACAAATCCGACGCGGTCGATGCCAAGGACATGGCCAAGAAGCGCGCCGCGTTGAAACGCGCCATGCGCCGCGAACCGATGGTGATGTCGGGAGTTTCGGGCAAGGGCGTGCCCGAGGTGATGTCGGCGCTGCTGAAAATCATCAGCAAGACGCGCAAGGCCGAAGAAGCCGCTCTGCTCAAGGCCGGGGCCAAGGCTAAAGCCGGGGCCAAGGCCCGGAACAAGGCCCGTAACAAAACTGGTGCCGAGGCGCGATGAGCGAGACCGTCGCCTCCTCCCGCCGTCTCATCGTCAAGATCGGCTCGGCTTTGCTGGTCGATGAATCGACCGGCCAGATCCGCCGTCCCTGGCTCGACGCGCTCATCGAAGACGTGGTCGCCTGCCGCAAGCGCGGCCAGCAAGTGGTGATCGTCACCTCCGGCGCGGTGGCGGTGGGGCGCAACCCGCTCGGCCTCCATGCCGGGCCGCTCAAGCTCGAGGAAAAACAGGCCGCCGCCTCGGCCGGGCAACTCCGCCTCGCCCATGCCTATCAGGAATCGGCTTCGCGCCACGGCGTCACCGTGGCGCAGATCCTGCTTACCCCCGACGACACCGAATCGCGCCGCCGCCATCTCAACGCGCGCGCGACCATCGAGGAATTGCTGCGGCTCAAAGCCTTGCCGGTGATCAACGAAAACGACACCGTGGCCACCGCCGAGCTTCGCTTCGGCGACAATGACCGCCTCGCCGCGCGCGTGGCGCAGATGATCAGCGCCGACACGCTGGTGCTGCTCTCCGACATCGACGGGCTTTACACCGCCGATCCGCGCCACGACCCCAAGGCCAAGCATATTCCCAACGTGCATGAGATCACGTCCGAGATCGAAGCCATGGCGGGCAACGCGCCGCCGGGGTCGAGTTCCGGCGGCATGGTGACCAAGCTCGCCGCGGCGCGCATCGCGCTCGCCGCCGGCTGCCGCATGGCGATCGCCAAGGGCGAAGCCTTCCATCCCCTGGCCGCCATCGACCAGGGTGCGCGCGCCACCTGGTTCATCCCCTCGGCCGAACCGCTCACCGCGCGCAAGCGCTGGATCGCGGGCTCGGTCAAACTCTCGGGCGCGCTGGTGGTGGATGAGGGCGCGGCCTCCGCCTTGAAACGCGGCACCAGCCTGCTTCCCGCCGGGGTGAAAGCGGTCGAAGCCAGTTTCGAGCGCGGCGACGCGGTGTCGGTGCGCGGCCCCGACGGCAAGGAGCTGGCGCGCGGCCTGTCGGCCTATTCGAGCGACGATGCCGGGGCCATCGCCGGCCATAAAAGCGGTGAAATCGAAGCCATCCTCGGCTACCGTGGTCGCGACGAGATGATCCATCGCGACGATCTGGTGCTGACATGACCGTGGCGGAGCGAAAACCCGACAAGACGCTCGAAGCCGAAATGCGCGCCTTGGGCCAAGCGGCGCGCGCGGCGTCTTTCGTGCTCGCCCGCGCCAAGCCCGAACAGCGCAGCGCGGCGCTGCGGCACGCAGCGGCGGCGATCCGCGCCCGTCATGGCGATATCCTCGAAGCCAATCGCCGCGATATGGAACTGGCGCAAAACGACAAGCCCTCGGCGGCCATGATCGACCGGCTGATGCTCGACGACCGGCGCATCGAAGCGATGGCCCATGGGCTCGACGAGGTCGCGGCGCTGCCCGATCCGGTCGGCACGATTTTGGCGGAATGGACGCGGCCCAATGGCCTGGTCATTTCGCGTGTTCGCGTTCCCTTGGGCGTCATCGGCATCATCTACGAATCCCGGCCCAACGTGACCGCCGATGCCGGGGGCTTGTGCATCCGTTCGGGCAACGCGGTGATCTTGCGTGCCGGTTCGGAAAGCTTCCATTCCTCGCGCGCCATCGGCGAATGCCTGGAACAAGGCCTCGCGGAGGCGGGATTGCCCAAGCATGCGGTGCAATTGGTGCCGACGCGGTCGCGCGAAGCGGTGGGCCACATGCTGGCGATGAATGAATTCATCGACGTCATCGTGCCGCGCGGCGGGAAAGACCTGATCGCGCGGGTGCAAAGCGAAAGCCGGTTGCCGGTGATCGCGCATCTCGAAGGCGTGTGCCATGTCTATATTCACGCCAAGGCCGATCTGGAAAAAGCGCGTAAGATCGTGCTCAACGCCAAAATGCGGCGCACCGGCGTGTGCGGCGCCGCCGAAACTCTGCTGGTCGATAGCCAAGTGGCGAAGGAATTCCTCGCCTCTCTGCTGTCAGATCTCCATAACGCCGGCTGCGAGATCCGGGGCGACGAGAAAATCCGCGCCGTCGACAAGGCGGCAAAGCCCGCCACCGAAAAGGACTGGTTCACCGAATATCTCGATGCCATCCTGGCGGTGAAAGTGGTGGACGGCGTGGATGCGGCGATATCCCATATCAACCATTACGGCTCGCACCACACCGACGCCATCGTGACCGAGGACAAGAATGTGGCCGAGCGTTTTCTCGAGAATGTGGACAGCGCCATCGTGCTGTTGAACGCCTCGACTCAGTTCGCCGATGGCGGCGAATTCGGCATGGGCGCCGAGATCGGCATCTCGACCGGCCGCCTGCCGCCGCGCGGTCCGGTGGGCGCGGAACAGCTCACCAGTTTCAAATACGTCGTGCGCGGCGACGGCCAGGTGCGCCCCTGAATCTCCAATCGCTTCGCATTGGCCGGGCGCCCGCGCGTTATGTCGGTCTCCTGGGCGGCTCGTTCAATCCCGCCCATGAAGGCCACCGCCATGTCAGCATCGAGGCGTTGAAACGCCTCAAGCTCGACGAGGTGTGGTGGCTGGTCTCCGAGCAGAACCCGCTGAAACCAGTCGAAGGCATGGCGCCTTTTGCCGAACGCCTGAAAGCGGCAGGGAAATTCGCCAAGCATCCCCGTATCCGCGTGCTCGATATCGAAACCCGGCTGGGATCTCAATTCACCCGCGACACGGTCAAGAAATTGTCCGCGCTTTTCCCACGCACGCGTTTTGTCTGGCTGATGGGCGCCGATAATCTGGCGCAGATCCGGCATTGGGAACATTGGAACGAAATCTACGCAACGCTGCCCATCGCGGTGCTGGCGCGGCCGGGCTATTGCCGCGCGGCGCTGGCCGAGCTTGCCGCCAAGCGTTTCGCTCACAGGCGGTTGAGCCCGTCGGCTTCGCGCGGCCTGGCGCGGATGAAACCGCCCGCCTGGGTTTTCCTTTGGGCCAAATACGATTCGAGTTCCGCCACCGAGCTGCGCGGCAAGAACAACCAGTCCGCGACGAAGAAATCGTCCGCCAAGAAAACAAGCGGCGCGAAATCCGTGCCCCAAAAACTTTCGAACAAAAAACGTCAAGAAAAAGCAAAGAAAACGACC
>Ga0181519_10002320_pt1 | contig 16275 bp, 13 predicted proteins | sample PEATcosm2014_Bin_26_FD_121102 | JGI IMG/M metagenome (GOLD analysis project Ga0181519, IMG submission 121102) | Peatland microbial communities from MTU Mesocosm Facility, Houghton, MI, USA - PEATcosm2014_Bin02_10_metaG | ecosystem: Environmental > Terrestrial > Soil > Wetlands > Peat | place...
CGAGCAGGTAGTCGGTCGGATTGGCCCCCTGTTCGGCGCTGCCCGAATGCGGGGAGATCATCGTCCCTTCGCCGCTGTTGAAGGCCTGCTGGACCAGTCGCCGGTGGCTGACCAGGTCTTCCTGCCGCTCGGGCATGTTCGCTTCGCGGAAGTTGACCTGATACTGCAGTTCCACCCCACCCGATTCGCCGGGCGACCAGACGGCCCCGCCGACCGCGGCCAGAGCGGCTACGACACGGTTGAGAAACTCGCCGAAGAAGACTTCTGGAGCGCAATCCTGCTTGGCCAAAGCCACGATCTCGTCCACGAGACCGCGAATCTGAGCTTGAGCCTGTTCGACCAGCCGCGGGTCAACCGACTCTTCGGTACTCATGGAGCTCACCGGTCTGCCAAACCTTTTCGCCCGATCGGACGAGGAAATGTGCACGCGATCGAATCGTCAACCGCACCCCGGCGCGTTCGACGCAGGGGGTCAGACTTATAACGATAGCCGCCTATGCGCACAGGGTCTACATTCGTGCTCTGGAAAAACGCCGTAAAACCAAGCTTACCAAACCATTAGGAGTACGTTTAGACCGATTGTTCCAGCCCCGACAGGCGCCTCGAAGGAGACAAGGCGGCCTGGGCGATCTGGATTAGCCTCAACGTTCCCTGAAGCTTGAAGCGATGCCCCGAATGAGCCACATAGGCTGCCACCCATAGGGGGAATTGAGCTGTTCCCGGCGTCCCTGCTTGCGGAGGACGCGACCCTCCGCCGACGCTTCGGTGATCACGCGTCTCAGCCGAGCGGACCCTCGTCGTCGAACGACTCGAATGATTCTTCATCGGCCGGCTTTTCCAGAAACTCCTCAGCTTGTCGAAGCATCGACAATGCGTCGTCCGGCTCCATGTGGGGGCTATGAGCCAGGTAGCCACTCAGGTGGCTCATCCCCTGCGGATACATCGAAACGAACACGAACCGGATCGGTCGTCGAGCCAGTTCGTCCAGGATTTGTTCGGTCGTAGCCAATTCGAGATCGAGCATGGGGATGTTGTCCTCGACGGAGGAAAAGCCAGGGAGTGCATCTTCCGGAGAATTTCGGGTCGGCCCCCGTCGGACAACCCGCCATCGCCTGGATCTTTCCGCTGACCGAATTCTAGAGCCCAGCGCTTCCGGGACAACGGTAATCCTCCCCAAAAAACTCCCTGCCACGCCCGCCGGCCCAGCTTCACGAGCCCTGCTGGGCGAACAATCGCTCATACTCCTGCTCGGCGTAGCGGTCGGTCATGCCGGCCAGGTAGTCGCCGATCGTCCGCCGCAAGCCATGCCGCGCGACACGGGCCGCGAAGTGCGGAGGCAGCAACTCCGGCCGGGCCAGATAGCCGGCGAACATCTCACGTAGCTGCTGCTGGACGCGGGCTCGCAGCACCAGCACCTGCGGATGCCGATAGACGCGGCTGCGCAGGAACTTTTCGAGTTCGAGCTTCTGCTGGGCGAGCTCGGGACTGGCCGTGATGATCGGCTCGGCGGCACGCACGGCCTCGACGCTCGACAGCGCCGGGTCGGCCAGCCGCCGGCGAGCCCGCTCGACCACGTCGCTCACTTGCCAATCGAGCAGCTCATGCAGCACGGCCCGCTTCAGTTCGCTCTCGGTCAGCCCGGCATGATGCCGATCGACCCGCCGTTTGGCCTCGCTCCATAGCGGGACAGTCAGCAGCTCGTCGAGCGTGAGCAGTTCAAGCTTCAGGGCGTCGTCGGCGTCGTGCGTGTCGTAGGCGATGCTATCGGCCGCTTCGACCACTTGCGCCTCGACCAGCGGGCGGCGGTTGACACTCCACGTGCCGGTCCGCGCGGTTTGGCCTTCGAGCACTTCGAGGCTCAGGTTCAAGCCGGGGAAGTCGGGATACCGATGTTCGACCTCTTCCACGATCCGTAGTCCCTGGCGATTGTGCGAGAAGCCCCCTTCGCCGCGCAGGCACTCGTCCAGGACATCTTCGCCGGCATGGCCGTAGGGCGGGTGACCCAAGTCGTGGACCAGCGCCAGGGCTTCGATCAGGTCTTCGTTCAGCCGTAACGTCCGGCCGATGGTGCGCGAGACCGAGGCGACTTCGAGCGTGTGGGTCAGACGCGTACGGTGGTAGTCGTCCAGCCCGCCGGTGAAGACTTGCGTCTTCGAGCTGAGCCGACGGAAGGCCGCGGCATGGACGATCCGATCGCGGTCGCGTTGGAACGGGCCGCGATACGGGTGCTCCGGCTCCGGATACTTGCGCCCGGCCGAGTCGGCGCTGTGCATCGCGTAGGCCGCAAGCAGCACGCCTTCGCGCGCCAGCCAGGTCGCCGGCTCCCACGAATCGTGTGGCGCGGCGTTCACGGCTTGTCCTGCGACATGGCCCGGCCGAACTCCGGTTGCAGGAGTTCCCAGAGGGCTTCGAGCGATTGGGAGATGACGCGGACCTCGGCGGTGACGCCCATGAAGTTGACGTCGCCTTGCCAGCGCGGAACGATGTGCCAATGCAAATGTCCCGGCACGCCAGCCCCGGCCACGTTCCCTAGGTTCAAACCGATGTTGAATCCCTGGACGCGCATCAGCCGCTCCAGCAGGTTCACCAGCCGGGTGATCGTGTCCAGGCATTCGGCATGGGTCGCCGCGTCGAGCTGGTCGAGACGCGCCAGATGGGCCCGTGGGGCGACCATCAGATGGCCATTGTTGTAAGGGTAGCGATTCAGCACGGTGATCGTGCGCGGGCCGCGGCCCAAGACGAGGTTCTGCTGATCGCGCGGGTCGGCGACATCGCGGCAGAAAAAGCAGCCCGGATCGGCCCCCGGCTCAAGCACCAGAGGCTCGGGCGGAGGCGATTCCGCAGTTTGGCCGACGATGTAGGCCAGCCGCCAGGGGGCCCAGATCCGTTCATGCGACAAGCTAGCGAACTCCGCGCGGGTGGTTGAAGGCAGGCGGCCATCGGGGCCGGTTTGGACTAACCCTCGCCGCGTGCCCAGTGTAATCTGAATCGACGCTACTGCCCACCCTGCTCCTCCACCGCGGCTGGCCGCTCCGCCATGAGCTTTCGTGTCGATCTGAACGTGTTCCGGGGGCCGCTCGACCTGCTCGTTTACCTGGTGCGCAAGCACGAGGTCGAGGTCGTCGAGGTGGCGATCGCAGCCATCACCGAGCAGTTCCTCGGGCACCTGGCAACGCTTGAGCACCTGGACGTCAACGCGGCGGGCGACTTCTTGGAGCTGGCCAGCATGCTGGTCGAGATCAAGGCCCGCGAGCTGCTCCCGGCCGCCGACGAAGTCGAAGAACCACTCGAAGACCCTCGCCGCGACCTGGTGCGTCAGTTGCTCGAATACAAGAAGTTCAAGGACGCGGCTTGCATTCTCGAGGAGCGCAGTCGCATCTGGCAGGAGCGCTTCCCGCGTTTGGCCGACGAACTGCCCGAGCTGAGCATGGCTGACGAGCCGATCCGCGAGGTCGAGCTCTGGGACTTAGTGAGCGCCCTGGGCCGAATCATGCGCGAGCAGCCCGAGGCCCGCCGCGCCAGCATCCTCTACGACGAAACGCCGATCGAGACCTACATGGCCCGCATCCGCGAGCGACTGCGGTCGGGCGGCGAGCTGGCCTTGGGCGACCTGTTCGAACCGGACATGCACAAGTCGTCGATCGTCGGCTTGTTCCTGGCGATCCTCGAGCTGGTGCGGCACCACTCCGTGCATGCCGAGCAGCAGGGACTGTTCGGCGAGATCCTGATCCGCGCCGAAACCGGCGCCGACTCGGCCATCGCCTAGCTGCATGGCTGCCTAACGGAAGAGCGTCTGATACCAGGCCGGCTTCTCCGCCTGAAGCTGATTCGTGTCAGCGGGCTTGGCCGCGGGGGCGACTGGCTTGTCGACTGGCTTGCTCGCCGCCACTTCCGTGTCCGGCTTGTCTTGCTTTGTCCAACGTCCCAGCAGCGTCTTCGATTTGGGGTCATTCTTCTTGTCGCTGCTGGCGACCCCCTTCTTGCTTTTGTAGGCCGAGAGGTTCTTGGCTCCGAACGGCGGCCAGTGGGCCTTGGTCGGAGTTTCGCCCTCTTGCATCAGTCCCGGCCCTCGCGAGTGCGGCTTGACCGGCGTCGGGTCGCTGCTCTTGACCGCCCGCGAATGAGCGAGCACGGTGTCGAAGTCGTCGCCCCCTTGTTGCAAGTTGATCGGACCCGGCAAGTTCGTGGTCGACCCGACGCGCAGCGCCGACGACGCCGGCAGGCCTACCGACACCGGCTGGGCCGGCGTGGTCGAACGGGGCAAGGGATTGGGCGCTTGGCTACCCCAGGACGGCAGCAGTGCCGTCTTCGCAACCGCCTGTGGCTGAGCCGTCGGGGCCGTGGCCGCAGGGGCTGCGACGGGCGGAGCTGCGGCAACCGGCGCCGCAACTACCGGAGAGGCCGGCGTCGCCGCAACCGGAGCTGTCGCAACCGGAGCCGTCACCAGCGGCGCCACCGCTGTCGGCGATGCTGCGGGCGTCGCGGCAGGAGTCGGGTTGCTCGCGACGGGGGCAGCATTGTTCGTAGCCAAGCTCGGCGCCACGGTCGGCGTCTTCACACGCGGGGCGGGCAAGCCCAGGCTCGGCGGACTGCTCGTCGCCGAAGGCGATGTGGTCGGCGGTTGATAAACCATCGTCGAAGCCTTCGGCGGCGCGTATGGGGTGCTAGCCGCGGCGGCCGGTGGCTGCCAGGTCGGCACGATGGCAGCCTTCGCTGGAGCCTTCGCCGGAGGATTGGCAACCGGTGCTTTCGGCGTGGGTCGCGGGTCGGGGCCAGCCACGCCGACCGGCGGCGGTTCGAACAGCGAGTCGCTCGCCGTGGCCATCGGAGCGGCACTGTCGGTGGCGGCGGCCAAGGTTACGCCTCGGGGCGCGGCGGGCGGCGGCGCACGAAGCGGATTGCGACTCGTCGGCACATCTTGTTCATCGGTTGCCAGGGCCAGTTCGCCCGGCGACGCCATCGCCGCGGCGGCTATCGACTCGCCGGCCACCGGCTCTTCGGCCGCGGTGGGAATAGCGTCCGAGGCCGTCGAGGCGGAACTCGACTCGATCGGACTGCCATGGTCAGCGGTCGGAATGGACGCTTCGATCGCCACCTCGACCGGCGCACTCGGCGCGGCGGTGGCGATTTCCTTCTGGAGCGCGGTCGTAGCCGAGCCCGTCGGCGCGTCAGTCGCCAACAGCGAAGCCTGGCCGAGGAGCGCGAGCTGCTGCGTGATGCGGCCGCGCAGACGGCGACTGTCCAGCCATAGGCACGGTTCGTACCAGCTCCCTTCGAGATCGAGATCGGCTTCAACATTCGGCAACAAAGCCAATCCATCGTTCCAGAGCTTCGGTGCCAGGCCGGCCAACGGACGGTCGCCCAGCACGCGCGCCGACAGCTCGTGGGCTTTGACGCGCAGTTCGACGGCGAACTGTTCGCGTGTCATCCAGCCTCGGCCACTGACCTGCACCTTGCCTCGGGCGACGCCCAACCGCATGTCTTCGCTGGCTGGTTCGATCAGATCCATAGCTGGCATCTCGCCGATCCGCAGCTCGACCTCATGCCGCGGCGAGCAATCCCCCAACCACAACTGAGCGTGCAGCTCGGCCGCCTGCTGCGGCAGTGTGATAGATAGCGTCGAGCCCTGGCCCGGACGAACGTCGCTCGATAGCTCGGCCAGTTCGACCACCGCGCCCGGACCCAAGTTCCAGGTCTCGGCCAGGCCTTCGATCGTCGCATGGCCGATTCGGACCAAAGGACGCTCCCGACCGAGTGGGCTGCGCCGATACTTGTTCGAGACCAGCAGCGAGCTGATCGGTTGGCGACTGGCGGCGGTTTCGAGCTGTCCAAGCTGCTCAAGCACGGCCAGCGTCTCGCCCAGAGCGGGTAGCCGCAACCCGAGGGTTCGCATCCCGCGCACGCAGTCGTGAAGGGCGACACCATACTCCGACTCGGCGGCCAGCCGCACAGGGATCTCGCCTGCTTGGCTCATATCGGCATTCAGCTTCGGCAGGGCCGACGCATCGAGCCGCAGGACATCGCGATCGATTCCCGAAAGCCAAAGCAGCTCGATCTCCAAACGGCCGCGCACCAGGGCTGCCGGCCGAACGAGCGCTCGTACTTTCTCGATTCGCAGCACATTGCATGCAACTTCACTCGCCGCCGCGACATGCACCCGGTCGAATTCCAATTCGCCCGTGTCGAGCCGCAACGATGCCCGAGCCGCTGTCACCGGCGCCCCGTGGAACTGGCTGAGTGTCCCGAGCAGACGTTGGGCCAGCCATTGCGAGCCGACGTAATAGGGCAGCGCCATGGCCAGGAGCAGCGTCAGCGGCACGGCGAGCCAGGCCGCCGGTCGCAGCAGCCCGACAGACGGTGTTTCGGCGATCGGCCGAGGTGCGAAGCGCGCCACGAGCGTCGCGATCGGTCCGCCGAGGACCGCGACGACCGCCAGGCCGCCGACAAGATCGTAGCGATCGAAGTCGAACAGCGCCAGCCACAGGTTGTCGTCGAAGCCCCCGAGGAAGCGCCCCAGGGGCGTCAGGTCGAGGATGATGTAGCCCAGCCGCTCGGTGAGCGGCTCGAGCAGCCAGGCGCCGGTTGCCGTGGCGACGAGCGTAGCCAGCCAAAGCTGGGTGCTCACGTTCAGCAGGGCCGTGAGCAGGAGCACGACTGCCAGTGTCGCGTTGCCGCCGACCGAACAGCCGGCCAACAACCCCAGCATCACGGCCAGGCGGCGGGCCCGGCGGTCGGTTCCACCGTGTAGCATGGCACTCAGGCGCTGGCGCCACGTAAACCGACTCGAATTGCGAATGCCATGCATGACGACGGCTCCACCCCAAGGGTCATCCGGCCGAGTAACCCGACTGCCCGGGCACCCAACCGAGGTTCGGTTGTTCGTTTTTTGCTCGCCAGGCAAGCGGGAGAATGCCTGACGATCCTTTCGACCCTATCGGTCCTTCCGAAGACGCGGCTTGAACGACGGCCTGCCCCCCGGGCAAGCTTGCCGGTATAATCCAGCTCGCGGCGGCAAGTCTGCTTTGCGCCGCCGACGCAAACCCCCACGCATCGGGCAGCAAGCTGCCAGCACCACGCAACGCCATTCGTTCGCCTCAGGAGACCGCCATGGAAAAGGAATTCATCGATCGGGCTGCTCACATTCGCAGCCGGCTCACCCAACTCCGAGACTCTCTTTGACTTCGACAACAAAACGGCCCGCGTCGAAGCGATCGAAAGCGAGATGGGCCAGTCCGGCTTCTGGGACAACCAGGAGAAGGCCCAGGCCACGATGGGCGAGTTCAAGGGACTGCAAGCAATCGTCCGGCCGGTCCGCGAGCTGCAAGCTTCCGTCGGCGATCTCGAAGCCCTGCTCGAAATGGCCGAAGAAGATAGCACCTTCGCGAGCGAGCTGCCGAGCGAACTGACGCGCCTCGAAGAGGTTCTGGACGACCTCGAACTCAAGGCCTTGCTCAACGGTCCGCTCGATGCCTCGACCGCGATCCTATCGATCAACGCGCGCGACGGCGGCGTCGATGCCAACGATTGGGCCGAGATGCTGCTGCGCATGTACATCCAATGGGCTCAGAAGAACGGCTACGAAACCGAAGTGCTCGACCGCCAGGACAACGAAGAAGCCGGCATCAGCAGCGCCTCGATTGCCGTCCGTGGTCCAATGGCTTATGGCTACCTCAAGGGTGAGACCGGCATGCACCGTCTGGTCCGAATCAGCCCCTTCAACGCCGAAGGCAAGCGGCAGACGAGCTTCGCGGCGGTCGACGTGTCACCCGAGGTTGGCGAGAGCGCCGAAATCGAAATTCACGACGATGACATCCGCGAGGACGTCTTCCGGGCCAGCGGTGCCGGCGGCCAGCACGTGAACAAGACCTCGAGCGCGATCAGGCTCACGCACTTGCCGACCAATATCGTCGTGCAGTGCCAGAACGAGCGGAGTCAGCACAAGAACCGCGCCACCGCGATGAAGATGCTTCGCGCTCGCCTGGCCCGCATCCAAGAAGAAAAACGCGAAGCCGAGCAAGCGGCCAAGTATCAATCGCAGGCCAAGACCGGGTTCGGCTCGCAGATCCGCAACTATTTCCTGCACCCCGATCAGCGCGTCAAGGATTCCCGCACCGGCTTTCTGGTCGGCAACTTCCAGAGCGTGCTCGACGGCAACCTGCAAGGTTTTCTCGATGCCTTCCTGCGCTGGCGCGCTGGGGGCGGAGGTGCCGTCGAAGAGTGAGCCAGTCTGTCGTGCTCGCCTCCGACCGTTGGCGACTGGTCTTCGAAAGCCAGGCCGGGCGCTGCCGCTCGCGCGTCGAACTGCGGCGCGGCGAACAGTGGGTGGCGCTGTTGGAATCGATCGAAGGCGAGGATTCCGATCCCTGGCCGCCGAGCCCACCGTGGCAGGAAACACACCTCGACCAGCACGCCGCCGCCGGCCCGGTGCTGATGCTGCTGGGTCGGGCCGGCACGAGCCATTGGTCGGCCAGCGTCGAAGTCGCCGGCCCGTTTGCCGTGTTCGACTGCGCGTGCCGCGTCAAAGCGGCACCGCAGCGGCTCGGCCAGCGCTATCGGCTCCTGTTCGACGCCGAGGTGCGATCGCTCGATAGCGAGCTGACGCTCGGCGGCGGACCGCTAGCCCCCGGCGAGCGGCTCATGGTTCGACTTGTTGCGCAGCCTGGGGAGCAGCAGCGCGCCGAGGTCGAATACTTGCCCGCCATGCGCGAGATCTCGATCATCGTCGCCAGTTCGAACGAAGCCGGCCCGCAACTCACCTGGCCGGCCACGCTACGGTGGGGCTTCGCATTGGGCGTCGACGCACGCGCGCCGTAACGGCCAGCGGCAGCGCGGACTACTTGCCGGCTTTCTTCTTGCCGGCCTTCTTCTTGGGAGCCGGGGCGGCGACTTTCACCGCGGACTTCTTGACGACCGCCTTCTTGGCCGTCGCCTTGGGGGCAGCACTCTTTGCGGTGCTCTTCTTGGCGGCAGCCGTGGGCGCGGCGGCCGGCGCACTGCTCTTCGAGGCAGACTTGCTCGACTTCTTGCCGAACACGTTGTCCCAATTCTGCGAAAACGTCGGACTCGGACCGGAACGTACGATAGGACCAGACATCGAAGACTCCCAACGAGAAAGGAAGCAAGCGCCAGCGACCAGGGCCACCAACGCGAAAATGCGGGTGGCAGCCGGGGCGGAAGATTGCTTCCGCACCAGCGGGCGATTACAAGAGAGAAGTTATTCTATACCGCTTTGCGCAGTCAATGCACCCCGCCGAACATCGTGAGCTGGCCCGCTGAACATCGTGAGTTGGAAATTCGGGGCGTCTGTCAGGCGCCCCGCGTGCATTCGCCTCGCAAGCATCGATAAAGTTGCTGACCCGAATTCCAAGTGCGGCCGCCTCTGCTGCCCGTCGCCTGCCGCACTCCTGCCCTGTTGGAGAATCGCCATGATCGGCCCACGCCTCGCCCGCCAGTGTTCTTCGTCGCGTCACTTCGTCGCGCGGTTGCTTGTCGCCACGAGCATCGTCAGCCTGTTTACCTCGCCGACCGTTGCGGCTGCCCCATCGGCCCCGGCGACGATCACGAACCATACGAACTTCGTCGCTGGCCTGGCCTTCTCGCCCGACGGCAAGACGCTGGTCACGGTTGGCGGTGAAGGACTGCGTTTCCGACCGGGCGAAGTGCAGCTCTGGAACACGGCCACCGGCGCCGAGTCGAAGACCCTGGCCGGTCATGAAGCCACGGTTTGGGCGGTTGCCTGGACGAGCGACGGCAAGACCCTCGCTACGGCCGGCTACGATGGCACGGTCAAGCTGTGGGACGTTGCCGCCGGCAAGGAGAAGGCCAGTTGGAAGGCCCACCCGCTGTGGATCTTGAGCGTCGCCTTCTCGCCCGACGGCAAGACCTTGGCCACGGCCAGCGAAGACGGCACGATCAAGCTGTGGGACGCTACGGCTGCCCCACCGTCGGAGAAGAAGCAACTCAAGGGGCACACCGAGACCGTGACGTCGGTCGTCTTTTCGGCCGACGGCAACACGCTGGCCAGCGGCAGTAACGACAAGACCGCGATCGTCTGGGATCTCGAGAAGGCCGCGCCCCGCACCAAGATCACAGGCCATGCCGACTCCGTGCTCTCGGTTTGTTACTGCGCGCAAGAAACGCTCCTGGCCACGGCCAGCGCCGATCGGACCGTGAAGCTCTGGCCGGTCGGCTCGGAAACGGTCGATAAGCCGGTGGCCACGCTCGAAGGGCATCGCAATTGGGTCAATTCGGTTCGCTCGTCCCCCGACGGCAAACTCCTCGCCACGGCCAGCCACGACCGGACCGTGAAGCTCTGGAATGTCGACTCGAAGAAGCTGGAGCATACCTTCGACGGCTTCGAGTCGAGCGTCTGGTGCGTGGCCTTCTCGGCCGACGGCAAGTTCTTGGCCGCCGGCAGCCACAACGACTCGATTCGCCTGTGGCAGGTGGCCGACCGCAAGCCGCTGTTCGCTCCGCCCAAGAAGCCGACCCCGCCAGCCGCCAAGGCCGAAGCTCACGGCAAGCCCGAGACGAAGCCCGAGGCCAAGAAGGTCGAGCCCGCCAAGCCAGCCGACAACAAGCCCAAGGACGAAAAGAAGCCCAAGGAGGACGACAAGCCGGCGAAGGCGAAGGAAGCCGACAAGCCCAAGGTCCCCGAAGTGAAGCCCGCTGCCAAGCCTGCCGATAAGCCGGCGGATGTCGCCAAAGAGAAGCCGGCAGACCAGCCCAAGCCGGCGGAGAAGGATAAGACGGACAAGGACGGGGCAGACAAGGATAAGGCCGACAAGTCCAAGCCAGCAGACAAGTAACGATCGGCTTATAGTAGGACCGAATTCCCCGCGAGCAGGTGCCCCACCGGCTCGCGGGGCGCCTTGTCAACGTCGCGACGCGGCCGGTACCATGACGGTCGCTCGTGGATGTTCGCTGGCCTGCTCCGCCTCCCGGAGCCAACGAACCCCCGACGAGCACTACGACGACGGGCAGCCGGTGTTGTAGATCCAACCGGAGGGATCGTTTGCGATGGATGCGGCAAAAAGGTCTGTTTCGTGGTAGAGCACCCCGCCGCTGTGCTTCGCTTGCGCGCCGCAGGAAGGGATGCGACGTGACTCTCCGATCCCGTGCGCTGTTGGTCGCCGGTTTGCTGGCCGTGGGCATGTTCGTCGGGGCCGATCGGTCGAGAGCGGAGCCCCCCCATGCGCAGCATCACCCCGTCGTCCTCAACCTGACCGTCGAACCAGACGGTGCTTCGGCCGCGCGCCTGGCCCGCTTGGTCACCATCTATCGCGACGCTTGGGGCGTTCCGCACATCGATGGCCCGACCGACGAAAGCGTGGTGTTCGGCATGGCCTATGCCCAGGCCGAAGACTTCTTCTGGCAGGTCGAAGACACCTACATCCTCGGCCTCGGCCGCTACAGCGAAGCCCACGGCCCCAGCGGCCTCAACTCGGATCTGCTCAATCGAGCCTTCGAGATCGTGCCGCGCTCGCGGGCCGACTACGCGGGGCTCGAGCCGGAAGTGCGCTCGCTGTTCGAAGCCTTCGTCGCTGGACTGAACTACTACCTCGAGACGCATAGCGAGGTCAAACCCCGGCTGATCGCGCAGTTCGAGCCCTGGCAGTTGCTGGCGGTCGGCCGGCAACTGACGCTGGAAATGACCTTTCGCCATACCCGGCTGTCGAGCAGCTACTTGCCGCGTTCATTGCCCAACATCTCGGCGGCCGTCGGCTCGAATGGTTGGGCGATCGGCCCACAACGCACCAAGTCGCGCAGCACCATGCTGCTGGTGAACCCTCACCAGCCGTGGTTCGGCTTCGGCCAATTCTACGAAGCGCACCTTCGAAGCGGCGAAGGATGGAACTTCGCCGGAGCCGCGTTTTATGGCGCGCCGCTGCCGAGCCTGGGCCACAACGACAACCTGGGGTTCACCTTCACGACCAATGAGCCCGACGTGGCCGACGTCTGGCGCGAGACGTTCGACGACCCGCGCGATCCATTGGCCTATCGCTATGACGACGGCTACCGCCGGGCCACGGCCTGGGACGAAACGCTTCGCGTCAAGACCCGCGACGGCTTCGCCTCGCGGTCGTATCACTTCGTGAAGACGCACCACGGCCCGATCGTCGCCAAGGAGGACGCGAGTCACCGGCTGGCCGTGCAGATCGGCCGGTTCTACGACTCGGTCCTGTTGCGGCAGCAGCGGCAACTGGTGCGAGCACGGACGCTCGACGAGTTCCAAGCCGCCCTGGCGATGAACAACTTCACGATCATGAACGTGCTCTACGCCGACCGGCAGGGCAACATCTTCTACCAATACAACGGCACCGTCCCTCGACGCGATCCGCAGTTCGACTGGTCAAAGCCGGTCGACGGAAGCGATCCGCGCACCGAGTGGCAAGGCTATCATACGCAGCGCGAGCTGCCGCGACTGCTCAATCCGCCCGAAGGCTACCTCCAGAACTGCAACTCGAGCCCCTTCACGACGACCGACGGAACGAACCCTAGCCCGGCGGACTATCCGGGCTACATGGTCGAGGAAAAGCACGACGACAAGCGGCGGGCCAAGCGTTCGCGAGCCTTGTTGAGTGGTAGTGACGAGTTGACGCTCGACCGGCTCCGCACCCTGGCCTATGACACGACGCTGTATTGGGCCGAGACCGAGCTGCCACGCTATGCCGCGCACTTGGAACAGCTCAAACAAGCAGACCCTGCCCTGGCGGCCGAGGTCGCGCCGTATCTCGAACACCTGCTCGACTGGGACTGCCGCGTGACGATCGATTCGACCCAGGCCACGCTCTGCGTCGCGTGGTACGAGGTGCTGTACGGCGTGGGCTATCCGGGCGAAACATTGCATCCGCAGTTCGAGGGAAACCCGCCGCAGCAGTTGCGAGCGCTGATCCACGCCGCCAAGAAGCTCCAGCGGCATCATGGCTCGTGGCGCGTCCGCTATGGAGACGTGTACCGCATCCAGCGTCATGCCGATGTCGCGGACATGTCGAAGATTCCCTTCCGCGATACCCTGCCGAGCTTGCCCTGCGCCGGCGCGCATGGTCCGATGGGCGTCGTGTTCACGCAATACTACACCCCGACGCTCAACATCCCGCTGATCCGCACGCTCGAGAACCATTACGGAGTGCTTGGCCCGACGTATCTTTCGGCGATCGAGTTCGGCGAGCGTGTGCGAGCGGCCACGGTGGTCAACTTCGGCAGCAGCGGCGACCCGGCGTCGCCCCACTATTTCGATCAAGCGCGGCTGCTTTCCGAGCGGAAGCTCAAACCCGAATTGTTCTATTGGAGCGACGTGCTGGCGGGCGCGACGCATGTTTATCATCCCGGCGAGCCACATTCGCCGGTCGTCCGTCCAGACCCCCGAGCCGAGAACCGCGATGGAACCGAACCTCGATCTTAGCACCAGCCAGGTGTACGTGACGAATGTGCTGCGCAACGCCGCGCCAGCCAGGCTGTACGAAGAGGCGATCAAGCACGACAAGGGCGTGATCACCTCGGCCGGAGCGCTGCTGAGCCGCTCGGGCAGCAAGACCGGCCGCAGCCCCAAGGACAAGCGGATCGTCGACCATGCCGACAGCGCCGGCGATATCTGGTGGGGCGACGTCAACATTCCGCTTTCCGAGCAGTCGTTCGTCATCAACCGGCAGCGCGCGCTCGACTTTCTCAACATCCGGCCACAGATCTATGTCGTCGACGGCTATGCCGGCTGGGACCCGCAGTACCGGCTGAAAGTGCGCGTGATCTGCGCTCGGCCATACCATGCGCTGTTCATGCACAACATGCTGATCCGGCCCACGCCCGGCGAATTGGCCGACTTCGGGCAGCCCGACTACGTGATCTACAACGCCGGCGAGTTTCCGGCCAACCCTTACACTCAGCAAATGACCTCGAAGACGAGCATCGAGCTGAGCTTCGCTCATCGCGAGTTCGTGATTCTGGGTACCGAATACGCCGGCGAGATGAAGAAGGGGATCTTCACGATCATGAACTACCTGATGCCCAAGCAGGGCGTCCTGTCGATGCACTGCTCGGCCAACGAGGGAGCCGGGGGCGACGTGTCGTTGTTCTTCGGCCTTTCGGGTACCGGGAAGACGACCCTCTCGACCGACGTCGCCCGCCGGTTGATCGGCGACGACGAACACTGCTGGAGCGACAACGGCGTGTTCAACATCGAAGGCGGCTGCTACGCCAAGTGCATCAGTCTCTCGGCCGAGAAGGAACCTGAGATCTACCAGGCCATCCGCTTCGGCTCGATCATCGAAAACGCCATCTACGACGAACCGACGCGCGTCGTCGATTTCGACAGCGACTCGATCACCGAAAACACCCGCGTCAGCTACCCGATCGAGTTCATTCCCAAGGCCAAGATTCCCTGCCTGGGCGGGCACCCGAAGAACATCATCCTGCTCACCTGCGACGCGTTCGGCGTGTTGCCGCCGGTCAGCCGGTTGACGCCGGCCCAGGCGATGTATCACTTCATCAGCGGCTACACCGCCAAGGTGGCTGGCACCGAGATCGGCATCAAAGAGCCGCAGGCCACGTTCTCGGCCTGCTTCGGGGCCGCGTTCCTCGTGTGGCATCCGACCAAGTACGCCGAGATGCTCGCCGCCAAGATGCGCGAGCACGGCAGCGAAGCCTGGCTGATCAACACCGGCTGGTCGGGCGGACCCTACGGCGTCGGTTCACGCACGAAGATCGCCTACACCCGAGCCATGATCGACGCGATCCATTCCGGCGAGTTGTCCCGCGCGCCGACCGTGGTCGACCCGATCTTCGGCCTGCAAATTCCCACGCGCTGCACCGGCGTGCCCAACGAGGTGCTCGTCCCGTCGAACGTTTGGCCCGACCGCCAGGCGTATCACGATATGGCGCTCAAGCTGGCCGGCCTGTTCCAGAAGAACTTCTCGAAGTACGAAGCGGCGGCCAGCGACGAGATCTGCCGCGCCGCGCCCAGGGCCGGCTGAGGTCACTCATCCGTCCAATAGTCGAACACGACGACCTTCTCGCGCCGATCGCGCACGACCTTGACGTATTCCTCATGCGCAGGGTTCATCAGGTACTTGTCGAGCGCGTCCTGATCGACGAACGTCACCAGGAACGAGTGTGTGAACCCTTCGCTCTTGTTCTCGCGGCTCACGTTCGTGCCGTGCTCGAACGCCAAGATCCCGCCGATCTTGCGCGGCAAGGCCGAGAACGCCTCGACCACTTCCTGAACCTGCTGCGGCGTGATCTCGGGCTTGAACTTGTAGAGCACGATGTGCCGTAGCACCTTGCCCGGCGGCGATTGCACCGAAGCGGTGGCCAGCAGGCCAGCGGCCGTCAGCAGGCCGGCAGTGATGAAGAGGGTCCGAAGGACGAACGAGCGTGGCATGGTGCGTCTCCTGCCATGGCGTGTGTGCGACGTTAGTCAAGGCGACCGGCGGCCCCCAACGGCACGCGCGGTTCCCCGCTCGCAGACAGGCTATGCGTTGGCGCACGCCAAGGCAAGCAATCGTTGTCGAACCAGTCCCCTGGCGGCAGCTCAGGCCGCCGAGCGCGGGCGACGGCCAATCGGATGGTTCGTCGAGTGCGAGCTCGGCGAAACCAGCGCGTGGCCAGCATGATATGAGCCCGATTCGTCGAGCTCGTTGATCGTGGCGACCGAGCGAGTGTGCAAGCCGCGGACCGCGCTGAATACCGTCGCCCCCACGAGCGCCACGCCCAGGATCAACAGCCCATCGGTGGCATAAAACACATGCAACAGCATCATGGTCGGTCTCTCGCGCTACTTGCCGGGGGTTTCGAGTTTGCCGCCCGACGCACCTCGGGCAGGTATTCGAATCATCGGCCCGTAGAGCCTGCCGACTTTGCCAGCACATGTTTCGGCCGGTCTCACTCGCACGACCGGCCGGGTCGACGGCCTGCGTCTTGCCGGCAGCGGCGCCATGACTTACCTGCTCCGCATACTCCGCTCACGAAACGCTCACGATCCCTTGAGCGACTCGAGCAAAGCGAACAGATCGCGTAGTTCTGCTGGCGTCAGTAGCTTGTCGAACCCTTGCGGCATGATCGAGACCTTGCCCGGAACCATCTGCTCGATCCGGCGGCGGTCGATCCGCAGCTCCTCGCGCTGGGCCGTCCGCAGATATACGGCTTCGGGCGTCTGCCGACTGAGGATGCCCGTGAACGTTTGACCGTTGTCGGTGACGATCGTCACGGTCTCGTAGCCGCGCGCCAGCGACGCGCTGGGAAACACGACCGCTTCGAGCAGATCCGAGGGCGCGCGGATCC
>Ga0181519_10002321_pt1 | contig 16267 bp, 13 predicted proteins | sample PEATcosm2014_Bin_26_FD_121102 | JGI IMG/M metagenome (GOLD analysis project Ga0181519, IMG submission 121102) | Peatland microbial communities from MTU Mesocosm Facility, Houghton, MI, USA - PEATcosm2014_Bin02_10_metaG | ecosystem: Environmental > Terrestrial > Soil > Wetlands > Peat | place...
GCGACATCATGGCCGTGCGCCACCGCCGCTGGCCGATGCACGGGGTCCAGTTTCATCCGGAAAGCTTTCTCACGCCGGTGGGCATCGAGTTGCTGGGGCGCTTTCTGGCTGTGCGGGCATGACTGCTCCTCGGCCGTCGGCCGTGCTCTTCGATGCAGTCGGCACACTGCTCGTTCCCAATCCTCCTGTCGGAGAGGCCTACGCGCACCACGGTCGGCGCTACGGCTCGCGGCTGTCGGAGGCTGAGGTCACGCGGCGCTTTCGACGAGCATTCAAGCGTGAAGACGAGCGCGATCGAACGCGCTTCGGCTGGCGGACCGATGAGCGACGCGAGCGCCGGCGTTGGTGCTCGATCGTGCGAGCCGTGTTCGATGACGCCTGGCTTGGCGATGCCCTGTTCGCGCGGCTCTGGCGCCATTTCGCCGAGCCCGACAACTGGCGACTGGCTCCCGGTGCGGTCGAGGCGATCGAACTGGTTCGCTCGCACGGCTTACCCTGGGCGCTGGCTTCGAACTTCGATACGCGACTGCTGCGAATCGTGCGGGCCATGCCCGAACTGGCCTCGGCCAAGCAAGTGTTCGTCTCGTCGGCCGTTGGTTGGCGCAAGCCGAGCCCAAAGTTCTTCGCGACGATCGAGAGGGAACTCGCCTTGGAACCGCACCGCTTATTGCTGGTTGGCGACGACCTGGTGAACGACTTCCAAGCCGCGCAAGCAGCCGGCTGGCAGGCGATGTTGGTCGATCCTGGCAAACGGTTGGCCGGGCTGGCAGGCCTGCTGTCGCCAGCAAGCAGCTAGCGGCGGGCAATCGTCGTTGTGCATTGCGGGCGAACTTGGTATCACTTCGCCTCCCCGATTTCTCCTCCCGTCGCGTTCACCTCCGTCGGGTCTGCCGATGCATCGCCGCATGTCGAGCTTGCGCGTCTGGCGCTACGCCGCAGTGGCTTTGGCGGTTGTCTGCTGCGGGGCCAAGCCCTATGAGTTCGGGTCGTTCCCCGCCTGGCACGACACGGACCGCCCGACGGGCGACATCTCGATCGAATATGGCAAGCCGCGTAAGCGACTCGACCAGATCGGCTGGATCGTCGGCATTCCTTCGCGCATCCTGCCGATGAACTCGAAGATCAACAATCATCATCTGTCCGAAGAAACGATCGGCAAGCTGCGCGACTACCTCGTCCGCAACGACCTCTCCGACGTCAGCGTCTACGTGAACGACTACGACCCCAAAGGACAGTGGCGCCATCTGAAGGCCAACAAGCGCGTCGGCGCGGGCTGGCGCTACACGTTCGGGCTATTCAGCCTGGCGACGTACACGATCCTGCCGGGGCGCATCTTCGGTGGCGACAATTACAACCCCTACACCAATACCCTCAGCCTGCATTCCGACGTCCCCGCCTTGGTGCTGCGCGAGTCGGCCTTTGCCAAGTGCGTGCATGGCCATAAGCGGCCGGGTTTCTATGCCATGGTCGATGACCTTCCGGTAGCCAGCCTGCTGGTCGATGTGCAAGCCGCGCGCGATGTGTTCGCCTATGCCCGCATGGAGCACGACTGGCCGATCGAGAAGCAGGCCTATCATGTGCTGTATCCGCAGATGGGCATCGACATCATGACGGCCGGCACGCCGTTCATTTCGAGCTGGTGGGCCGGGCCGGTTTTGGGCTTCGGCGGGGCGATCGCCGGCCACGCCACAGGCCACGTGATGGCGGCGAGACGCGAGAAGAGGCTCGCTGCCGAGCCGCCGAGCGAGGTACGGTTGGCCACGCATCTCGAACCGCTCGAGCCGGTGCCCGACGGTGCGCTCTGCCCTTGGTTCGACTCGGCTGCCGGCACATGGAACGAGCTGCTCTGGCAAGGCGATGGCGTGGAGCCCGGCTTCAGCGAGCTTTCGAATCGCCTTTGAGCGCCTTCGCACGCAGCCGCGCAACGAACAACTCCAGGTCCTGCGGCAGCTCCATGTCGAAGTGCAGCCGCTGGCCCGTCACCGGGTGCTCGAACTCCAGCTCCGTAGCGTGCAGCGCCAGCCGCGGGGCGCCGCTGCGATCAACGTGTTCGGGCTTGAACATCGGCTGCTGGTAAACCTTGTCGCCGCAAACCGGATGACCGTGTTCCGAGAGATGAATGCGGATCTGGTGCGTCCGGCCCGTCTCGAGCCGACACTCGACGAGCGTGTAGTCGCCGAGCGACTCGAGCGGGCGAACGTGCGTCACGGCCCGCTTACCGACGTTGGGTTCGTTGGTGCTGCCCCGGCGCCCGTCCCCCCGATCGCGAACCAACTGGGTTTCGATTGTCTGGGCGCTTATCGAGCCTTGGACGACCGCCAGATAGCGCCGGCCCGTCACGTGCTGCCGGAATTGCAGTCCCAAGTGGCGCTCGGCCGGCACCGTCCGCGCAAAGACCATCAGCCCGCTCGTGTCGCGATCCAAGCGATGGACGGGACGCACGGGAGGCGTGCGTGCGGGCTTCTTGGCGTCGGCCATCCGGCGGGAGCGCGAGACGTGGCCCCGCGAGCCGCCGAGCTTCTTGGCGATCACACGTGGGAGCAAGTCCTCGAGCGTTGGCTGGGCTTGCTTGCGCTTGGCTGGCCAGAACCGCTCTTCGGCATGGCGCACGCTCGTCATGCCGGACGGCTTCTCGATCACGACCAGGTGCGCATCCAAGAAGCGAATTCGCACGTCGTCTTCGCGGGCCGGCGGTGCCCCCGGATGTTCCAGCACATGGACCACGTCGCGCGGCTTCAGCCGACGGCCGGCGTCGAGACACAAGTTGCCGTTCACCTGCACATGGCGCGACAGGATCAGCCGGCGCACCTCGGACCACGGCGGCTGACCAGGCAGCCAACGGCGCAACTGCGCCGACAGCGTCTGTTCCGCTTCTTCGGCCGACACGTGGAAGATGCGAGGCATGGGGGAAGTGATGAATGATAAGTGATGAGTTGGGGCAGACAAACGCGACGGCGGGAATCCGCAGATGCCTGTTTCCGCCGCATCCGAACGACTATCATATCCTATGCTCCTGCGGCCGACGACGGCCTGTTCGCTCCTCCCATCCAACCGCTCCCATGACTCGGCCCGAACTCGAACAGATCGAACTGCTGGCCGATGTCGACGAGTTGCTGACGTCGGCCCGGGAATGGATCGGCGCGGCGCCGGTTTGGCCACCGGCGGGCAAGAGTCGAGCCCTGATGGAGCGGCTGCTGGAACGAGCGCAGACCCTGCGCGTGCGGCTCGACACCCCGCTCGTGCTGGCCACCCTCGGCGGCACCGGCACCGGCAAAAGCGCTTTGGTCAATGCCCTGGTCGGCGCGACCGTCAGCACCTCGGGCCGGCAGCGACCGACCACACGCAAGCCGGTTCTCATCTGCCGCGCCGATATCACGCCCGAAATGCTGGGCATCGATCCGCGCTCGGTGGAGATGGTGGTGAACAGCACGCCGGCCCTGCGCGACTTGGTCATCATCGATTGTCCCGATCCTGATACGACTGAAGATCGCGAAGCCCGCGATACGAACCTGGCTCAGCTTCATGCCTTGCTGCCGCACTGCGACGTGCTGCTGGTGACGACGACGCAGCAGAAGTACCGCAGCGCCGTGGTGAGCGAGGAGCTGGCCGCGGCGGCCGTCGGGGCGCGGCTGGTCTTCGTGCAAACCCATGCCGACGTCGACGACGACATCCGCGAAGACTGGTCACGCGTGTTGTCGGGCGACTACGCGACGGGCGACATCTTCTTCGTCGATTCGCCGCAGGCGCTGCGCGATGCCGAAGCCGGCCGCCAGCCGCGCGGCGAGATGGGCCGCCTGGTCGCGCTGCTCGAACAGCAACTCGCTCCGGCGGCGGGTAACCGGATCCGGCGAGCCAATTTCCTCGACCTGTTCGCCGACACGCTGGCCGCCTGCCGGGCATCGATCGACCAGGCCCTGCCGAGCGTTCGGCAGTTGGAGCGGGCCATCGACGAGGCTCGCAGCCGCTTCGCCGCCAAGTGGGCCCAGCAAGTGCGGCGCGAGTTGCTCGACAACCGCCGGATGTGGGAAAGCCGATTGCTGGCCGAAGTCACGACCCGTTGGGGTTTCAGCCCTTGGTCATGCCTGCTGCGAGCCTATCAGGGGCTAAGCGGCGTGGTGTCGGGAGCAACCTTGATGCGAGTGCGAACTCCCAGCCAGCTCGCGCTGTGGGGCTTGTGGGAAGGAGGGCGGCGACTGCACGCCCGACTCCGCGAGAACAAGGCCGAGGCCACGCTCGCTCGAATCGGGCAATTCCCCGAAGAAGAGTCGGAGCTGCGAACCGCCGCGATCATCGTCGAAGGTTATGCCGTCGAGGCCGGCTTTCCGCGAACCGAAGCGCAGGCCGGCGCCCTGTCTGTGGCCGGCGGTGAAGCTGGCAGCCGATTGCTGGTGCGGGCCGGCGACGAACTGCAAGACTCGATCGCGCGGCTCGCCGGTCGCCATACCGGCGCCTTCACGCGCTGGCGGTACGAAGCCCTGTTGCTGGCCATGCTCCTGCTGTTGGCCTACCGCTTCGTCCGGAATTTCTTCTACGACTCGTGGCTCGCCCCCCAATTGGGGTTGGCCCCCTCGGCAGCTCCCTTGTTGGGCGTCGATTTCTTTGTCGGCGCGGGGCTGTGTCTGGTCGTGTGGTGCGGGCTGCTGCTGTGGGCCTTCTGCCGCCGGCTGCGACAGGGGCTCACCGGAGAGGTCGATGCCCTGCAAGCCCGGCTGACGCAGGTCGGGGTGGCCAGCGGGTTGTTCGACGCTCTGGAGCAGCGTGCTCGGACGGTGCTCGAATGGCGCGTCGACCTCGACCGCCTGTCGGCCGAGACGTCGCGCTTGCGCGAGCGGTTGAGCCGGCCCGAAGCACTGGGGAGAATCGTCACCGACGGCTGACGTAAGACTTGCGCCGCTCGCGATGGTGGTGCCCGTTTTAAGACATGGACTGCCTGCTGTCACAACATCCGCAGACCGGTGGAAGTCCTGGACGAAGCCGGGATCTTGGCGCAAAAGCTGAGTCGAACAAGAGTTACGCGATGGAGAGTGTTTTCCGGCCAAGCGGCGCGGGATTTGTGTCTCGACGGCTAGTTTGCGCCGCGCAATAACCTGCGCACGACGATCTACTGAACGTTTCGCACCTTCGAAAGAGCATCCCGATACCGTGGTCAGTGACGATCTCCTCCGCCGCGACGTTCGGACCCTGGGCGACATGCTCGGGACCGTGATCAGCCAATTGGCCGGAACCCCGGCTTTCGACCTTGTCGAGCAGATCCGTCTGCTTGCCCGCCAGCGACGTGGCGGAATGCATGAGGCCGAGCGGGCCCTGGCCGACCGGATTGCCGGTCTGAGCCTGCCCGAAGCGCGAACCATCGTGCGCGCGTTCAGCATCTTCTTCGATCTGGCGAACATCGCCGAAGACCGCCAGCGAGTTCGCGTCCTCCGCGAACGCGAACTGGCCAGCGATCCGGAGCCGATTTCCGAATCACTGGCGGCCGGGGTCGCCCAGTTGAAGCGCAGCGGGTTCAAGGCCGAAGCCGTCCAGGCCGCGCTCGACGAACTGTCGATCGATTTGGTCTTCACCGCGCACCCCAGCGAGGCCAAGCGACGCTCGATCCGTGCCAAGCTGCGGCGCATGCGCCATGCCCTGCAAGAACTCGACCGCGATGACTTGCTGCCGCGCGAACGACACCGCTTACGGGAAGGCATGCAAGGCGAGTTGAGCGTGCTCTGGCAATCCGAGTTCTTGCACCCGTCGCGTCCGACCGTGCTCGAGGAAGTCGACCGCGGGCTGTCGATCATGCCGCGGCTTTGGGAAACGATTCCGCAAGTGTACCGGGCGTTGCGCCGCGCGTTGCTCGAGCATTATCCCGAGCACCGCTTCACCGTGCCGGTTTTCTTGCGGTTCGGCTCGTGGATGGGCGGCGACCGCGACGGCCATCCGCATGTCACGGCCGACGTGACCACGCAAACCCTCTGCCGGCTGCGGGCGGCGGCCATCGAGCAACACCTGTCCTTCTGCAAACAGGCCTACGACTACCTGACGATTTCGCTCGACAGCGCCCAGGCTGCCGAACAGCTAGGGACACGAGTAGCCGCGGCCGTCGACCATTGGCCCGAGCTGGCCGCGATCGTCGACCAGGAGAACCCGCGCGAGTCGTATCGTCGCTGGCTGCGGACGATCGAATGGCGGCTGCTTCAATCGCGCGTGAGCGATCTGTCGGGTCCAATCGTGCCGGGCGAGTACACGGAAGTGGCCGAATTCGAGGCCGATGTCCGTATGCTCTGCGACTGCCTGGCACTCGACGAAGGCCGGCTGGCGAGCGACGAGAACCTGGTCCATCGCTGGTACGACCTGGTACGCGTGTTCGGCCTGCATATGACGGCCCTCGACGTCCGGCAGGATGCGCGGCGCTACCAGGAAATCCTGACGGACATCTTCCGAGTCCTCGGCATTTGCGACGACTTCGCGGCGCTCGACGAGGCGGGCCGTTGCCGTGTGCTGGGCGAGTCGATGCAGATCAAGGATCCGTTGCGTCTGTGCGATGCCGGATTGGTCGGCGGTTTGGCTCCGCTTACGCAGGACACACTTGCGCTCTATACCTTGATCCAGCGGACGATCGTACGTTTCGGTCCGCGGACCATCGGCACCAACGTGATCAGCCTTACGCAGTCGGCCAGCGACGTGCTGGGCGTCCTCTGGCTCTGGCGTTGGGCTCAGGCGGCCGCCGTGGCTCGCGGCGAACAGGCGGCGCCGTGCGACCTGCGGATCGCCCCGCTGTTCGAGAAAATCGGCGACCTGCGGCGCGCCGGCGAGACCATGAAGGCGATGCTCTCGAACCCGGTCTATGCCGCGCATCTGGCTGGTCAGGGGAATCGGCAGATCGTGATGGTCGGCTATTCCGACAGCACCAAGGACGGCGGCTACCTGGCAGCCTGCTGGGGCCTGTATCGCGCCCAAAGCGAGATCCGAAACGTGGCTGCGGAGCACGGCGTGCAAGTGACGTTCTTTCATGGTCGCGGAGGTTCGTTGGGACGCGGCGGCGGTCCGGCCGCACGCGGCATCCTCTCGCTACCCCCCGAGGCGCTCGACGGTACCCTACGGCTCACCGAGCAGGGTGAAGTGCTGGCCGAACGATACGACGACGTGCAGGTGGCGCATCGTCATCTGGAGCAAGTCGCTTGGGCGACGCTCATCGGCTCGACGGTCAGTCGTCCGACGCCCAAACCCGAGTGGCTCGCAATCGTCGAGCAGCTATCGGGCCGCTCGCTCGAGGCGTACCGCGAGCTGGTCGATCAGCCGTCGTTCATGCAGTTCTTCGCCGAGACCACGCCGATCGAAGAGATCGAGAATCTGCCGATCGGTTCGCGACCAGCTCGGCGACGGGGCGAGCGGACGCTCGGCGATTTGCGGGCCATCCCCTGGGTCTTCTCTTGGACCCAGAACCGCTGCATGATCCCGGCCTGGTACGGACTCGGCGCAGCCTTGTCGGAGGTGAAGTACCAGGACCGTCGCGCCTGGCACACGATCTGTGAAATGTACAAGCAGTGGCCGTTCTTCCAGGCCTCGATCGACAATGCGGCCCTGGCCCTGGCCAAGGCCGACATGTACGTTGCCCAGCGCTATGCCGAACTATGCTCGGCCGACGACGTGCGCCGGCCGATCTGGCTGCGGATCGCAGCCGAGTGCGACCGCTCGAGGCAGTCGATCCTCGACCTGGTCGGCGGGCAAGACCTGCTCGGCGCCACTCCCTGGTTTCAGCGATCGATCGAAGCCCGCAACCCCTACATCGACCCGCTGAACCTGATCCAGATCGAGTTCATGCACCGCCGGCGCTCACTGCCGGCCGAGCAACTCGACCCGGCGGAAGCTGAGCGCTTGCGCGACCTGCTGAGGTTGACGGTGCAAGGAATCGCGGCCGGAATGCGGACGACGGGGTAACGCCGCCGGACAAAGCGGGGACTGGCTTAGGAGCCGCCGGTGCCTGTTGCACTTTTGTCTGGACTGTCGCCGGTGCCGCGGGAGGAGTGCTAGCGATGGGTAAGTCATCTTGTCGCACTAGCAGGCACCAGATACGTTTGAGGCTTCTTGAACTCCTAACAATCGGCAAGGATGCCAGCGGTGTCAGTACAAGACTCCCTCCCGCTCGATAATCTGGCTCTCGGCTTGCGGCAGAGCAAGCTGGTTCGCTTTTATGAGTTCGCCGACGCTCATTTCGGCTCTTTGCATCTCAAGGAGCTGGACGTGGCCGAAGTCGGCCCGCACCGCGAGATGTACGTCGGCGGGAAGCAGTTGGTCAACTTCGGCTTCGACAGCTTCCTGGGCTTGGACCAGGACGAGCGCGTCAAGCGGGCTCTGGTGCGCGGTGCCCGCGAGTGGGGCACGCAGTTCGGCGCTTCGCGGGCGTTCGCCAAGTGCCACATCGAAGTCGAACTCGAGGCCAAGATCGCCCGCTGGCTCGGCACCGAAGCCGCGCTGATCTTCCCGTCGGTCACCTTGGCCAACGTGGGCGTGTTGCCTGGGCTGGTCGATTCGCAGGACCTGATCGCGATCGACGAGTTCGCTCACAACTCGATCGTCGAAGGAACGAAGATCGCGCGGGCGAACGGCGTGCGCGTCGTTCCGTTCACGCATGACAGTGCCGAGGCCTTAGAGCGGGTGTTGCTCGAGGCTCGGCCGTATCGTTCGGCGGTGATCGCGATCGACGGCGTCTACAGCATGAGCGGGGCGATCGCGTCGCTCCGTGAGTTGGACGAGGTGGCGCGGCGGCATGATGCCGTGCTGTATGTCGATGATGCGCATGCCACGGCCGTGATGGGTGAGAAGGGGCGCGGGGCCGTTCTCGAAGGGCTGGGCTCGTACGACAACACGATCGTCGTCGGCTGTCTTTCCAAGGCCTGCTCCGTGTTCGGCGCGTTCGTCGGCTGCTCCGCGGCTTTGCAACGACTGCTGAAGATGCGCTCGACTACGTATATCTTCGGCGGCCCGGTGCCGCCTCCCTATCTGGAAGCCATCTCGACCGTGATCGACATCCTCGAGTCGTCCGACTACGAGGTGCTGCGCGAGCGGCTCGATCGCAACATCCGCCGACTGGTCGATGGCCTGCAACAACAAGACCGGGTCGTACTCGGCGGTCGTTCGCCGATCATCTCGGTGCTGGTTGGCGACGAGGAAGACACGTTCCGCGCTGGCAAGCTGCTGTACGATCAGGGCCATTACGTGCAGTCGGTGGTGTTTCCGGCCGTTCCCTACCATGCCGGCGTGCTGCGAGTGCAGGTCAACGCCAATCACCTGCCCGAGCAGATCGACGGTCTGCTGGCCGCGTTCGAACAAATGGGGAGCCAGATCGAACTGCCCAGCGCCGGCTTCGGCTTCGCCGGCAAGTTCGCCTAGCTGCTTTTCGGCTGATCGATGACTTCTTCCCGAGGGGAGATGCGGTCGATGAGCCAATCGGGCGCGAACCGTGCCACCTGCATGGCCCAAGCCAACGGCCGGGGAAAGGCAAACACCTTGCGCTCGTGCCGCAGGGCCCAGAGCATGCGCCGCGCGACGTCGTCGGCCTGCATCAGCATCGGCATCGCGCCGACGTTGCGTGCGGTCATCTTCGTGGCGATGAAGCCGGGGCAGAGCGTCGTCACCCGCACCCCGGTGCCGCGCAGCTCGACTCGCAGCCCGTCGAGGAACGTGTTCACCGCCGCCTTGCTCGCCGCGTAGCCTGCCATGCTGGGCAAGCCTCGGAACGCCGCCAGGCTCGACACGGCAGCCAGGTGCCCGGTGCGGCGCTCGAGCATGGTTGGCAGCACGGCCGCGATCGTGTGCACCATGCCGAGGTAGTTGACTTCGATCATCTTGCGGACGTCGGCGAGCTTGATCGGCCGGATCGACTCGACCGGTGCCACGCCCGCGTTGGCGATCGCCAGCTCGCAGGGCCCGAGTTCGTCCGCCAGTTCGGCAACGGCCTGGGCGAGTTGCTCGGCATTGCGGACATCGGCCACACGAAACCGGGCCACACCTCCGGTTTGCCCGATCTCGTCGCACGCTTGGGCCAGCAGCTCGCCACGCCGCGCGACAAGTCCGACGCGCCAACCGGCCGCCGCCAGCCGCCGCGCCAGCGCCCGACCGAGGCCGTCGGAAGCGCCTGTCACCAAAGCCGAGGGAACGGCCGATTCGCCCGTGTGGTTCACGCGTCAGTCACCGGTCGTTACGACATGGCCCAAACGGTCTTCGAGCAAGTCGAGAAGCGTTCCGACGCTGGACAGGGCCGCCAGCTCGTCGTGCTTGATGCGCACTCGAAAGCGTTGCTCGACCTGCATCAACAAGCTGACGACGTCGACGGAATCGAGGCCGTAGCGCTCGACGAGGTTCACCTTGTCACCGATCTCGGTCACCGGTTCGCTGACCTCCTTCTCGAGAATGTTCTTGAGCACCTCACGAATCTGTTCGCGCTCCATGCGAAGCTCCAGGGGGCTATGCCGATCGTCTTACCGAAGACACCTCAGGCGCCAGCAGCACGCTAGCTCCACGATGCTTGCGCATCGTAGCCGATCTCTTTCGCACCCGACAACTCCAGTTCGAAACACTAGTCGGGTTGTCGCACGGCGCGGCAGGGCTTATGCTGCCAGACGAACGGACCGCGGCAGGATGTCGCAATTATTCCGGCAGGGATGCTAGCGTGAAAGCCTTAATCGTTCTCCCCCGAATCCGCGTGCGAGCAGTCGCCTGCGCGACAGCGCTGTGCCTCGTTCTAGGTTGGGCCGGCGGCGCCTTCGGCCAGTCTCCGCCGGCCCCCCCTTCCCCTGCGGACGCGTTGAACGGCGAAGAGGTCCGCGAGTTCGATATCTTCGTCAAAGGCAAGCCTGCCGGGCGCAGCACGATTCGCATCCGCACGGCGAGCGACGGTCGGATCACGGCCAACACCGAAGCCAAGGTCTCGCTGAGCTTCGTCGTCTATACCTATCGCTACGAATACCATGGCAGCGAAACCTGGCACAACGGCCGGCTGCTGGAAACACAAAGCCAGGCGGTCGACGACGGCAAGCGGTTGGGCGTGCGGGCTACGGTCGACGGCCAGGGCTCGCGCATCGCGCTCGTCGGTCAGCCGGTTCAGCAGGGGCCGATCCTGTGGATGACGACCAGCTACTGGCATCTGCCGCGCATCGAGCCATCGGCCGCGCTCACGATTCTCGATGCCGACACGGGTCGGCAACTGGTCAGCCGGTTGGAGCGCGTCGCCACCGAAACGTTTCCTCTGGCCGGTGGTCGCGCTCCTTGCACGCACTACCGGCTCATCGGCGACGCAAACGCCGAACTGTGGTTCGACGCCTCGGACCGGCTCGTGCGGCAGAAGACCGTCGAAGATGGCTACCCCACCGAATTGAGACTGGCCCGGCTGACGAGCCCCGCCGGTCTGACGCAAACGACCGCGACGCGCTAAGAACCATCGGCGAGAACTTCGTGATGCATCAGACACTCGATCTCCGGCTGCTCGAACCGATCCAGATGGAGGTGACGCTAGAGGTCGCGGCCCGCGGTGTCTGCTCGCTGTCGTTCGAAGAACTCGCCGAGTTGCAGCGCAAGCTTCCACGTTCGTGGCCGCCAGCGCTGACGCCACAACTGCTGAAACACGCCGATCCGCAGACGCTCGCTTCGCTCTTGGCCGTCAACCGCGCGCTGACCGATTGCGAGATGGACGCTAATCAACTCGCTTCATGGTCGGTCGCGTCCGCACCTCGGCACCTCGGTCGCGAGGCGGCGGCGATGGTGGTCGATCGATACCGATCGAATGGAGCTTGGGGCGTGCCGGTACACATCACCCCGCATCGCAGCACCCACAGCGTGGCCAGCACGATCAGCCTGGGCTATGGCATCCGCGGTCCGGCCATTGGCTGCGGCGGCGGTCGCGGCGCCGAACGCGACGCCCTGCTCACGGCTGCCTGCCTGCTCGACGAGCCAGCGTGCGAAGGCGTGTTGCTCGTGTGCAGTGGCTGGTCGCCCGAATTTGCGGTTACGCCCGAGGGCGTCCCGTTGAACGACTCGCAGTGCCAGGCCGTGGCGCTGGCCCTGGTGCGCACTAACACGCACGCGGGCTGCGGCTCGCTGACGATTGGACCTCCACGGCTCGACCGAGTTCCTGCCAGCGCCGAGTCGCATGGGGCGCCTTCGCTGGTCGAGCAGCTTGCGAGCTGGCGAAGTGATCGCTTCACATGGCAGGCTTCGGCCGGCTCGCTTGCCATTCGGCTAAAGCTCGACTCGCCAACCGTCCATTGCCGTGAGGGAGAGCCGCGATGACCAACGACTCGGCCATCTGGATCACGGGCGTGGGCGCTGTGACACCACTAGGCGCCAGTTTCGGGGAGATTTCCGAGGCGCTGCTGAGCGGCACCAGCGCTATCCGCGAGGTAACCGGGTTCGATGCTTCGCAGCATCCGTGCCGGATCGGCGGGCAAATCGGGCAGGTCGAATGCCCGCCCGAACTGTGCCACGACCAGACATTCGCCGAGCGCAGTCCCATGGAACAAGCCGCCCTGTGGAGTTCGGCCCGAGCGTTGACCGATGCTGGGCTGTGGCAGAATCGGCGGAGTTTGCGCATCGGCTTGCTGCTAGGTCTGGGCACCGAGTGGATGCACCGTTGGAATCGTGATTGGGAGCGAGGCGGCACGCTGCTTCACGACCCCACGGTGGAGCACGTGCCGATGGCCGAGCGTGTGCGCGACGAGCTCGGGCTTTCGGGCCCGGCGATCGCGCTCGCGGCGGCATGCGCGAGCGGCAACCATGCGTTTGCTCAGGCCCTGCGCTGGCTGCGCCGTGGCTGGGTCGACGTTTGCCTGGCAGGCGCGGCCGACATGAGCATCGACGGTCGATCGATGGCCACGTTCGGCAACCTGCGGGCCTTGTCGCGCAAGAACGATCAGCCTGCGACGGCCTTGCGGCCGTTCGATCGTGATCGCGATGGGATGGTGATCGGCGAGGGCGGGGCCGTGTTCGTGTTGGAGCGCGCTCCGGATGCCCGCCGTCGACGCGCTCGGCCGTTGGGCGAGTTGGCGGGTGTCGGCTGCACGAGCGATGCCCATCACCTGGTCATTCCCGCGGCCGAGCCTGTTCAGGCGGCCGAAGCCTTGCGCCAAGCCCTCGCGACGGCACAGGTCAACCCCGACGACGTTGATTATGTCAACGCGCATGCAACCGGAACGCCGGTCGGCGATGTTTGCGAGGCCCGCATGCTGCAAACGGTCTTCGGCTCGCACTGTGACCGGCTGCCGGTCAGCGCCAGCAAGAGTATGACCGGACATTTGCTGGGCGCGGCTGCGGCTGTCGAGGCGCTGGCCTGCCTGACGGCCATTCGCTACGGAGCCATTCCGCCGACGCTGAACCTCGACCATCCCGACCCTCGGTGCCAACTCGACCATGTGGCTCACCAGGCGCGCGAGTGCCGGGTACGAGTGGCCGTCTCGAACTCCTTCGGGTTCGGCGGGCACAACACGTCGCTCGTGCTGAAGCAAGTCGCCGCCTGAGGCGCGGGCATTCTGCCCGTTTACGCTGCTTCCCGCACGTTTTGCCGCGTAGCAGTGCTGCGCAGGGGGTTCATTTGCCGGTCGAACGGCCCTAAGATGGACCTTCCGCATTTTTTTCGCCAATCGAGCCCTGGAAGGTCGTGAGCCGATGCCTCGTCGTTTCGTCAATCAATTCGGTCATCAGGAAGCTGTCGACCAGGTGTTCCTGGCATCCCAGAAGCAACTTCGCCCCAATCGCAACGGCAACCTTTACTTGCAGGTCGAATTGGCCGATCGGACGGGCGCGATCAGCGCGAGAATGTGGAACGCCGGTGAGTCGGAATATCGCGCGTTCGAAGACGGTGATTTCGTCCGTGTCGAAGGATCCACGCAGCTCTACCAGGGCGCCATGCAACTCATCGCCACGAACATCTGCAAGGCGCGGATGGAAGAAGTCGAATTCGCCGACTTCATGCCGCTGGGTCCTGCCCAGCTCGACAAACTGGCCGTGCGATTGGGCGAGCTGTTGCGATCGATCCGCAACCCGCACCTCCGCAACCTGGCCGATTGCTTCCTCCTCGACGAAGAGTTCATGGGCAAGTTCACGCGCTGCCCGGCCGGCGTGAAAAACCATCATGCGTACGTAGGCGGATTGCTCGAGCACGTCGTCAACCTGATGGAAGTCATCGAGCGCGTCGCGCCCTGCTACCCGGAACTGGATCGCGATCTGCTGCTGATGGGAGCGCTGATCCACGACATGGGCAAGATCGACGAGCTGAGCTACGACCGGGGCTTCGCCTATACCGACGAAGGGCAGTTGATCGGCCACGTCGTGATGGCCATCGGCCTGCTCGAAGCGAAGATCGCCGAAGCCGAACGGCTCTCGAGCGAGACGATCCCCCAGGAGACGGCACTGCGGCTCAAGCACATGATCGTCAGCCATCATGGGCAATACGAGTACGGCAGTCCCAAGCTGCCGATGACGCTCGAGGCCGTCGCTCTGCATCAGCTCGACAATCTCGACGCCAAGCTGCACAGTTTCGCCCAGCAGATGCGCGAGGATCCGAACCTCGACAGCGCTTGGACGCACTACTACCCGGCGCTCGGCCGCAAACTCTTCAAAGGCGCCTCCTCGTCGAGCAACCGCTAGGCACTCTCCAGCCGCACGCCCGGCAACGTCATTCCGCGCACGCTAACAGTCATCGAAAGGGGCATTTGCTCGCATGACCACGCCACCTTCCCGCACGCCAGCTCGAGGTTGGGTCGTCACATCGGCCGGCACGACCGTCAACCTGTGCCTGGGAATCTTGTACGCCTGGAGTGTGTGGAAGGGAAGTCTGCTGGGCACGCCCGATCACCCTGCCGGCTCGGCCATGAGTGGGGCGGATCTCGGCTGGACGCACCTGACCGATGCCCAAGCCACCTGGGCCTATGCGATCTGCGGGTTCACGTTTGCCTTGTGCATGATTCCCGGCGGCATCGTGCAGGATCGGCTGGGACCGCGGACCGGTGCCACGCTGGCCGGCTTGCTCGTCGGTAGTGGCTGCATGGTGGCCGGCTGGATGCAAAGCTACCTGGGATTGATCCTGGGCTTCGGGCTGCTGGGGGGCATCGGCATGGGCCTGGGCTACGCTGCCGCCACGCCGGCGGCGCTCGCCTGGTTCGGGCCGCGGCAGCGAGGATTGATCGTGGGGCTGGTCGTCGCCGGCTACGGTGGAGCGGCCATCTACATCTCGCCGCTGGCCAAGTACCTGATCGCCCACTACGGCCTGTCGGGTAGCTTCATCGGCCTGGGAGCCTTGTTTGCGGTGGTGATCGTGTTGGCGGCGCAGTTTCTCAAGCCGCCACCAGTGGGCTATCGTCCCGCGAGCGCTCCCGCCGCAGCCACGACGGCCGCCACGTCGATCACCTCGACCGATTGGTCGATTGCCTCGATGCTCCGCACCTGGCAGTTCTACGGCCTGGTCTTCTTGTTCATCGGCTCGGCGCAATCCGGACTGCTCGTGATCGCCAATTCGATGCCGATGCTCTCCAAGGCCGCGACGCCAGGGAGCTTCCTGGCCGAGCACGCCTGGCTGCTGGCGTCGTTCGGAGGGCTGGTCAACGCAGCCGGACGCATCGGCACGGGCTTCTATTCCGACAAGATCGGTCGAGCCAACGCCTACCTGGTCAACGGCGTGCTGTCGGCCATCGCCCTGTTGCTCACGCCGCTGGCCGCGCGCTCGGGCCGGCCGGAGCTGCTGTTCGTGGTCGTGGGTGTGGCGTTCTGGCAATACGGCGGCGGACTGTCGTTGATGCCGGCCATGACGGCCGATTTCTTCGGCGCCAAGGACCTGGGCTCGAAGTACGGCCTGGTCTTCATCGGCTGGGGCATCGCCTTCTTCGTGCCCCAACTGGCCGGCTACATCAAGGACGCGTTCGGCAGTCTCGACAACGCCTTCTATTTGTCGAGCGTGCTGCTCGTGGCTGCCGTTGGGCTGAGCCGCTTGATCCATCGCCCGCTGACGACGGCTGAGCAGCAGGTTCATCGATGAACGGACGCGTGCCGGGAACCGTTTCGCCGACAGGTCATTCCGCATTCCGCCCTCCACTTTCCACCTTTCGATGTGCCGCCGGCGGGAGCGCGGGCAACCGATAGCTGCCCACGCCCCGCTGGCGTTCCATGCGCGCAGGGATTCATGCCAAGTTCGAAGCGATCGGGCCGAAGGTGGTTTGGCTTTTTGCGCGTTTATGCTGCCCGGCGAAAGTGATTCGCCGAACAGAGCGCTCTGAGGGTTGGTTGCTACAGGTTGTCAGCC